>Ga0182021_10008924_pt1 | contig 11862 bp, 7 predicted proteins | sample 612E3MmetaG_FD_120493 | JGI IMG/M metagenome (GOLD analysis project Ga0182021, IMG submission 120493) | Permafrost microbial communities from Stordalen Mire, Sweden - 612E3M metaG (Illumina Assembly) | ecosystem: Environmental > Terrestrial > Soil > Wetlands > Permafrost | place: Sweden...
CGTCCAGGTCACTCCGTCCTTGGACCACCACACCGTCGCGACACTGCCCGCCATATCCACCAGCGGGCTGGTCATGCAACGGCCCCCGTCCGGGGGCGGGGCAGGTTGGGCGGCGCACCACGCCAGCGATGACGAAGCCGCCGTTCATGGAGACCGGCAGCGAGACCCTGTAGGCGTTGGCGGGCACGGTGCCCTTGCGCCAGGCATGCCCTTCGCTGGAGGTCCAGCTGGCCTTGCTGTTGAGGGTCAGGCCGATGAAGCCGTTTGCGCCCCCGGAGATCGTGGCGATTCCGGCTTTGCCGAAAGTTGAGGACAGATCGGCAGGCGTCCAGGTGAGGGCATCCGTCGAGGTCCACCAGGCTTGTGCGCTTTCGTAGGCAGAGCCGCAGCCGATCTCACACTCGAAGTGAGCCCGTACTACGATCCCGTTCGCGGCCTGCGCGAAGTCGTCGACCGTGATCCCGCAGGCTGCCCGAGTGTCCGCATCCGTCGCGACCTTGTCCCAATTCGCGAAGTCGCGAGCCCAGGCGGAGAGGTCGAAGACAGGGCCTTGACGCCAGGCGAGCGCATCGGCGGACAGCCAGGGGGTCCAGGTGCGCTGGTAGGGGTCCCACAGCAGCTGGAGGTAGCCGCTCTTCACGGCCCCCAGGAATACGTTCGGTCCATCATTGCTGATGATCGACGTGCCGTCCTTCAGCGTCGTCGGGACGCCCGGCGGAATCTTCGGGTAGCCCGCAGCCAGGCTACCTTCGACGCGGATCCAGCTGAGTGACGTCCAGTCTCCGGATGGCGCGGCGCCGATGGTCGGTGTCGTCGGCGGCGTTTCGGGAGGCGTCCAGCTCGGTGTCGGCGCGGATGCCGAAGCCTGTGCCGTCGAAGCTGGTGTTGGCTGCAGCCCGGAGCCGTGGGCCGACGGGGTTGGTTGGGTCGCCACGCAGGCAGCCGTCGCGGCAGCGACGACGGCGATGACAACCACAACTCGCCAGGAAGACCTCGAACTTCCGGAGCGGTACATCGTTTCCCCCCTCGTATTCAAGCCATGTGCTGCAGCGCAACCACGCCCTGTGGACTCCGGGTGCCGGATGCCTGTGACGGGTCAGGAACCCGAGGCGGCCAAACGCTCGAGGGCGGCCGACAGGGCATCGGCGTCGGCGGCCACTTCGGTGGGCCGCTCGGCCGCCGGCAGCGCCGCCAGCTGGGCGGCGGTGCTGATGCCGGTCAGCATCAGGACGGAGCGCGCGCCGACGGCGATTGCCGCCGGAATATCCGTGATCAGGCTGTCGCCGATCATGACAGCCTCGGCCACCGGGCGGCCCAGGGCGTGCGCGGCCACTTCGAGGAGCAGCGGCCCGGGCTTGCCGATCGAGACCGGCTCAACGCCGCTCGCGGCCACGATGGCAGCGACGATGGACCCGGCCCCGGGCATCAGGCCGTGCTCCATGGGGTAGATTGGGTCGCGGTTTGTGGCGATGAAGCGAGCCCCCGCCCGAACGGCCTCGGCGGCGACGGCGAGTCGGGCGTAGGTGAACTCCATGTCGAGGCCGACGACGACGGTGTCCACGCCAATGGTCGCCGCGGCGGCGTTGCGGCCGTTGGCCGTCCAGCGCTCGGCGGCTTTGGCAGACAGCATCACATCGATGCCGGCGTCGCGGAGCTCGTGGACGAGCCCAGCACCTCCGACCACCAGCGCGCAGCGCGGCCGGGGCGATTGCTCGGCCAGGTAGAGCGCGGTCGCACGGGCCGATGAAACTATTCGGTCGGGGGAGACCGGAGCCCCCATACTCGACAGGCGGGTAACGTACTCGGTGCGATACCACATCGAGTTGTTGGTGACGTAGACGACATCGTCGCCGCCGGCCGCCCTCGAGGCGAGAACGGCAGCGACACCCGGCACGGCCGCGGCGCCGCGATAGACCACACCATCTAGATCGACGAGCAGGAGCATGAACGGGATGCTACCGGACCAGAGGCCAGAACGCGGGATCGGCCGGGCATCTGCGCGTCCACCCGCCGCGAGCCACCGGACCGCGAGCCATTCGGCCGCGAGCCATTCGGCCGCGAGAGGCTGGCGCACGGCCGCCGGAGATCGGACCTCGAATGCCTGACGACCGCCGCGTCCTCGACGGTATCACTCGCCTGGTCGTCGACGGCACCAACGTCCTGTTCGCGCTCCGGCGGTCGCCGGAGCCACTGCCGCCGGCGGCACTCATCGGGCGGCTGCGCGCCATGGTTCCACCCGGCGTCTCGATCACGGTGGTCCTGGACGGATCGCCGGAGCACGGGCTGGTCGCCCGCCACGTTGCCTCGGGCGTAGAGGTCCGGTATTCCGGGCGCTCGACCGCCGACGAGCTGATCGCCCACCTCCTCGGAGAGCCGCGGGCCGAGAACTCCGGGACATTGGTCGTCACCGACGACATCGAGCTGTCGACTGCGGTCAGGCGGTCGGGCGGTCGAGTTGCTCGGGACGGATGGCTGATCCGACGGCTGGAACGCCAGCGCCTGTCCGCCCCCGCCACGGGGCGACCCGGCCTCGTGCCCGCGCCTGCGACCTCGATCGGGCAGGGGACCGCGCCCGGCGCGTATGGCTCGCAGACGGCGGGCGATGGTCCTGCCGACGAACCGCCCCGCTGGTCACCCGGCCGCGGCGCGACGCGGAAGCGCGGTCCGTCGCACCGCCGCCCCGCCGGGGAGAGATAGCCCATCTCCGCCGATTCATGCATGGATTTCATGCGGCGTGCATGCAACACTATTCCGTCGGAAAGGCGTCTTTCGGCGCCTCCTGGCCAATTTCTGCGTCATTCGCGTGATGGCGGCGCCGCGGACCGGGCTCAGCATTGGGCATCGCCGGCCGGCATTCGGCAGCGACTATGCCGTCGCACCCTGATCGAGAGCAGAGGAATTGGACGCTCGGTTGCCATCCGAGGAGCATCATCCGGAGTCCGGGGCGTCGCTTCGGCTGCCTGAGGACCTGCACGACCGAATAGGCCAGATGGTCCTGGTCGGCTTCCGCGGCCTCACGCCGCACGAGGCTGAGCCGACGCTGCGCCAGATTCGCGCCGGTTCGATCGGGGCCGTCGTGCTCTACGACGTGGATGCCCAATCGGGCGAGCGACGAAACATCGCGTCGCCGCAGCAGCTGAGCAAGCTCGTGGAGGCGATCAAGGAAGCGGGCCAAATCCCGCCGCTGGTAACCGTGGACGCGGAGGGGGGCTTCTTCCAGAAGCTCAGGCCGCGCCACGGCTTTGCGCCAACAGCTTCGGCCGGGGACATGGGCGAGCGCAACGACCTTGCCTTCACTCGATCCAACGCCGGCGTCATCGCCGACATGCTGGTCGACGCCGGCATCGACATGAACCTGGCGCCCGTCGTCGATTTCCTCAATGTGACCGCCTCGTATTACAGCCTTGTCCGCCGCACCATCGCGCCCGATTCGGCGCTGGTCATCGCACACGCGCGTGAGTTCGTCCTCACCCACCGCGAACGAGGCATCCTCACGACGCTAAAGCACTTCCCCGGCATGCGAGGGGCGCTGACGCCGTATTCGCCGGGTCTCAACGAGAAGATCGAGGATTGGTCGGAGGAGGAGCTGGAGCCGTTCCGGGTTCTCATAGCCGAGGGCCTCGCGGATGCCGTCCTCACGACCCGGGTGGTATACCCCCAGATCGACCCCGGCGTTCCCGCCTGTCTCTCGAAGAAGATCGTCGGCGGCATGCTCCGGTCGGACCTCGGCTACGACGGAGTGGCCATCTCGGATCCGATCGAGATGCAGGCGATCTGGGACGCGTACGGCTTCGCGGCCGGAACCGTGCTGGCCGTGAACGCAGGGATCGATCTGGTGCTCCTGTGTAACGTTTCGAGCGTCGTGCCATACAGTGACGATCGCGCCGACGAAGTGGTCAAGATTCTGTCGGACGCGGTGGCGCGAGGCGAGGTCGCAGAGTCGCGGATCGACCAGGCCTGCCGTCGAGTCCTCGCCCTGAAGTCGCGGCTGCGCCACGCCTGAGTCCGGCCTCCCGATCGCGCCGACCGCCCGCCGCGCCCGATCGCGCCGACCGCCTATCGCGCCGGATCGCGCCCGACCGCGCCGACCGCGCCGTCGCCCGAGACCCAGCCGCGCCGCCCAGCCGCGCCGGATCGCCGGTCGTCAGGCCGCGTTGGCGCGGGAGAGCTCCTTGGCTGCCGAGTCGCGGAGGAGGTGCGTGACCGCATCCGCCGGCAGCGGTCGCGAGAAGAGGTAGCCCTGGCCGATGTCGCAGTTCAGGGTCCGAAGCCGATCCGCCTGGTCGACTCGCTCGACGCCCTCGGCCACCGTCTCGAGTCGGAGCGTCTTGCCGATCCGGATCATCGCGTCCACCAGGGCGCTCGAGGTTGCCTCCGTCGCGACGCCGTCGACGAACGACTTGTCGATCTTGAGGATGTCGACCGGGAAGCGGCGCAGATAGGCGAACGAGGAATAGCCGGTGCCGAAGTCGTCGATCGCCAGCCGAACCCCGAGCGACTTGAGCTGATAGAGCCGATTGAGCGTCGCCGCTGAGTCGACCATCAGGACGCTCTCCGTGATCTCGAGGACGAGACGAGATGCCAGCAGGCCGGTGTCGTCCAACGCGTCGGCGACGTCTCGGACGATGTTGGGGTGGCGCAGCTGACGTGCGGAGAGATTCACGTTGAGGGCGATCGGCTCCCCCCCGGGGATCTCCTGCTGCCACAGTCGAACCTGACGGCACGCTTCCCTGATCGTCCACTGGCCGAGCGGCACGATGAGGCCGCTCTCCTCGGCAAGCGGAATGAACTCCATGGGCGGAACGAGGCCGCGCCGCGGGTGCTGCCAGCGGACCAATGCCTCGACGCCGGTCAGCCGGCCGGTGTGCAGGTCGATCGTGGGCTGGTAGTGGAGCACGAACTGCGACTCCTCAATTGCCGTTCGAAGCTCCGACTCGATCTCGATGCGGCGGATCGCGTCGGCGTGCATCTCCGGGTCGAAGAGCGCGTACCCGCCTTCGTTGGCGCGTGCCTGGTGCATTGCCACGGCGGCGTTGCCGAGCAGATCCTCGGCGGATTCGTCGCCGCCGAACGCGACCACGATACCGATGTGGGGCTGTAGCTCGACCTGCGCTCCCGGCAGCGGGATCTGCTGGCGGAGGGTGCGCATGATCCGTTCCATGGCCAGTGTGGCGTCCGCCGCCGAGGTGAGCCGGTCGAGGAGCACTCCGAATTCATCGCCGCCCAGCCGCGCGACCGTATCCTCGCCGCGCACGCAGGCTCGAAGTCGATCGGCGACCACCAGCAGCGCCGATTCCCCAGCGCTGTACCCGAGGCTGTCGTTGACGCGGTTGAAGCCGTCCATGTCGCAGTACAGGACTGCCAGCGTGGAGTTGTGGCGCTTGGCCTGCGCCAGGGCGTGCTCGACGCGGTTGGTGAACAGAGCCCGGTTGGCCAGGCCCGTGAGTGAATCGTGGAACGCCTGGTGACGAAGCTCGGCTTCGAGGGCGTGGCGTTCGGTCACGTCGCGGCTGTTGAGGACGATGCCGCCGATAGCGGGTACGCGCATGAGGTTCGAGATCCGAGTTTCCGTGTGACGCCACGAGCCGTCGGCATGACGGATGCGGCACTCGCAGACCATCGGCATCGACGGGTCTTCAACCGCCTGACGGAAGGTCGTTCTTACCCGTTCGACGTCATCGGGGTGGATGAGTTCGACGAGTTCGCGGTTCACGCACAGTTCGGCTTCGTAGCCGAAGATCTGCCGGACCGACGGCGATTGGAACCTGATGCGCCCTTCGGGCGATGCCACGCTGATCACGTCGCTGGACGCCTGGATCAGGGCCTCGAAGCGCTCCGAACTCTGGATCTCGATGGCGCGCTTCTGGAGGTCCGCCCTGGAGAGCGCCAGCGAGACCTGCGTGGTAAGCGCTCGGATGGCGGCAGGCAATTCGTCTGGGATTGGCTCCGACGACTCAAGGAGCAACACGCCCCTCGGCGTGCCTTCGACGCTAACGCGCGTCACGAGCAGCTCGCCGTCGCGGAAGATGGACGGCCGTCCGGGCTCCGTTGACGGCTCCGCGTCGGGGCCGGCGTCGCGCGTCAAACGCAGCGGCCGCTGGTCGGCGAGATCGTGATCGGGCGGGACGATCGCGGCTTCCTCGAAGGCCGTGCCCAGCATCTCGCGGGCAACATCTCCGGCCACGCCGACTACCGTGAAATGCCACGGCCTGCTCGCGGGGTCCCCGATCATCGCCAGGCTGACGCGCGCTCCCCTGAGGAGACCGCACAGGGCCAGTCCGCTCTCGACTGCCGCCGCGGCGATCTCGGGAAGGTCTGCCGCAGCCACGAGATCCAGGCCCGTCGCGGCCAGAATCTGCTGGCGCCTGGACGTGGCCTCGTAGCGAACGATCGAACTCACCATGCCGCTCATCAGGCAGGCCACGATCACGAAACCTATGGCGAAGACGAGGGCAATCGTGAACGCGGCCGGGTCGGCCAGCCCCTCGCCCAACTCGATCGCCGCCAGGCCCGCCGTCCGCAGCAGTACATGCGGAAGCGAGCCGTAGCCGGACGTGAAGATGACGGCCACAGCCAGCAGGACGAATAGATATCCATGCCAGCGATCGTCGACGGCAATGCCGATCAGGCACATCGATCCGATCGTTACCGCGTCCCCGAGCGGCCCCATGCACCCACTCCGATAGGCGTGCAGCCAGGCCAACGCGAGGGCGGCCGGGGCAACGACGCCGAGGATCCAGAAAGGCGGGTCGGACCGAGAGAACAGAAGAATCGGGAAGATGCCGGCGACGTTGAGCAGCCCAAACGCAAGCAGCAGCACCCGCAGGCGAGCGAGCAGGTCGCGAGGACGGGCGCGGGCGCGCAGACCCGCGAGGATCTCAGCCGTCTTGCGTGGCACGAAGTATTCCTGTGCCTCCGGTCCGAGCGTTCGGGCGATGGATGCGGTGGGTCCGAGCCCAAAACGAGCCCTACCTTCGGCGTCGGACCTACGCGCCCTCGACTGAGGGTATGTCCCTACGTCGAATGAACGATCTTGCGGTGGGGTCATCGTTTCGGGGCTCGCCCAAGCCTGGCCGATCCGGCTCGGTGTAGCATCGCGTGACTATGTCGCACCAGGATCGGCCATCGCTTTCCGACCGGGATTCCGCCGGGAACTTCCGGGATGGGTTCGGAATCGACGGCTTCGGACGGGAGGAGTACGAGTTCGCACCTGGCCCCGATCTTGACGACGACTACGACGGCTTGCCCGCCAGATCCCGGCCCACGTTCAAATGGGTCCTGATACGCCTCGGCTGGGTCGGGCTGGCGGCCACGCTGTCGCTCGGTTCGGCTGGCATCGTTGCCGCCACCGGCCGGTCTCCTGAGAACGACAGCCGGCCCGAGCTGACGTACACCGCCGACCTTGCTCTCTCGGGTCGCCTCGATGCCGGTGTGCGCGACCTCGCGCAGCTCAACGACCACGTCGTCGTGCTCGGCCGGATGGCTCGCAGCGTTCTGGCCGACCTGTCGCAGGTCAACCAGGTTGGGCTCAGCGGCGACTACCAGGATGGCGACACGGCCGTGCTCGAGATCCGCTCCGGCGCAGCCGCCCTCACGGCTCGGCTCGAATGCAGGCCGTGGCCCAGCACTCGGGACGCCGAGCTGGCCGCGACCTACAGCCACGACATGATCGACCGCTGGCATGCGGTCTGCGCGGCCCTGACCTCGGTCGACCCGCTGGCGAGCGACTGGGCCGCGATGGAGAACAGCGCCAACGTAGCAATGAGCGTTGCCCACGACATCAACGACCACGACCAGAACGCGAAGGCCGCCCTCCAGCAGGCGACTCAGGGCCGATACCCGGAGGCGCTCGCCCAGCTCCAGACCGCCTCGGCTTCGCTCGCGAACGCGCAGGACATTGCCGCCAAGCTATCGAAGGTCGGCGATGTCTCGACTCTGACCGAATGGCTGAGCCGAACCACGACGATGGACGGCGCGCTGGCCCTCCTGTGGCAGACCATGATCGACTCCAAGGGTCGAATCACCATCCAGGTTTCCGCCGCGCTCAAAGTCGTCAACGACGCCAAGGCTCTCCTCCCCGACAACAACTCCGTTCTTCAGGTCGTGCTATATGAACTCGCCGGCAATCTGACCTCCGACGGGATCTCGATCGAAGTCGCCAAGGGGCAGCTCGCGACGGCCCTGTCCGATCTGACCGGCGGTTCCGTGGTGGGCCAATAGCCGGGCTGCGGGCGGCGGCCGGTTGCTCGCCGAGACGGGGTCTGCGAGGCCGGGCGGGATTTCGGGGGCCTGGCATGAGCGGGGCGACTCGATAGACTACGCCCAACGCTATCGCCGGCCACGCCCAGCCGGCACCAGTCTTGCGGCCGTCAGCGCGGCCGCCCGCAGGCCGGGAGGGCCATCATCATGCAGTTGCGTGTCGTCTCGGATCAGCCATGGGACGTGGCCGCCGACGTACTCGTCGTGCCCTTCGTCGGCGAGCTCGAATTCGAGGGGAGCCTCGGCGAGATCGACCGGCGGTCGGGCGGCGAGTTGCACGCCATAGCGGATTTCGGCGAACTCAAGTCGGAGAGATACTCGGCGGTCATCCTTGCGCCGGGCCAGCTTCGGGCGGGGCGGCTGATGGTCGTCGCGGCCGGTCCCGCCGACGAGCTGACGCGCCAGATCGTCATTCGAACCGCATCCACGGTGGAGCGGCGCCTGGGCGGGCGCCACGTGAAGAGCCTCGCCATCTGGCTCGGCGACCTCGCCGATCGCATCGAAGGCGGCGCCGAGGCGGTCGCAGAGTTGCTCGCTCGTGGCGTGGTTGAGGGCAGCTTCGAGCCGGCGGGGATCTATCGGGACGAGGTGAAGTCCGCGCCGCCGGCGCTCGACGAGTTGATCCTGGTCGCTCCGGGCGCCAGCCCCGCGGCGCTGACGCGTGCGGCGGAACGCGGTGTGGTGATGGGCGAGGGCGCGAACCTGGCCCGTGGCCTGGCCAATCGCGCGGCCAACGACGTCTCCCCGGACGTGCTCGCGCAGGAGGCCCGCGCCATCGCCGAGCGGCACGGCCTTACCATCGACGTACTTGGCCCGGAGAAGGCCGAGAAGCTGGGGATGGGCATGTTCCTCGCCGTCGGCCGCGGCAGCGACAACCCGCCCCGAATGATCGTCCTCCGATCCGGCGAGGCGGGGGCGAAGGACGCAGTCGGTCGCCATCTGGCGATAGTGGGCAAGGGCGTCTGTTTCGATTCCGGCGGCATCAGCATCAAGCCGGCGGATCGCATGGAAGAGATGAAGATGGACAAGACCGGCGCCTGCACGGTCATTGCCGCCATCGCCACCGTGGCCCGGCTCGCGCCCGGGACCCCGCTATTGGCCGTTGCTCCGGCAGTGGAAAACATGCCCGGCCCGCGTTCGGCGCGCCCGGGCGACATCGTCAAGGCTATGAACGGCAAGACGGTCGACATCATCAACACCGACGCCGAGGGCCGCCTCATCCTCGGCGACGCGATGTGCTACGCGGAGTCGCTCGGTGCGACGCACATCGTCGACATCGCCACGCTTACCGGTGCCGTGGCGCGGGCCCTGGGCGATCAGATGACCGGCGTCTTCGGGCGGCCGCAGGCCTGGTACGACCAGGTCGCCGCGGCCGGTGACCGCGCCGGCGAGCGGTACTGGCAGCTGCCGTTCATCGAGGAGTACCGCTCCGACCTCGACAGCTGGTACGCAGACCTCACCAACACCGGGTCCGTCGAAGGCGGCGCCACCAAGAGCGCCCTTTTCCTGCGCGAGTTCGTGACGGTGCCGTGGGCCCACCTGGACATCGCCGGCACGGCGTACTTCCGCAAGAAGACGCCCTATGCTCCGGCCGGCGCCACGGGCGTCTCTCACGCGACGCTGGTGGAGCTGGCGCTGGCCGGCGCGAAGCACTCGTAGACGTCGTGGAGCCGCTCGCCATCGCACTCGGTGTCCTGGGCGCGGTCTGGGGAGTGGCCGCCGACCGTATCTCCGCCCGCTGGCCCGCCCACGAGGACGGTTCGGTCCGTCGCGTGGACTGGCGCACTCCGATCGTGGCGATCTTCGGGGCCGTGGCTCTGGCCGCGGTCCCGATCCGCTTCGGGGACGCGACCGAGCGCGCTCTCTTCGGGGCTGTATTCGCCGCGCTGATCCTGCTGATCGCGACGGACCTCGATCAGCGGCTGCTGCCCGACGTAGTAACCCTGCCCCTATTCGTCGTCGGGCTCGCGGTGCTCGTCTGGGGCGGCGATTCGCTGGTCAACCGCCAGTCGCCCTGGCTGGCGATTGCGGTCGCGATCGGCCTTCCGCTGCTGCTGTACGTGTGTTCGCTTCCGTTTGGCGAAGGCGCGTTCGGCGGCGGCGACGTGAAATTCCTGGCCGGCATCGGCCTCTTGATCGGCGGCTTGCGGCTCGTCCTGGCGGTATTTGCAGGAGTGCTGCTGAGCGGTGTCGTGATCGCCGCGTTGCTGGTCGCGAGGCGGATCACGCTCAAGAGCTATATCCCGTTCGGCCCGTTCCTGATCATAGGCGCGGTCTGGATCGCCCTGCTGCCCGCCGGTTCCTGATCGGACGCCGCGCCCTCTAGCTGGGCTGAGTTCCCGCCGCGGTCAGACGCGTATCGCAGCTGGGGCAGAAGTAGATCGCCGGGTCCTCGCCGCTCTGTTCGAACCCCAGCAGGTCCGTGATCAGCTCGCGCGCGCCACCTTTGCGGACGCGCGTCGACGGGTAGCCACATTGGCACCACTCGACCTTCTGCTTGTTCGATGGCTCGAACTGGTGCTCTTCGGCCAGGAACGTCGTCAGCGAGGCGTGCTTCTCGTCCTCGGTGCCGTCTGCGTCGAGAACGCCGAGGGCGTGCTGCACGAGCTGTATTCGGGCGAACGGAGCGGGTCTCTCCTGGCCGAGAGCGTGGAGCGCGGCGGCAGCCGCGGCGCGCTCGCGCCACCTCGGCGCGTTCTTGACTATGCCGTCGAGGACCTCGACGGCGGGCAATCCAACCTCGACGCACTTGTCCCAGTCGCCCTTTGAGGCCCAGAATGCCGCGGCGGTCGCGTCGGGTTCGCTTGGCTCCCAGCCCAGCGAGACCAGGGCTTCGAGAATGTCCGATCGCTCGTGCGCCTCGGCTCGGGGGAAGGCGCCGACCAGCAACGGCATGGCCGGGGCGCCGCATTCCGCGCACCGCCGCCAGTCGCGCAGGGCCGCCCAGTAGAGGGCTCCGACCTCTTGCGAGGGCGGCTTCCAGCCGAGCTCCGCGAGACCGCGCGCGGCGGATCTCCGGATGATTGGGTTCTCGTCGTCCAGGCGGGCCTCAAGGGTCTTTGCCACCAGGGGCGAGCCGATGCGGGCCAAACGCCGAACTGCCAGCTCGCGGACCTCCGCATCGTCGTGGATGAAAGCTTCCTCGAGCGCCTCGATCGCGTTCTCGTCGCACAGAGCGTCGAGAGCCTGGCCGGCCGCCCGTTCTATGGTCAGGCTCGATCGCCCGGTCGTCCTGGCTCTATATTGTTCGCGGGCCAGCAGGACGATCAGTGGCGCCACGGCTGCGACGTCGCCGATCGTCGCCAGCGACTTGACGGCGGCGACTCGCACGGTTTCGTCCGGGTCCTGGATCGCTTTGATCAGTGGGTCGACCGCGTCCGAGGCCCTGATGCGGCCCAACGCCGCCGCCGTCGCCTTGCGAGCTTCCTGGTCCGGGTCCATCATGAGCCGGCGATACACCGCCTGGGCCGCGACGCCGCGCACGCCCGCGTCTTTGTCCTGCAGCGCGACGATCATAGGCTCGACGACCCGGATCCCGCCGCGGGCCGAAAGGGCCCGCACCGCCGCCCGTCGCACCCCCGCATCCTCGTCATAGACGAGAGC
>Ga0182021_10008926_pt1 | contig 11860 bp, 10 predicted proteins | sample 612E3MmetaG_FD_120493 | JGI IMG/M metagenome (GOLD analysis project Ga0182021, IMG submission 120493) | Permafrost microbial communities from Stordalen Mire, Sweden - 612E3M metaG (Illumina Assembly) | ecosystem: Environmental > Terrestrial > Soil > Wetlands > Permafrost | place: Sweden...
GAGAGAGGAGACTAAAGAGAGAGAGGAGACTAAAGAGAGAGAGGAGACTAAAGAGAGAGAGGAGACTAAAGAGAGAACGAAAACCAAAAGAAAAGATGAAAAGAAAGAGAATGCAAGCCTGATTGATAAAGTTAGAGGCAAAAAAGGAGTTAAAAAGGAAGATCAGGTAGAGCCCGAAACGGGAATGACCACCAGAGAAAAACTTTACTGGGGTCTTAAGGCCTTCAGATGCCTCAGAAAACCTGTACTTCGTCTATTTTCCGACATGCTGCGAGGGATAAAGATTAAGCGTCTGGATTCCTGCATGACTTTTGGCCTTTCAGATCCGGCGGATACGGGTATGCTTTGTGGACTCATACATACTGTTGCAGGGTTTATCTACAGCCGCTGCAAGCACTGCAGTTTTTCAATTAATCCGGTATTCATGATGAAATCAATACTTGATTTTCGGGGAGATGCAGAGATACGTGTGAGGATTTATTCTATGATTTTCCCATTCATCAAATTTATTTTTAACATGAATACTTTGTCTTTTATCTACTCGATTGTTAAAGAACTATTCCAAAGGAAATGGAAATCTGAATGGGAGCCTAAATGGAAATCCAAGTGGAAATCCAAATGGAAGTCCAACTCCTAAGCTTTATGAATAGGTAATGAGGATAAAGATGAGTATGATTAAAGTAGTGTCTCCATCCAGACTGCATCTTACCCTTATAGACCTGAATGCAGAGCTTGGAAGAGTGGATGGGGGAGCAGGAATCACCCTTGAATCTCCTGGCATGGAAGTTTTGGCAACCGAATCGGATATTCTCGAAGTCTCCGGGGATTCTATTCTCGCAATCAAGATGAGAAATGCGGCAGAAGCCTTGCTCCCTGCAGGGAGAGGTATTAAGCTCCAGATTAAAGAAAGTCTTCCTGATCATGTAGGGCTCGGTTCCGGGACCCAGGCTGCACTTTCGGCTGCAGCGTCGGTAAATAAAATTTACGGGCTTGGGAAAAGCGTTAGGGAGCTTGCAGTTGCAGTGGGTCGAGGCGGCACGTCGGGGATAGGGGTTGCAGCCTTTGAAAACGGAGGCATAATCCTTGACGGGGGACACAAGTTTAAGGATAAATGTGCATTTTCTCCCTCTGCGGCCAGCCGTACGCCTCCAGGTCCCGTGCTTTTCAGGAAAGATTTTCCGGACTGGCCTATAGTCCTTGCAATCCCAAACACTAAAGGGGCTCATGATGCTGAAGAAGTGGATATTTTTAAAAAATACTGTCCTATTCCCCTTGCAGAAGTTCAGGAAATCTCCCATGTAATCCTCATGCAGATGCTTCCGGCACTTATGGAAGAAGATCTGGAAAGCTTCGGCAAGGCAATTAATCACTTCCAGCTTACAGGCTTTAAGAAGCGGGAAGTCGATCTTCAGCCGCGCCCCGTTCTGGATGTCATGGAATACATGCGGGACAACGGAGCAAGCGGCTCAGGCATCAGTTCTTTCGGGCCTGTCGTCTACGGGATCGTTGGCAGTTCCGGAGATGGCAAGAAACTCCGAAAAGAAGCCCAGCGGATGCTCGATGAGTCTCTTGGAGGAGAAGTGTTGCTTACAAAGGCAAAGAATCAAGGTGCGCATATTTTCGAGGGTCCTGATTGAAAATCAATACCTGGTTTGGAGTTCTTGGGATAGGCAGGACAGGAGAAGTTCTGGAATTCGAGCTTTTTTCGAAGAACATCCGGGAGCTTGCACGCTGTTCAATCGTCCTGCAAGAAAACAGGCAGCATCTTCCTCCGGCAGGCTTTGACCTGAAAACTGCTGCTCTTGAATGCGGGTTTATAGAATCCTCTGCCGAATATTATTCACTCTTGCACGAAGTCACCCTGGAAGCCGCAAAAATCCGGGTCTCAGAAGCCCTCACTGCTGACCAGCGGATAATCCAAGCTGTGGAAGCCCTGGATGATATCAATGAGACTACAAATTCACTCTCTGAAAGGCTTTTTGAATGGTACGGAAGCTATTTTCCCGAAAGTGGGCTGAGCGGAGAAGCCCTTGCTATTCTTATCGCAAAATATGGTTCTCGCGAAAACATTAGCCCCGAAGACCCTCTTTATTCAAGAGCCAGGGATTCCATGGGTGCAAAACTTGAAGCTGCAGATGAGGTTCTCCTTAAAGGTTTTGCAGAAAGCCTATACAGCCTGTATGGGAGGAAGAGGCAGATCGAGAATTATGTTCAGGACAGTATGGAATCTACTGCGCCCAATCTGAGCCTTGTTGCAGGCCCGATGCTCGGGGCAAGATTAATAAGCCTTGCAGGAAGTCTGGAGAAACTCGCTGCTTTTCCTTCCAGCACTATCCAGGTTATTGGGGCCAGCAAGGCTCTTTTCAAACACCTTCGGGCACGGGCACCATCTCCAAAGCACGGCATCATTTATAGCCATCCCCTGATAAATACCTCCCCATGGTGGGTAAGGGGAAAAATCGCAAGAGCCCTTGCAGCAAAACTTTCTCTTGCTGCACGCATCGATTTTTATTCAGGAGAAAAAGACTTTTCGCTTGTGGAAAAACTTGAAGTGAAGGTTGAGCAGATAAAGGTCTCGAATCCAAAACCTTCTCAAAAAAAGCAGGACAGCGGAGTAAAACCAAAGAAGAAGAGAAGGAAGTGAATAAAGGAGGAAGTGAATAAAGGAGGAAGTGAATGCCTGAAGTCAAACTGCTATCTGACGGTATTTTTGAAGTCACGAAAGATAAAAAACAGCTTGCTACAAAAAACCTTGACCCCGGCAAGGTAGTCTACGGGGAGAAACTGATTCAGGTAGAAGGGATTGAGTACAGGACATGGGATCCACGCCGGAGCAAGCTTGGAGCAATGTTTCTTAAAAAATTCAATATACCCCTAAAAAAGGATTCGAAAGTTCTATATCTTGGGGCGGCTTCAGGCACAACTGTCAGCCATGTTTCAGATATCGTCTCCGGCGGTGCAGTTTATGCAGTTGAATTTGCCCCTCGAAGTATGAGGGATTTCGTAGTACTTGCATCGAGGCGGAAGAACATCCATCCGGTTCTGGCTGATGCAGGAAAACCAGATAGTTACGCCCACATTGTTGAACCTGTGGATCTTATCTTCCAGGACATTGCGCAACCCAATCAGGCGGAAATAGCTGCTAGGAATGCTGCCCGCTATTTAAAAAGAGATGGATATTTGCTGCTTTCAATCAAGGCACGAAGTATAGATACTGTAGCAAATCCTAAAGAAGTATATAAGAACGAGATAACAAAACTCGAACAGGCTTTTGAACCCAAATTTGAAGTTCTCAATGCAAAGGATCTGATGCCCTATCATGAAGACCATCTGGGAATCCTGGCAAAAATGAGATAGGAAGCTTCATCTTTCGGAATCTGGCTCTTCTCGGAAAAGTCAGGATTCCGGGCAATTATTTAACTTTTCTGACGCTCACATTATTATATTCAGTTTTCTCTGGACTTGGCACCTCTACCTGGCCTGTCTTCTTCCTCATAATGTTCAATCTTTTCTATATATGGCTTAATATCGAGTATGGGAGTCCCGTTAATGGCATCAAGACCCTTCACATAAAGCACGTTGCCTTCCACTTTCAAAAGCTCTACTATGGTTAACCCTATTCCATTTGGCCTGTATGGGCTTCTGCTGGCGAAAACTCCCGAGAGCTTCCCGTCGTAACGGCGGTGCTGGATAAGTTCATATCCTCTTGCTTTGCTGAAAAAAAAGAGTACATAAACTTTTCTAAAATCGTCTATATGGTAAAGCCCCTCTGCCAGTTCTTTCTTCAAAACAATTTTTGAAACTTTCCGGTAGATCTCTTCATCGTACACTGGCTCAAGATAGTCGTTCTCTACATAGCCTATGGGAAACATTTCGATTCTATCGGAGACCGTTTCCGAGCCATCACTCATTTTTTGCCTCAAAGCAAGGTATGCAGACTGCTTTTCCGTCTCTTACCCTGCCAAGAGGTTCCATAAAACCTTCTCCACATTTACTGCAGATTATTGTAGGGTAAACTGCAGCTTTTTCCGGGGGCTCTATTTCAACTTCCCTGACCCAAAAAAGCTCTTCTTTCGGCATTTCAAGGATTTTCTGACATTTTGCCTCATGTGAGGCCTGGAACTCCTTTGCCTCATCAGGACTTGCAGTGCCTGCCCTTACTTTTGCGAAGAGGGCGGCGTGCTTTTCATCATGGGGGAGGGCATCGGGTTTCAAGGAAATTCTCAGGGCTTTTTTCTCGCCTCTTTTGAAGTACGTGTAGACGTGCTTTCCATAATCTTTAAAAATTAGGTTTCCTTTTCCACAGGTGCAGCCGTTTATTGCCTGAATTGCATCAACAGCGCAGGATCTGTTTTCTACAACTGCAACCAGCTCTTCATCTTTACTCCGGTCTCTAAAATGATTAGCAGCTAGTAATGCTGCTCTGCAGCCAATGGAAAGTCCCGGGCAGGCATGTCCATGAAATTTTACAGCGTTATCGAAATCCAAGTTCTTAGCTCCTACTTCAGTAAATCTACGTGTTATATGGTTAACCGATATTATATAGGCCAATGTTATATGGCTAATTTCGATAAATAATTTCATATTGAAGGAAGACCCGTGAAAAAAATGCCTTTCGTAAGTAAGTTTTCGGAAAAACGAAGCTAGATTGGAAATCCCTGAACTGAGTTTTTCTTGAATTCATGCACTCTGATTCAGGTATTACTTATTCTTTGGTATTACTCATTCCCAGATGTACATGTTTATATGATTTAGTTGCCTATTTTGTCACTTTTATTCACAAAGGTAAAAAAGTTTTTTAAGCTATTGCCTATAGAGATAATGAATAGCGTTTTGTTGTGTCTATGAAGAATATTGGCAAAAAGTCTGTACTGCTCATCCAATATAGTTTGTAGATGGCATTTTAACTATATCTACGTAAAGTATGATATTAAAACGCAAAACTTATTAGTATCAAAACCAGTTATTTCATATAAAAGAACACTTTAATATAATTATTGTAATTGGGAGCCCTTTGCCACCTCTTGTTTGGCTCCCAATTGGTGATTCAACCCTACGATTAAGAGAAAAACCCCTTAACTCTTAATCGTCTACTCTCACTTTATGTTTTAGGTGTATTTAAAATATACTAATCTTAAATTAATTGATCATTAAATTTTTTACTTACTTTGAAATCACGGTTATCAGAAAAGAAGTCCAGCTTAATTATTTAATTTTTGATTATTTTTTTACGTATTAATATATATTAACTAAGAACATATAATAATATATCAAGAATTTTTATTTTTGCAATAAATATATAAAAGGAATTTATTCACCAAGTTGTGAATGACAAATTTGTTTATTTCTCCTGAAAAAACAACTTTTTGGAGATCTTAGGAGAACATCTTAGGAGAACATCTCCTTTGAAACTTATTTATCTTAAATACTTGTCGTTGCAGAAACATTTTGAAGATTTTATTGTAATTGGGAGCCTTTAGCCACCTCTGATTTGGCTCCCAATTGTGTGATTCAACCCCGACGATTAAGAGAAAAACCCCTTAACTCTTAGTCGTCAACTTCTTCTTATGTTGTAAGCGTATATAACCTCTACGACTGTAAAATTGATAAACCATTCAAATATTTTGCTACTTCAAACTTTAATGATTCAAAATTTGCTTACAATCAAATTTTTTAACCATCTTAAAATTAGGTTTATTTGAATGAGAAATTGGCTTATTGCTTATTTTCTCCTGTTTGACTCACAAATCCAAATTTAGTTCCAAGATTATCCTTTAGAAGGTTATCCTTTAGAAGATTCCGAAATTGAATGTCTTTTAAATGACATTTGTATCAAATATATTAGAATATTATAAAATTTTGTTGTAATTGGGAGCCTTTGGCCACCTTTGATTTTGCTCCCAATTGCATGATTCAATCCCGACGATTAAGAGAAAAACCCCTTAACTCTTGATCGTCTATTTTTTTTCCTAATGTTGAGGACATATATATCCTATACGGTTTCAAAATTTGCTTACAATTAAATTTTTTACTTATCTCAAAATCCGGTTTATCGGACTCAAAAATCGATATATTCCTTCATTTTTGTTTAGTTTTTTGCAAATCTGCTAGTAAATAATTCTCATATACGCAATCTTTTTGACTTTTCCAGTTATGTTTGCCCAATCCATTGTGTTAATAGCTGATGTTTCAGGACAAAAAGAATTGTAATATTAGAATAAATATTTATTATGTATTCGTATATGACTAAAATATGGATCTGCAGCTCCTCGAGTTAATTTTCCTCTCTGCGAAAAGAAAAGAGCTTCTTCTGTTTCTGCGAGAAGGCCCAAAAACAATTGCCGAAATTAAAATGCATTTAGATGTAGGAGCGGTAGGGATTCTTCCTCAGCTAAAAAAGCTGAGAGAAAATTCCCTGGTCATTAAGAAAGGAAATGTCTACAGCCTTTCCTCTCTTGGTATAGCGGTAGCCGGCACAATGCAGTCTATGATAGATCTCCTGAGCGTTTTCGAAAAGCGGTACGATTACTGGTCAGGCCATTCAGTTGACTGTATACCGACTCCTCTCCGGAGAAGAATTGGAGAGCTGTCAAACTGTACATTTTCAGAATCTCACGACAGTATACGCCTTTTTGAGCCTCACAGGGAATTTTTGGAAAACATTCGAAAATCGAAAAAAATAAGTGGTATTTCCTCTATTTTTCACCCCCTTTATCCGTCCATTTTTCTAAACTTCGCAAAAATGGGAATGAATGTTTCCATTCTCGTTACTCCCCCGGTTTATAATAGAATCAAGGAAGAATTCACGACTGAGATTAGCGAGTTTAATAAATTAGAGAATGCAAGCCTCTATGTATGCAGCGAAAAGATAGAATTCTCTTATGCGGTTACTGACAAATTTCTCTCTTTCAGCTTGCCCTTTCCTGATGGAAGATTTGACTATAAAGAAGATGTTATGTGTTTCGATCCTGTCGCTATTCGGTGGGGGGAGGATCTCTTTTCCTACTACAGAGACATATCTGAGAAAATAACCGAGATCTGAATTTAGTTTGAAAAGATCCATTCACAGTTTGTCAATATTCTTCAAAGTATCTCACGGTAACCGTCATCTCTCGTTCCAGTACTGCAAAGAGAGCTGCAAAATACGAAAGGTACATAACTACCTTTATATATAGCAAAAACATGGACAGTACGGTTCTTGAATTAGTCTTTCTTTCTAAAAAAAGGACTGATATTCTTCTTTTTTTGAAAGAGGGCCCAAAAACGATTGCGGAAATTAACGAATTTCTGAATTTGAGCTCCGTGGCAGTTCTTCCCCAGCTAAAAAAGTTGAGGGACAACTCCCTGATTTTAAAGAAGAAAAATGTCTACAGTCTGTCTCCTCTTGGTATAGCTACAGTTGGCAGGACGCAGCCAATGGTAGAACTTTTAAACGTTTTCGGAACCCAATATGATTACTGGACAAGTCATGCAATCGAGTGCATACCTGTTCCCTTCCTGAAGAGGATCGGAGATCTGTCAAACTGTACCTTTTCCAAACCTCCCGACAAGACTTGCCTCTTTGAACCCCACAAAGAATTTATTGAAAATCTTAAAAAATCAAACAAAATAGGTGGCATTGCTTCCATTTTTAACCCTTTTTTCCCATCTTTTTTCCTCGGTTTATCAAAAATGGGAATTGATATCTCTATTATCGTGACCTCTCAAGTTTACGAAAGAATAATAGGAGAATTTAAGGATATAGTGAGAGAGTTTCTTAAATTTGAGAATGGAATTCTCTACGTCTGCAGCCAAAAAATAGAATTCTCTTATGTAGTTACTGATAGGTTCCTCTCTCTTTCCCTGCCTTTCTCTGATGGAACTTATGACCATCAAAGAGATGTCCTCTGTTTCGACTCTACTGCTATTCGGTGGGGGGAAGATCTCTTTGCTTACTACCGGAATATCTCTGATAAAATAACCGAAATCTAAGTTCTTATTGAGAAGATTGAAAATATTAAAAGATAGCTATAAATTGGGTTCTAACTATCCCTTATACTATGCAAAAACTTCAGGAAACCGCAGAAAAAATTCGAACAATGGAAATCCGGGGAGCAGGCAGGATTGCAAAAGCTGCTGCCAAAGCCATCAGAGATTATGCTGCAAGCCTGGATGCAGCCTCAATGGAAGAATTCAGTACCGGCGTTCAGGAAGCTTCAAGTTTTCTTATCAGTACCCGCCCTACAGCGGTTTCCCTTCCAAACGCTGTAAAGCTTGCTTCGAAATACTCTTCAGGAAACGTGGAAGAAGCACGGAAGGAAATCATTGAGAACGCAAACCGCTTTATCGAGAGAGCTGACAAAGCCCTTGGAATAATTGGAAAAATCGGATCAAGAAGAATCCACGACGGGGACGTTATCATGACCCACTGCAACTCCAATGCAGCTCTTTCCATCATCACTACGGCTTTTGAAAACGGAACAGATATTTCTGTAATTGCCACCGAAAGCCGCCCCAGGCGCCAGGGCTTATTAACGGTCCGCCACCTTAACAACTTCGGGGTCCCCACAACCCTGATAGTAGATTCTGCAGTGCGCTACTACATGAAAAAAGTGGATAAGGTCATTGTCGGAGCCGATGCCATTGCATCCAACGGTGCACTGGTAAATAAGATAGGGACTTCCCAACTTGCCCTTGCTGCCAATGAGGCTAGAAAAAGCTTCATGGTAGCTGCCGAGACTTTCAAGTTCAGCCCAAACACAATTCTCGGGAACCCCATAGAAATCGAGGAAAGAAGTTCGGATGAAGTTATCGATCCCACAATTCTTGCTGATCTCTCTAACGTGCAGGTGAGAAATCCTGTTTTTGACTTCACGCCCGCCAAATATATCGATCTAATCGTAACCGATATCGGGATAATCTCTCCTGCCATGGCATACACCGTTATAAAAGAGCATCTGGGCTGGGAATTTGACGAGATTTGAGAGACATCAGCACTGGTAGTTTTTGCTTATTTTTAACCTCGTCCTACTTTTATTTATTATTTATTGTTTACTATTCATTGTTTATTACAAGTCTTAATTGCCCTGTGACTCAATAATCTTTAATCGTTCCGTCCGTAATCCGAAGCACCCTCGAACACTCCTTTGCAACTTCGGGGTCGTGGGTTACAACAAGAATAGTTTGCCCTTTTTCGCTTAATTCCTTAAAAATCCGGACAATTGAGTCGCGGGTTTTACTGTCCACCTCGCCTGTGGGCTCGTCAGCAAGGATTACGGCAGGCCTGTTCGCAAGTGCTCTGGCAATAGAGACTCGCTGCTGTTCTCCCCCGGACAATTCTGAAGGTTTATGATTGAGACGGTCTCCCAAGCCCAATTCTTCAAGTAAACCCCTTGCTCTTTCTTGCCTTTCCTTTTTTGGCACTCTGGAAAAGCGCATTGAGAGTTCCACATTCTCAAGGGCGGAAAGTGTAGGAATCAGATTATAATTCTGAAAGATAAAGCCTATTTTTTCTCTTCTCACTCCGGGAAGCAGTTTTTCAGGCACGGATGAAATGTCTATTCCGTCCAGAATTATTTTGCCACCCGTAGCTTTTTCAAGCGTGCCTATCAGGGCTAGCAGGGTTGATTTTCCGGAACCTGAAGGTCCCATTATGGCAAGGAGTTCCCCTTTTCTTACCGTAATGGAAGCACTGCGAAGAGCCTGGACCTGGATTTTGTCCTTGGAATAGGTCTTTGAAAGGTTTTCAACCAGCATTACAATTTCTTGCCTTTCGTTTTCGGAACTGCTGGATTTGTCCTCTTCTTTTAATGGCTTTTTCACAATCTCCAGCCCTCCAGTCCCTTTTATAAGATGCTAAATGTCAGAACTAAAAAATCTGGTGACCTTTCTAGTAGTTCATCACGATTATTAATTAATAAAATTCCCCACTCCTCTTTAATCTTGACCTTTCTACTGTTTTTTCATTTTTATGTCCACTTATTTTACTGTAATGTAGTTAGTCTTTTTCGCGGTGTTGCTACCGGCTGCATTCTTTACTGTCATGGTAACAGTGTACTTTCCTGCTTTTGTGTATTTATGTACAGGATTCTGTAATGTTGAAGTGGTTTTATCCCCAAAGTTCCAATACCAGGAATATGCATCCGTACTCTTATCGGTGAATGTGACAGTTAACGGTGCTTTTCCAGTGGTTGGAGATGCAGTAAAAGCAGCAACTGGAAGGAAGCTAATGGTACCCATGTAAATATCGGGATTTCCATTGCGATAATCTGTCCACACAATTTTGTTACTGTATATAGCAGGTATTTGCTGATCTGACTTATCGGTAGTGTGTATTTGTTGATGGGTGACAAGATCATAAGCATAGATATCCCAGTTACCATTGCGGTTATCCTGCCATACTATGGTGCTACCGTATATTGCAGGTAATATCTGATCTGATGAATTTGTGGTGATCTGAGTCTCCTTCTTAGTTGTGAGATCGTACATGTAAATATCCCAGTTCCCTTTGCGATTATCCTGCCACACGATCTTGTTACCGTAGATCGCAGGACTTTCTGCTGTTCTACTGGTGGTTATCCTTTTCTCTTTAGAAGTAGAGAGGTCGTACATGTAGATGTCCGAGTTTCCATCATTGCGCATATCCCGCCAAACTACTATGTTACCATAAATATCAGGTTCGTCTGCTGTTCCACTGGTAGATACCGTTTTCAACCTGGAAGTGGAGAGATCGTACATATAGATATCAGGCGAGGAAACATACCACATCGCAAATACTATCTTGTTTCCGTAGATTCTAGAACCGCAGGCGTAATCCGTAGAAGCGACGAGCCGATTTTGTTTTTTTGTGGAGAGATCTTGCATATAAATATCAAAACCTCCATTGCGGCCATCTGTCCAAACAACTTTACTCCCATAGATGTCAGGACCCATCTGATCTGCTTGATTTGTGGTGTGAGTTTGTTTTTTTGTGGAAAGATCGTATATGTAGATATCCAAGTTACCATTACGAGAATCCTGCCATACTATGTTATTACCGTAGATTGCAGGATTGGATGCTGTTCCATGATTAGTGATCCTAATTTCAGAAATAGATGCCGAAGCCGTAGACGAAACAAGGATTAAAAATAAAACCAGGGCTGCTGAAACCAAAACCAATGAATTCAGCTTTCGTTCCTTACTCATTTTCCTCCTCCGTGTCTTTCTTTTAATTTTCATATGTAAAATGTTAATACTTTAGACTTCTTGTCAATATTTAAGCTCTTCTTCTTTGAGTGTTTGATTCATAAAAATCATGTCGACATATATATCCAGGAAACGCTATCGATTAAGCACAAACGATAAGCAAATATGAACACAAAATGAGAAAGCATAAGCAAGCTGTCCATGCTAAAAGTCTAATCAGGAAATAGCAGACTAAACGTTAAACTAAAAAGCGCATTATTCAATAATCACTTGTTAAAATCGTTTTTTTATAAAACTTCAGCTTGCAACACAGGGAATACAAGTTATTTTAGAGTTGGTGATTCCAATGGTGACGGTGTTAATATATTCTTACTGAGTCGATGAATTCAAGGTTCATCATTAGATTTTTCAAAAAGGGTAGGATGCTTCTCTTGTAGTGGTATGAGTAGCTCATCGTCCAATTTTGCATTATAAAGTGTTTTCACTTTAGAAAGCTAATCAATTAATAAATGGTGAGTTCCCTTAAGGTCAGCTCCTTGAAGGTTAGCCCCTTGAAGGTTAGCTCCTCGAAGGTCTTTTTTCTCTGTAATATCCATTTATAGTTGATCGGTTTGAATTAAAATAAGCATTACTATGCTAGAACATATTTTCTATTCTTCAGGTTCAGTTTCTAAAATTGCAAAGATTGACAGTCTGA
>Ga0182021_10008929_pt1 | contig 11860 bp, 19 predicted proteins | sample 612E3MmetaG_FD_120493 | JGI IMG/M metagenome (GOLD analysis project Ga0182021, IMG submission 120493) | Permafrost microbial communities from Stordalen Mire, Sweden - 612E3M metaG (Illumina Assembly) | ecosystem: Environmental > Terrestrial > Soil > Wetlands > Permafrost | place: Sweden...
ACAGCTGAACCTGGAAAACAAGTGATCATCATCAGGCACATTTTTGACGCGCCTCGTGAGCTCGTGTGGAAGGCTATGACTGATCCGGATCTTATACCCCGGTGGTGGGGTCCGAAAATGCTTTCTACTATTGTTGACCAGTTGGACGTGAGAAGGGGAGGTATTTGGCGATTCATCCAACGCGGACCCGAGGGTGATGATTACGTGTTCCATGGTGTTTATCACGACATTGTACCGCCTGAGCGGGTTGTACAGACCTTTGAATTTGAAGGTATGCCTGGTCATGTGTCGCTTCAAACGACGATCTTTGATGAGCACGACGGCAGGACAGAGGCGACTCAGACATCTGTATTCCAGTCAATTGAGGATCGTGACGGGATGCTCAATTCCGGTATGGAAAAGGGAGCTACCGAATCCCACGATCGTCTCGCCGAACTATTAAAAGAGATAAAATAAGACATCACAAATCGATTTATTAAATTTATTTCCTTACTTTTTTTTTAATTCAAATTAATTTTAGTTATCGTACAGCTCTAAAAAATCTAATTTTTTTCATTTTCTTTCTGAATTTAATTAATAAACAATTTTTTTGAGGTCGATTATTCCAGAATTAAATAATTTATTTATATTAGTGAGACATACACTTCAAGTGTAAAAAAGAACACAGAAAGCCCATAAAATAAGAGTTTTTGAATCGTATATTATCCCAAAAAAATGGAATATTTTATAATGACTGTTTTGAGTTAAAAAAAATGATAATTAATATGCAATTTGATTATGTACTAGTTTTAATATTAATGAGTTTATCAACGGTAATAGTTATCATCATGATGAAATTAATTTATAGACATAATCCTCATTATGATGATGAGTATGGGAAAGAAATAGTTCTTTTTCACCGTGCAGAACGATATAAAAGAAGAGTATGGAGATTTAATCTGATTGAAGGATTAAAAAATCTAAAAATTAAAGGAAAACTCAGGGAATTAGAACTCAAAGTAATCGTTGGAGAATTCAGTAAAGGTACACAAGAGATAGTTAAACACGCAGCAAATCATGAATTTGATTCAATAATTATCATAGGTGGTCCTAAAGTTTTCTGTGAGGATATGATGGAAATATATACTCTTCTAGATAAATATGGCAGCGTTAAATATTTAATCTTACCAAAAAGACCTCCAAAACATTTCATGATTTTTAATGAAACTCATTTGTACATCGAAAAACCCCATAGACATAACAATAGCCGTGGATCTGTAGGAATAAAGAAGGCTCAACCAGAATTAATAAAAATCTATAATCAAGCTTTTAATAAAATGCTTAAATACGCCCGTCCCTTAACTAAAGAAGAAGTATTGGAACAAGAATGTAATCTATAATTAAAATGGTGGTTAAAATTAATGGATATTAATGCTTTAATACCCGAATTCCTAGTTTTAAGTTTAGCAGGATCCTCATTATCTATAGCAGCTTATTCATCATTTAAGGATAGAAGTAATGACCAAAAATTATTATTAATCATAGCCAGCTTTTTCAGTTTAGCATTCTTAGTGGTCTTCATATTATCATTCATCACCTTAGATAATTTAACATTTAATCAATTCTCCTTAGCTTTAATTTTCTATGCCCTGATTTTTATGGCTATATTATCTATTATAGGATTCATTCTACATCGTTTAAAAGTTGATCAGAAATATAAAGATGATAAATTGCAATCCGCAATAGATATTATAGAATCAAGTAAGGATGGTTTAGATAGTTCAATAAGTTTATTTGAATCTGAAAAAGATAAATAAAAATTAGTTAAAATTTATGGACAGTATTATTATTATGAGTGACAAAAATTTGATTTCCAAAAAATCTATGATGGTAATTCCCGCTGTAGATATAAAAAATGGTAAATGTGTTCAGTTAATCCAGGGGAAACCTGGAACCGAACAACTGATTATTGATAACCCCGTGGAGGTTGCTTTAAGCTGGCAGGAGAAGGGTGCGAAAATCCTGCACCTCATAGATTTGGATGGTGCCTTCGGAGATAATAGTCGCAATCAGAGTGTAATTGCAGAGATTGTAAAAGAATTATCCATTCCCATACAAATGGGTGGTGGAATAAGAAACAAGAATGATGCAAAGGCACTGCTTCAGATGGGTGTTGATCGAATAATCCTAGGTACACTGGCAATTGAGAATCCCACGATTGTAAAAGAACTCTCAGATGAATTTAATTCCGATAGAATCATTGTAGCTTTAGATAGTAAAGATTCCAGGGTCGTAATTAAGGGTTGGACGGAAAAAACAAGTAAAAGAGCCTCCCAATTAGGTGGTTTAATGGAGGAGAAAGGTGCTGGATGTATACTCTTCACTAATGTTGATGTAGAGGGTCTTTTAGGGGGATTCGAATTAAATCCACTCTTAGAACTTCTAAATACAGTTAATATACCCGTCATATATTCTGGTGGCGTATCATCAATTAAGGATTTAGAAGAATTAGCAGCTACGGATGTTTATGGAGTAGTTATAGGTTCTGCTCTATATAAGGGTAAAATAAAATTTGAAGAAGCACTAATATATCAAGAAAAATAAAAATTTTTTTTTAATTAAAAGATTTAAAACCCTGTAATAATACTTCATTTTCAGCATTATCCACTATCTTCCGCATTCTAAGAATCTGATCAGGATTAGTGGAAATAGAATTAATATCCCAATGAACTAACTGCTTTACAATCCGAGGATCAGAACCAGCGTAACCTGTAATACAACTTTCAATCCCAGCTTGGTTGCATTTATCTATAATCATTTTCACCATACGCTTCACTGCAGGATGCATTAACTGGAAATGCTTCGCCACATTCACTCCGCGACGATCCACAGCTAATGTACACATAGTTAAATCACTCATCCCAATGGTTACAAAATCCATTCCCTCATCCAGGAATTCATCGAAAGTAAGAACCACTGCGGGAGTCTCCACTGAAACACCCAACAGAACATCCTTATGAGGTTTAAGACCAATATTCATCATAACTTTTTTCGAAGCTTTATATTCAGATATATCCCTTACAAAAGGTATTTTCAACATTAAATTATTATAACCTTCATTTAACAGGTTTTGCACTGCTTTAAATTGTGCTTCTAGAATTTCAGGATTTCGGAGATCCTTATGTATAGCCCGTAAACCTAAGAGAGGATTACGTTCATCAGGTTCCCTCTCACCACCTTTTAAACGTTTCAACTCATCAGTGGGTATATCAAAAGTTCTGAAATACACGGGTTTAGGATAAAATGCATCTACAATCTTACGCACTCCATCAGTTATCACCGGCGTTAACATATCCTCCTCTAAAAGTATTTGGGGATGTTTACCCGTGCGAATAATAATGTTCTCAATTCTAACTGAGCCTACACCATCAGCGTAGGGAGCAACTTTCTCTGCTATCTCTGGGACATTAATATTAACTTTTACATTAATTGAGGGATTATAAACTTCATGAATCTCTTTTTTCTCCTCGAGTTCCATGAATCCTTCATAAATATTACCAGTATTACCATCAACAGTTACAAGTTCACCATCATTAAGAATATGAGTTGCTGTACCGGTTCCAACTACACAGGGTACCCCGAATTCCCGGAGAACTATAGCTACATGGCTGGTGATGCCTCCATAATCAGTTACCACTCCACCAGCTTTCTGCAGATGGGATAGCATATCACGGGAAGCCTTAGAAACCACTACTATTTCTCCCCCTTTCAATTTAAGGAGATCATCCTCTGTTTCTACTTTTTTAACTTTTCCCATGCCTATGTAAGGGTTAGTACCAATTCCTTTAACTAATATGGGATAGTTAGTATCTTCTCTTTTTCTCATAAAATCATAACACTAATCATAATATATCATTCCAACTAAACAATATTTTTGATGGACATCTCCAATGACCAATATTTTAAGCAGTGGGTTAGAAGTCGAAACATTCGCAAAACCACCATTCAAACCTATTATGAGAATATAAATAAATACTGTCTTTTTTTAGATAAAACACCAACTCAGTTAATACAAGAAGCAAGGGAAGACCAAATTAACCAGCCGTGGATGAGTGACCGACGAATAAATCAATATTTACTGGACTTCCAGGACCACATGAAAAATTACAGTTTCAACTACTTAAAAAATACTTTAACTATTGTGAAATTTTTTTATCGTCACTTTGAAATACAATTACCCCAATTAATATTAAAAAATCAGGATTCTAAAACATATGAAAATAAATCAAAAATTCCCAATCAAGATGATATAAGATTAGCGCTGAAAAATTGTAGTATAAAATATCAATCCATAATATTATTAATGTCTTCAAGTGGTATGGGACGTGGGGAAATTCAGGAGCTTCAGGTACAAGACTTCATCAATGCTTTAGATTATAAGGGCAATATAGGGGAAATTAACACAATATTAAACCATAATGATAACGATTTAATAGGCACATGGAACATTCACAGAAAAAAGAACCTTAACCCTATGATCTGTTTTAACAGTCCGGAGAGTACAAGAACTATTATTGAATACCTACAAAAATGTCGGAGAAACATTAAACCAGATGAACCACTATTTTTAAGCCAACGAAGAAACAAGATTAGCGACTCTGCATTTGAATCTCAATTTTCATTTATAAATGATAGATCGGGTTTTGGGTGGAGTGGTAAACATCGTTTCTTTACCAGCCATCAACTTAGAAGATTTTTCGGTACAACTTTAATAAAAAATCGTGTACCTGAAATATTTGCAGAGTGGTTTTTAGGCCATAAAATAGATCCAAATAAAGCAGCATATTTTAAAGAAGATTCATCAGCATTAAAACAGGAATATCTACGAGTTTTACCATACCTTGTGATAAAAGAAAAGCTTAAAGTAAATGAACTCACCACTGATGATAAAGCCGAATTTGAAGCTATGAAGAAACAATTAGCAGCCATGCAGCGTCAAATAGACCGTGATGAAAGGTTTGAAAAATTACCCTAACCGCCTTTTAGAAAAAGGTGGATCAAAATCCCCTCCTCCCTGGGAGGAGATGTTTTTAAAAAGTATTATTCAGGGTTTACAGTACACTTATTTTAAAGAATTCCGATTATAGAATATTATCCCTTATTTAATAAAAATAAGCATTTTCCTTAAAGCTTCATGATGAAGTTGGAGCTCGGGATCTATGCGGTCCAGGTAGCAGCTGTGATTGACGCGTAGATCTAAAAAGTATTACTTTTAAATTTATAATTTTATATATATTTTTATTTATTTTAAAATATTAGTTCTCACACCCGCACTCTTAATTATATTTTAAGGTTATAAAAAATAGAATTTTTAATGTAAATGTTTAGTTGCAAATAATTAAACAATATTTATATAAATAAAGTACAAACTACCATAGTATAAACCTTAACGCTATGGTTTTACTTTGGACACGTTTATCGTGTATTTATGAGTAGAATGTGAGGGGTTCATAATCGACCAAGATTTTTTCACCCCCCACAATCTGCCAGCTGGGGAGCTGACAAATGGAAAGTATCTTAACCAAAACTAATAAAACTTTTGCAAAAACAGACCAAAATTTATCAGATCTTGAAGTTGAATATGATAACTTAGAAATTCAGGTTAATGGATTAAAGGATAATCCTGATAATCCTGAGTATCAACAGCTTAAAAATGAGTTATGGCTTCTTAAAGGTAAAATAAAAATGGTTCTCAGGGGATAGACTTTTGTCTGTTCCTGCTAATTTTGAAATTAAAAATAAAAATAGTAATTTGAGTTATTCTTTTTTTTCTTCATCTTTTTTTAATGGTGTGACTGTAACCGTAACTCCTTTATCACTAATATCTGCATTCCAACAAATTTTATCTCCCCATTTTAAATCTAACATCTTAACAATTTCCATAGGGATAATTACTCTTGTAGATTTTCCTTTTACATCTGCTTTTCCTATTGTACTTTCATATCGTAACATCATCACACCTCCTATAATCTTTATTGTATTTAATTCTTATTTTCATCATATATATAATAATGTATTCTATATTGCATTATATCATACAGTTAAATATATATACAATAAAATCATACTATACTACATGACAACATACATGATTACTTGTATGAATGTCATGAGGGGAACTTTTTTAAAATCCCCTCGTCCCTCCTTAAATCAGGATCAAGGGACAAACAGGGACGAGGTGAAAATAAATGGCAAACAAAACTGAAATAAAAAAAGTTTTAATGGCTGCACGATTAGAAAGCTGTGGAACAATTTACCAGCCTTCAAACGTGCGTAAAAGTGCAATCAGAGCAGTAGAAGAATATGATGGCGACTTAGAACAGCTTGCAAATGAATCTTTTTATGTGACATTCCACGCTGCACGAAGAATTATCACAGTTACTGATGTTATGATGGCTGCTGAGAGAATTAAAAATCCACCTAAAAATCTTTTTGATGAATTGAAAGCACGTGGTGTCCAGGGGTTAGCGTAATGAGCGACTACATTTTCAACACAAACCATAACCGGACGCATTACCCGGAATGCAGGGCTGTAACCCACATGATGACTGAAGAGCATAAACTACCGGTAGATGAAACCAGGGGCCACTTATGCGGTTGGTGTTTCAGAGGAACCGCACTTGATAAAGAACAGACCACTCTCAAAGAAAAATCCGACGCAGACCATGCAATTGGAGCTGAAATATGCACCGATCCAAATATTAGAACTATTTTTAAAAAAGCAGGCTGCCTCAATGGTTGTGGAAACCTGGGTGACATAAAAATGTTCCCAGATCAAGATGCGGGAATTGAAATCTCAGGTCGACCTGGTAAATGGTGGGTTTATTTTGAATGCTATGATTGTGGATATCAAACTGCGTGGTGGAAAGCATTACGTCGGATTCAGGCCGAGGAACAGGCAGCTAAAAGAAATCATGCACCCGTACAGGTGATTTAATTGTCTTCTACTTTTTTACCAATAGCACCTTTAAAAAAGATAATAAAATCATTAAAACATCCTAATCCTCAATTTACGGGATGGAAACCAGCAATTGGAAAAGAAGCACTAAACTTGTATAGAGATGAAGTTGAAAAATACGCAACCCAATTAGCTGAAGAATCCACTAAAAGAGCCCTCATGATGAATAGAAAAACAGTTAGAACCCATGATATAGAGATGGCAGCTCTACAAATCATCGAAAACATTGGAGATATATACGTCAAAGAATTAGCGAAACAAGAACCTGAAAAACCTGAATTTTCAGTCTTAAATCGTAGAGTACAGAAAATATTGGAGACGATTTAAAATGATTGACAAAATCTTCATAGTTGTTATGCAATGGGAACGTGACGGTTTAACCATGTACCCTTTAGAATCCTTTTTTACACGAGAAGAAGCTGAGGAATATATTAAAAATGGATGTTCTGAATGGGAGATTATGGAAGTTCGAGTTCCACCAATTGAACCTCAGATCCTATGTAAAATGATCCTGAATCATGGTGTGAAATATCCCGCATGCCAAGATGTATTGAATGGTAATGAATGCCAGGCATGTAGCAGTGGTAAATCACCAGCACTTGAAAGGTGTTCAGGATGAGTCCTATTCCCTTTTTTAAATATGCTGTTTGGAGAAATGGAATTAAAGCTATTGTAGCAGGTCTTAATTACAAACCAGGAAATGAAATAGTTCTTTTTGACGAATATGAGGATGCACTAAATCTTGCCTTTAAATATAATTCATTGACGGGGTGTGTATAATGCTTACCAACGGTCAGAGAACGGCACTGTCAGGAGTGCTTAAACAGTACCTCATCACCGGTGATCTTCGACAGATCCTTGAAGATATTGAAACTATCATGGCAGGTGATAAGGAATGAATGGTTTATTTTATTGCTGTCATTTCCTTAAGAGGTGATTTGAGATGTTAAAATTCCTTAAACGTCTTTATATTCTTTTAAGTTATGTGAATTGGAAGCCTGAGGTGATTTATGATGAGGACTGAAGAGGAAATTAGAGATCGGAAACATGAACTTCAGAATATGTTTTTAGGCAATAAAGTTGCTAAAGATAAGAAAAAAATTGTTGTAGCTGGTGTTAGGGAATTAGATTGGGTTTTAGGTGGTTCTGATGGATCTTAAATTCAAAATTTGGAAATTAAATTTACATTTTTTCAGGAATTTCAGCCAGGATAGAAATGAGAGATTACATCCAAGTGACTTCAAAGAAGTCGGAGTTTTCATTAACGGCTGGAAAATTGCAGTTGCGAAGTGGTAAGATGGTGGATCATATAGCTGAACAAGAAGCTGATAATATGGCAGCATGCATCCATACCATGCATGAATGTGGAATACATCTCGATGAGCCTGATAAAGATTGTCTAAGTATGGAATGTCGATTTGTATGTCCTCTTATTTCGGATGAAGAAAGAGAGAAGGTGGTTTAAAAATGAGTAAAACAACCCAAAGAAAAGCCAATCTTTTACGCCATAGAGAAAAGGACCCCTACAAACAGGCTTATGACTGGCTAACCGCCCGGTCTGCTATTATAATCATTGCAGCTGTGATTTTATCCTGGGCTTTGATTATATGGTTTACATTATCCTTGATGACATTAGCCACAATCGGAGCTGGTTATTAAAATATTTTTTTCATAAATGGCTGCCAGTGAAGGGATTTCATAATACACCCCCCCCAAAAGGTTTTTTATTTAAGTCTTCCTTCGTCTTTTAGCAGACTGGCAGCCGCTTAAAATCATTGCCTGTATAGCATAGTATGGTTAATGCGCCTGGCTTGTGACTAGGAGATCCTCGGTTCGATGCCGAGTACAGGCTTCATATAATTAAAAAATGTTTATGGTGGAATAGAATTTGAATAAATGGAGTAAAAAACAAGTAGAAAAGTTGTTAGAATACGTTGAATCCAATGCTTCCTGGAAAACAATATCTACTGCCATTGGAAAACCCATCCCACAATGTAAAGGTAAGCTTTATAATATGGGGCTTAGGAAAAATCCTGTGAACTATTGGGAACCATTAGAAGACTGGAAAGTCTGGTACTATAAAAAATATGAGAACATGAACGGTAGTGAGATTGGTAAAATATTAAATCGAAACAGCGATTCAGTAAATAGCAGGTGTAACTCCACCAACACCCAATATACCTGATGTCGATGTTTCGGGTAAAGTGATGAGTGTAACCCAAAAAGTCTTCGCAGATATGAGTACCCGGGTAGATGCATTTATCAAAGCACACGGCGGAAATCCAGACGATATATATGCAGGTAAATCCACTACAGGGATACCACCAATTGTCTATTTAAATCCTGGTAGTGCTGGAGAGTTTGTTGTATGGAGTAAATGGGTGGATATGCGAAACCGTTACTGGATATATTATCAAACCCATAATAACACGGCTCCAGCTATAATCTGGATAAATCAAGTTAGTCCAAATCCCATACCTCAAACGGGGCAGATACAAACAGCTTTAGAAAAAGTGGTCGGTTCATTTAACACATTCACAGAATTCTATAACAGAATAAATGCACATTACAAGTATGGATACTATTTTGATGACCAATTAAACTTACAGCAAGAAGAATCAGGAGCTCAACCCGAAAATTGCGTGGATCTCGCCGAACTTCTCCACGCATTAGGTCATGAAATGGGTTATACTGTCCGATTTGTTGGTATTTACTGTGTAACTGACCAGATAAATCATGCTTACATAGAAATCCAAGGTAAAGAATTCGGTAACTCATGGGTTGCCGGTGATGGTGCAGCTGCTGCAAGTGATAATTATTCATTAGGTACTCATTGGTGTAATGGAAGTATAACCTATAACCCAACATGGATTCCTTCAGAAGATTTATAATTTAATTTTTTTTAGAGTTGGATGTGGTGGGTGTAAGACCAAGACGCTGAACATTATGGTAAAATAGTCTTGGCTGATGGGTTGAAAAGGATATAACTTTTTTTAGAATTTTTTATTTGAACTTATCAATAAAAGGAGAAAAATAAAATGAAAATAGAATTTAAAGATGGTAAAACACCTAAAGTTGAAAAAACAAATATTTTAAAACATAATAAATATACTCCAAAAGAAGGAATAACCTTACCAGCTTTCCCATTTGGATATATTAATTTAGTTAAAAATCCTTGGGGTATGATGGCTAATGGTCCCGATAATAGTATATCTCCTGGTTTTTTGGGTGTTGGTGATTGTGAATGTGCAAGTGAATATCATAAAAGGATGGTAATTGCCGCTATGGGCGGAAACCCCAAAGTATTTACCTCTCAAGATGCTTTAACTCTCTATGAAAAAGCTTGCGGATACAACCCCGATGATCCTAATTCGGATCAAGGATGTGAAATACAGGCTGTTTTAGAATATTTAAAACAACAGGGTATAATTGATTCATATTTAGAACTTGATAATAACAATATTACAGAAGTTTACGAGGCAATATACTTATTTGGTGGTGCATCATTAGGTATTCAGATGCCACAAATCTTTATGGATGCAGTAAATAACGCTCAAGAAGGTCAGGAAATAGTTTGGGATACTGCCAAAAATGATGGAGGTATCCTTGGTGGTCATGCAATACCAGCCCTTGAAGCTGCTGGAAGTGATACAACTAAAAGGAATGTCTTAGTTGTTGGTGTAGCAGCTAATGGGGATCTAATTATTATTACTTATGGAATGGTAGTTAGAATGACTATAGCAGCATATAATAAGTATTGTGATGAGGGATGGGTTTCATTCAGTAAAGAAGAATTAAATGCAGCGGGAGTTTCACCGGTTGGTTTTGATTTTGCAACACTTGAAGCGGATGAACAGGCTATTATAGGACAATCACCAGTTCCTGTAAATAATTTAATTCCTACATATGTTTTAGTGGATCCACAATCTGGAAAAACTGGAGATAATATAAATCTAACCGCTGAGATTTATGATACTCAAAACAAAGCATATCTCCCTAATTTAACCGTTACGTTCTCAGTGGGTGATGTAACTGTTGGTAATGGTGTGAGTGATGCTAATGGAAAAGCAAAAGTACCTTACACAATAAAAGAAGACGCGGGAACTTATTCTATTGATGTTGTTTTTAATGAGGATAGTCAATATGCAGGATCTAAGGGGACTAATAATTTAGTTGTAAGTGGTGGTGTCCAACCAAATCCCTTTCCTGACCCTACTAAAGCGATTGTGGATATTAATCAAGCATTGGTTCTCCTAAAACCTTTAAGAAATGCGAATGTTAAAGAAGCTAGAACTAAATTAAAGGATGCTTTGAAACAGTTACAAGAAAATTAAGAAAATTTAAATCAGAAACTTTTAGGATCTGTAGCTACATTGTAGTTATGGATCCTCTTTTTTTTTATCAACAAATTCCTAAAAAAAGTTATTTAGGAGAATATTCAACAATTCTCCTTTCAATAATTCCTATTTCTCCGTTTTCAAGTTTAATAGTTTCTGTATTTCTTCCGATTTCTTTGAATGGAAATATTTTTTCAGCCATGGTTTTACAACTCCTTAATTATTGTATTATAAATAATACTATATAAAGGTTTAGTATTATTGATTCTGTTAGTTAAGTATGATAAAATAAAAAATAATAAAAATAATAGAAATTTAATTGTTAATCTGTAGTTACTTCACAGGTTAATATTAACCTATTCCTCTTTTTTAAATTAATATAAATCTATAAACACTTACAATGCTGAAGAACTTATGCGGGAATAAGGATGATTAGTGAAGAAATCAGTTGATTATAATAAAAAAGAATTAAATGATATTTCTATCTAAAAATTAGTCACTATTTTCATTTAAAGCTTTTAAAACA
>Ga0182021_10008932_pt1 | contig 11856 bp, 5 predicted proteins | sample 612E3MmetaG_FD_120493 | JGI IMG/M metagenome (GOLD analysis project Ga0182021, IMG submission 120493) | Permafrost microbial communities from Stordalen Mire, Sweden - 612E3M metaG (Illumina Assembly) | ecosystem: Environmental > Terrestrial > Soil > Wetlands > Permafrost | place: Sweden...
CGAGTGCGGGCGGTGGCGAGTGCGGTCCGCAGCCGCAAGCGATCCGAATGCCGCGCTACCCTTCGCTCCAGGTCCTGCCGCACCTGGGACAGTTGTAGGTCACGATCTTCGTCTGCGGACGCCAGCACCCGATGACAGCGCCGCATCCCGGACAGTTCGGCAGCAGGTACGTTAAACTCGCACTCTCGCAGGACTGGCATGACGGAAAACCGTCCGCGCCATAAGCCAACGGCCCCGTGTATCCGCACATCAGGCAGCTAAAGGCCGCGAGCGTTTTCCTGGCGCTCGCGATTTCTTCATGGGTCATCTACTGGTCCAAACCGCAACGGCTCCAAATCGCCGACGGTAACCAATCATATCCCAAACAGAGATGCCGGCGGAATTTGCCACTTGGCAAAGAGCAAAAAACGGTGAGGCATAATGCCTGGATTTAAATCCCGGATTTTCGGGTCCCGCACCCCTCGTCCGAATTGCCAGTGTCAGTATTTCAACGGGCGCTCGGGACGAAGTCGGCGCTACCTCACCCACCCAATTCTCTTTTCGAGGGCGCGGAACCTCGGATCGCCGTGCAGGCTGTCGAAAAAGGGGTCCACGCCCAGGAACAGCATGTCGCTGGTGTGTTCCTGGTAGGCCTTTTCGAGCGCCTCGAAGGCCCGGTTCCTGTCGCCGAGTACCGAGTACAGGAATGCCAGATGGTAGTAAGGCATGGGCTGCTGTCCGGGCGGGTGCTCGAGCTCGGCGATCGATCTGAGCGGCTCGTCTTTTCTGCCCAGCGCCGCTTCGACCGCCGCGAGATGCGCGACGGTATCGGGATCGTGCGGGTACTCGTTCAGCGCAATCCCGAGAGCCTCCGCGGCCTCGGCGTAGCGGTGTGTCTGTCGCAGGCTGGCTCCCAGAATCGTGTATGCCTGATAGTAGTGCGGGTTGATCTCGATCGCTTGCCGGCACTGGCGAATCGCGTCATCGTAGCGGTGCGCGCAATAGAGGATGACGCACACGTTCGAGCTCACACGGTAGTTGAGCGGGTCCAGCACCAGCGCCTTTCTTGACTCCGCCACCGCCTCCGTGAAGCGGCCTGCCGCCAGCAGACCCTGCGAGTACCAGTCGTGCGCCCTTGCGGAATTTGGGTTCAACTCCAGGGCGCGCCGCAGCCCGGTCTCGGCGTTCTTCCAGTCCCAATCGTAGAAGAACCTGATCCAGGCCAACAGGGCGTGCGCCTCCGCCAGTGTGTCGTCGAGTGTCAGAGCCCTGGCTGCCGCCGCCTTCGCTTTGGCGATGGCGTCCCGGTCGGGCGCCACCGCGTGGTACGCAGTGGTGGCATACACATCGGCGAGCGCGGCGTGGGCGGGAGCGTAGCCGGGATCTCTGCGGATCGCCTCTTCCAGGAACCCGGCACTCTTGAGCAGGTCTTCCGCCCTGACGCGGTCTTTGAAGTATTGCCCTTTCAGATACAGATCGTAGGCTTCCAGGTCGCGCGGGGAGCGCGCGGCAGCCGGCTGGCGGCCGGCGGGGAGCCGCAAGGCGCGGGCGATCGAGCGGGTGAGATCGTCTTGAATGGAGAAGATGTCCTTCGTTTCGCCTTCGTAGGTGTGGGACCAGATGTGGAACCCATCGGCCACCTTGATGAGCTGCGCGCTGATGTGCAATCGGCCGCCCACCGTGCGCACGCTGCCTTCCAGCACCGTCGCGGCTCCGAGCTGGCGTCCGGCGGTGCGGATGTCCGGGTTCTTCCCTTGGAACTGGAAGGCCGAGCTTCGGGCCACCACCTGCAAACCGGAGATCTGCGCCAGATCGGTCGTCAGCTCTTCCACGAATCCCTCGGTCAGGTACTCGGCTTCCGGGCTTCCGCTCAAGTTCAGGAACGGCAGGACCGCAATGGACGGCGTGACGGCCCGTTGCCAGGCGGGCACGGCCCAGTACGCCACGGCCGCGAGCACAGCCACAATGCCGGCGCCGGCCGCCGCCATCTTCCACCACTGGCGTGGCGCGCTTCCGGCTTCCACGCCCTTCGCCCTTTGTTCTATGAAAACCGGGACGTAGGAGCCCTTCGGCACATCGATCAAGACTGCGTCCCCGGCGCCCCCGTTCTGGTAGTATTCCCGCAGGCGGTCGCGCAGCGCGCGCGCCGCCACCCGGACCACCGAATCGGTCCGCGGGTCGAATGCGGCGGCGCGCCGGTTGAACACCCGCTCGGCGACCACCGTCTCCTTGATCTCCGCCTGGCGGCCTGCCAGCGTCTCTTCGACGATGAAGGTGAGGAAACTCTGGAGCCGTGTGGAGCCGGTGAACTCCGGAGACGCCAGGATCGCCTGCAGGTGCCGCCGAACGAGCCCTGTTTCGATGGCCGGCGCAGGCGGAGTCTCAGGCATGTTTCGCGACCATCTCTCTGTTCGGGCTAGTCTAGCACGCCTTTCGGGAATCGGGCAAGTGCCTGTAAATAAACACGATTAACATGTTACTAACCCCTTGTAACTTGCTTCCAGCGACAGTTTGGGGTATGCTACTCCTCTTTTGTTCAGTCAGTCGGAGTTGTGTGCCGGCGACGCCCCTGTCGGCCCGTTCCCGATGGGTGTAGCCGGGCTTGTGCCAACGTGCGCGGTGTGGATGGAGTCCTGGGTAGTGCCCGTCCTTCAGGAGGGTTTATGAGAATGCTCTTGAGCGAATTGCCGTCGAGCGTCCGCTCGACCCAGGCAGGTGGCAGCACGCCTGCGATCTTCCGCTGGTTCCCTTCTTTGGCGATGCTTCTTCTGTCGCTTTTTGCCCTTGCATCGACGGGGCAGGCGCTGCAGCCGGATTGGTTTGCCAAGGTGGTCCCGCCACCGGCACGCGCCGGCGCCGCGGCGGTCTACGACACGGTGCGTGGCCAGGCGGTGATGTTCGGCGGCACGTTCCCGGGAGGCGCTCTCACCAGCCAGACCTGGCTCTTCGACGGCTGGAAGTGGAGCTTGGCGAGTCCCGCTCACCAGCCCACCGCCCGGACCGCGGCTGGGATTGCCTTTGACCCGGTTCTGAACGAGGTGATCCTGTTCGGAGGAACGGTCAGTGGGGGCACGGGCTCGAGCGAGACCTGGGTGTGGGACGGCAGCGACTGGACTCAACTGGCCCCCGCGACCACGCCCTCCGCGATGAAGGAGGCCTCGATGGCCGCGGATACGGCCAGATCGCGGGTGGTGCTGGTTGGCAACGGCCAGACCTGGGAGTGGGACGGCACCAACTGGACGCAAATGCACCCCATCACGTCGCCTTCGGCGCGAACAGGAACGGCCATCGCCTATGACGCCCAGCGCGGATACACCATCCTATTCAGTGGCGTTGTGGGCACGACGTATCCCAACGACACCTGGACCTGGGACGGAAACAACTGGACCCTGGTGAACATGGTGGGCCTCGGTTACCCGGAATACGAGACGACCTATTATTCCATGACCTATGACGCGGAACGGCGGCAGGTCCTGATTTTCGGCGGTGGAGTCCCCTCCGGCGGCGGCAGCTATACCTACAATGCCACCTGGGCCTGGGACGGATTGAAGTGGAATCAACTCACTCCGAATACCTGGGAATCGGACGCCACTCATCCCTTGTACCGCGGAGGGGCGGTGATGGTCTACCTTCCGCTGCGGCGCGCAACGGTGATGTATGGCGGATCGAGATCCGGCACCCCGGGTACCGGGGATGCGGGCCTGGATGACACCTGGATCTGGGATGGGACGGTTTGGAGCCCCTTGACGCCCGTGAATCGCGCCAGCGCGAACATGGTCTGGGATTCGTCCCGAAGCCACGCGGTGATGTTCGGCGGCTTTGTGGCAGATTGGTCCTACAACTACCCCGGCGACTCCTTTGACAGCAGCGACACCTGGGTCTGGGATGGCGCAGCGTGGACGGTGCAAAACTCTGCGCACCGGCCGCCCGCCAGAGGCGACTTCGCGATGGCCTACGATGCCGCGCGGGATCGGGTGCTGATCTTCGGCGGAACGTCGGAGTCTTACGGCCACGCCATCTCCGACCTGGGCGACATGTGGGCGTGGGATGGAACCGACTGGACCCAATTGACACCCACCACTCTGCCCGCGGCGCGTCACGGATGCCGGATGGCCTACGACGCCGCCAACCAGCGGGTGGTCCTTTTCGGTGGTTCCACAACGAACGATACCTGGGTATGGGATGGCACTAACTGGACCCAATTGAGCCCGGCTACTTCGCCGCCGGTGGAGATCGGCTTCGGGCTGGCCTACGATCCGCTGAACCAGCGGGTGATGTGGGCCGGATTCACGCATTCCTACACATTCGACGCCACCAACAACTGGACCCTCCAGGCCGGTTCTGCCCTGATCTCCTCGGGTGAAATGGCATGGGACACAGCCCTCAATGAGATGGTGATGTACGATGGCCACGCGCTGGCGGTCTACAACGGCTCGAGTTGGTCGGCGCTCACGCCCATCACCACCCTCCCCGACCACCCGAACGCGGCGGTGACTTACGACACTGTCCGCAATCAGCTCGTGCTTTACGGCGGAGGCGTTCCTTATACCTCCTCGATCGGCGACACCTGGGTCTTAACCGGCCCCGAGTCGACGGGCAGCATCTACGTCGCGACGAACCTGCCCGGAGCCTCCTATTCGATCGCGGGCCCATCGCCCCAGACCGGCTCGGGAACCTCGTCGAGTTGGAGCGGGGCCGCTCCCGGCAGCTATACCATCACGTATAACAGTGTGTCCGGGTATATCACGCCCGCGCCGGTGACTCTCACGCTGGCGGCCGGATCGTCCATCGCGTTCACCAGCGGGTACGGCGTGCTGCCGGGCGAAATTCAGGTGAGCAGCAACGTCAGTTCGGGTTTCACCATCACCGGGACGTACGGATACTCCGGAGCCGGCACGTTCACCGCTTTATCGAATGTGCCCGCCGGCACGTACACCGTCCACTGGCTGCCGGTAGCCGGCTACGCGACACCGGCCCCGCAGACGCAAACGCTGGCCGTCGGCGGCAGCATCACCTTTGGCGGCACCTACGCGCTTCTGGCAACCACCTGCACCCTCACCGTGGGAACCAATCTCGCGGGTGCCACTTTCTCCGTGGTCGGACCAGCCACCTACAACGGCAGCGGGACGTCCTATTCCCAATCGAACGTTCCGCCGGGTACCTACACCATCACGTATGGCCCTGTGGTCTCCTATCTGACGCCGCCGCCCGAGACCAAGACCGTGTTGAGCGGCGGGGCCCTCGTCTTCACCGGCACGTATCAGTTGGGGGCGCCCGCGGTCAACGTCGGCTGGGTTTTGAAGACTTCCGCGCCGTCCGGCCGGGCCAACTTCTCGGCCGTTTATGACGAGGCGCGCCACCAGATCGTGATGTTCGGTGGAACCCGCGGATTCGACATCGGCGAAACCTGGGTCTACGACGGAAGTGCCTGGACGCAGAAGCATCCGGCCCACAGCCCGCCCGCCCAGCAATCTCCCCCGATGGTGTACGATCCGGTCAACCGCTACACCGTGCTTTCCGGCGCCGCTGGTGCGGTGCGAGACACCTGGACCTGGGACGGAAACGACTGGACCCAGTTGAGCCCTGCCACCACCCCTTCGATCGAATATCCGGGATATCTGGACTACCCCGCCATGGCTTACGATGCCGCGCGCGCCCAGACCGTCCGGGTCAACAACTTATGCTCTGAAACCTGGATCTGGAACGGATCGAACTGGAGCCAGACAGCGGCAGGCCCCATCCCCGCGGGTTCCGCTTATAGCTGCTTCGCGGCCTTTGACGCCGCTCGCAGCCAAGTGGTTCTCGTGGCGGAATACGAACCCACCACCACATGCTGCATTGCCTATGGCACCTGGACCTGGGATGGAACCACCTGGACCCAGAAGGCGACGGTCACGGTGGGCGACTACTACACTCCGCCCACCGCTGTCCCAGTCCCGGCGCCGATGGCCTACGATGCGGTGCGCCAGAAGACCGTGCTGGTTGACCCCAGCGGAGGAACCTGGCTATGGGACGGCACCGCCTGGACCAAGGAAAGCCCGGCCACCAGCGCATCGGCGAGGACGAATCCCGGGCTGGTTTTCGACCCGGTCCACTCGGCGGTTCTGATGGTCGGAGGACTCGGAACCGCTACCGGCGACTACATCGAGTTGAGCAATGACATCTGGGCCTGGAGCGGGACCAACTGGACCCAGCAAGCCGCATCGCCCGCGAATCCGGTCCGCAACGGCACCAGCATGGTCTACGATCCGGCCCGCGGCGAAACGGTGTTGTTCGGCGGCGCCGGCCAGGCCGGTTGGCCTAACGACACGTGGATATGGGATGGCAACGTCTGGACCGAACGCGTTACCGCGCACTCGCCGCACATGCGCGCCGATTTGAAGCTGGTTTACGACGCAGCGCGGCAGCAGGTGATGTTGTTCGGAGGCGACGGCCAGTACGTCTACTTGTGCGACACCTGGGTGTGGGACGGCGTGGATTGGACCCAGAAGTTCCCCACCGTGATTCCATCCAACCGCCGCGGCAACATGATGGCGTACGACTCCGTTCACAACGTGGTGGTGATGTTCGGGGGCCTGGGATACTCCGGGGCGCTGAACGATACCTGGACCTGGGACGGAACCAACTGGACCCAGATGCACCCGGCCACCAGCCCAACGGCCCGCCAGCTCGGTTCCATGGAGTTCGACCCGGTGCGTGGAAGAGTCGTCCTCTTCGGAGGCCAGGACGCATCCAATAACAAGTTCGGCGACACCTGGGTATGGGACGGGACGAACTGGACCCATCTCGCGCCAGCTAACAGTCCGCCGGCGCGTGACGTTGGCGCGATGGCCTTCGATCCCCTTCGCGGGTACATGCTCCTGTACGGTGGGGTTACGTCCACTTCCTGCTGCGTCTTCGCAACGGACACCTGGAGTTGGAACGGCACCAACTGGACCCAGCAGACATCGGCCGACACCCCCCCGGCGGTGGCCCTCACAATGACCTACGACGCGGCGCGCGGGAAGATCACGACCTTCGGCGCCTGGACGTTGTCCCACTACTTCGCCGAAGACGTATGGGTGTGGGACCAGGTGCCCACTCCGCCAACCACGGGGACGATCTTCGTCAACACCAACCTGGCGTCGGCGGGGTTCGCGATTGTTTGCCCCGGCTTCGAGTTCTACCTCGGTACGGGGACCTGGTGGTCGCAATCCAACGCGTCCCCCGGTTCGTGTGGCATTCATTACCTTCTTCCGGTGTCCGGCTACGCCACGCCGCCTGACCAGAACCTCACCCTGGTAGCGGGAGGGGCGATTACCTTCGTGGGGACGTACGTGAGCACCAGCGCGTCGCTGAGCGTCGTCAGCAGCCACACGGGGAACTTCACCCAGGGCCAGCAGAACGCGACTTACTCGGTGGTGGTGTCGAACGGAGCCGGCGCCGCGCCGACGAGTGGAACCGTGACGGTTACGGAGAACATTCCGTCCGGCCTCACTCTTGTGTCGATGGCGGGGCCGGGCTGGGCGTGCCTGAGCAACTCCTGCACGCGCAGTGACGCCCTGGCGGCCGAGGCAAGTTATCCGGCCATTTGGGTGACGGTCAACGTAGGGATCAACGCCACCTCGCCCCAGGGGAACCAGGTTTTGGTAGCGTGGGGCGGGACGAACTCGGCCAACATGACCGACTCGACCGTGATTACGCCCATGGCGCCAGGAGCGGCGGTTCTGTTCGGGATGATCGCGAGCAAAACGGGCACGCAGGCGGCGCGGCAGTGGACCTTTGAGATAGGCAACAGCGGCAGTGGGGCGGCGGCCGCGGCCGCCATCACCGGCGTCCAATTCACCCAGACCGCAGGCGCGGCATGCACGCCGATAATCTCGGTCCCGGCTAGTTTTCCGCTGGCGCTGGGGAACATTCCGGCCGGAGGGTTGGCGCCGGGGGCCGTGACTCTCAACTTCACGGGCTGCGCAGCCGCGGCTAAGTTCAGGGTGCTGGTCCAGCTTTCGGCCAACGGCGGCTCGGCGACGGGACGGATCCTGCGCAACGACGAAACCCGGTAGGCTAGACAGGAGGAGGAATCCAGTGAAAAAGGCGATAGGATGCGGCATCTGGCTGACCCTGGCGGCGGGGATTGTGGCGTACGCCGCAGAGGGCCCGCCGCAGTTGCACGGCCGGATCGTGAGCAAGGAAGGCGTCCAGAATGCGCGCGTGTGGACCTTCGAGGTGCGCAACGGCGGGACGACGGCTGTCAGCGGGGCGCAGATCGACGGGCTGCGGCTCATGCCGGACGCACCGCAGGCCTGCACGCCGGTGGTGAAGGAGCCGGCCAGCTTTCCGCTGCCACTGGGCGACCTTGCCGCGGGCGCGACCGCGCAGGCGAAGGTGACCATCGATTTCAGCGGGTGCGCCAACACGGCCAAGTTCAGAGTGCACGTGCGGCTGGCAGGGAGCGGTGGCGCGTGGGGCGCGATCCGGCGGAGCAACAACTACCGGTGAGGGAGCGGAGGCGAGCATGAAGCGAACGATGCACGCGGTGCTGGCGTTTCTGACGATTGGCGCGATGGCGCAGGCGGCCCCGCCCACGCTGGATTTGTTGCCGGCGGGAGCGGTCGCCGGCCCGACGGGGAGCACGGTGGGTTGGGGGTTCACCATTACCAACACCACGAGCGGGCAGTGGATCGAGATCACGAGCGCGAACCTCTGCTCCGGAACCAGTGGGACTTCCACGGCCTGCGGGGATCCGGGGCTGGGGACGTTTACGGACTTCATCAGCGGGTACAACGACATCATCGTGGGGTCGAGCCCGAACACCACTTCCGTGACGCAGACTTTCAACTCTTCCACGTACCAGGGCATCGGGAGCTATCTGATTTCGGCGGCGAGCGGAACGACCGGACCGGCGCAGATTGTTCTGACCTACAACGTCTACAGCGTGAGCCCGGACGACCCGAACTTCGACCCGGATATCGACACAGTGAGCGTGGACAACTTTCTGACGGCGAGCGCTAGCGTGACGGTGAGCACGACGCAACCGCCTCCCGGCACGCCCGCCCCGCCTTCGGCCCTTCTGGTGGTCACAGGCCTCGGCAGCGCCGCGCTGTACGAGATCCGCAAGCGCCGCCGCGGCAAACGGCAACCCGCCCGCGCCTAGCGGGTACGGGCTGGAGGCCGGGAGATTCCCGGCGGTCACAGCGAACGCGCTTCCCCGGGGGCGGCTGCGGCTCCCCGGGGCCGGCTGTGGCTTCCCGGACCGGGCGGCGGGGGCTCCCCTGACCCGGCGGCGGCTTCCCGGACCGGCGGACGGCGGCTCCCCTCGGGCGACTGCGGCTTCCCGGGGGCGGCGGCTTCCCTGACCGGACCGGCGGGGGCTTCCCTGACCCGCCGGCGGCATTGTAAGCGAAGGACCTTCCGCAGTCCCCGCATCAGCGTGAGTCATTATTCCTTGCGGCGTCGCTATAATTGTTGAAGGAGAAACCATCTGTGACCTCCAGATCGACGATGAACGCCCTTGTGATTGCAGTAGCCTGGCTGGCGCTTGACGGAACCGCTGCCTGGGCCCAGACCGGCTCGCGCTTCGTCCCCGTAACCCCCTGCCGCGTGGCCGACACGCGCAACACTTCCGGACCCTTCGGCGGTCCCACCATGGCCGGCGGCCAAACGCGCTCCTTTGCCATCCCGCAAAGCCCCTGCGGCATCCCCGCCACCGCTCAGGCCTATTCGTTGAACGTCACTGTGGTCCCCAACGGCCCGCTCGGCTATCTGAGCCTGTGGCCCACCGGCCAGGCCCAGCCAGGCGTCTCCACGCTGAATTCCTGGGGCGGCACGGTGGTGGCCAACGCCGCCATCGTTCCGGCCGGCACCAGCGGCGCCGTGAGCGTCTTCGTCAGCAATCCTACCGACGTCATCCTCGATATCAACGGCTACTTCACTTCCACCGGCAGCGCGAACTCGGCTTCCTTCTATCCCGTAACACCCTGCCGCGTCGCCGACACCCGCAACCCCGCCGGCCAGTTCGGCGGGCCCACGATGACCAGCGGCCAGACCAGGAACTTTCCGATTCCCCAGAGCCCCTGCGGGGTTCCCACGACGGCCAGCGCTTACGCGATGAACGTGACGGTGGTTCCCGATGGGCCGCTCGGTTTTCTCACGACCTGGCCTACGGGACAGGCCCTTCCGAACACGTCCACGCTGAACTCCTGGACCGGCAAGGTGCTGGCCAACGCCGCCCTCGTCCCGGCCGGGACCAATGAAGCCATTTCCGTGTTTGCGAGCAACCCGACCGACGTAATCCTGGACATCAACGGATACTTTGGCCAGCCCGGGCAGGCGGGCGGTTTGAGCTTCTTCCCGGTGACGCCGTGCCGGGTTGCGGATACGCGAAACGCCTCGGGCCCGTTTGGCGGCCCGGAGATGGCGGGAGGGACGACGCGCTCGTTTGCGATCCCCACCAGCAACTGTAACGTGCCTTCGACGGCGGCGGCGTATTCGGTGAATGTGACCGTGGTGCCGGATGGGCCGCTCGGCTACCTCAGTGCCTGGCCGGCAGGCGCGTCGCAGCCGAACGTTTCGACGTTGAACTCCTGGGACGGCTCGGTGGCGGCGAATGCGGCCATCATACCGGCGGGGACGAACGCGGCGATCGACGTTTTCGTGACCAACAACACGAACGTGATTCTGGACATCAACGGGTACTTCGCCAGCACCAGCGCATCCGATGTGGCGGAACGGGCGCTGGCGCAGACGGGCCTCTCGATTGCGCTCGCATCGAACGTTCTCCAGAGTCAGATGTACGTCTTTTTCCTCTGCGGCAACCCGACTTCGAGCTGCCAGAAGCTCAGCGGCGGTGGCAGCGTGCAAACGGGTTCGACGCCGTCGACCAGCGTGGACGGGCAGCCAATCTACCCGGTGAACGTGTATTACGATTCCGCTTGCACCCAGCCCTACATTGCGGCCGTCCCGTGGTCGCTGACGGACCAGGGGGACGGCAACGGCCTCATCCAGGAGAGGGCCACTTATTACGGCCCCACCGGATCGACTATCGGAACCATGACCCTCAACGAGACGGTCACGGGCGCGCTCGTGAACGGCAACCTGACTGGCGTGGAGGTGCACGGTCTCGGAGTGTTCACACCGGCGAGCGGCCTGGTGCCCGTTCAGTTGGGGTTGTCGTGCGTTATTAACAGTCTGTCCAATGAGTCGAATATCCCGTGCGAGGGGGGAGTAGCGCAGGATTTCCCTGCGCTCAATCTGGCCATCGGCTCCGTGACGTCCCTGACCCTGGACCTCGTCTCAGGCGGGGGCGGGGCCAGCAGCGTGAGCTTCAGCGGCGGCGGCTCGACCTTCACCGGGCTAATCGGGGATAAGTTCACACTGACCAACCCGTCACCGGCCTCCTTCGTCATTCAGGATTCAACCGCCTACACCGCGACCACTGCAAGCGGGAGCGCCGCCGGGTTCTCGCTCTTTCCGCCCACGCCAACCTCCTGGACGCTCACCGATGCGGCTCACGACCAGCAATTCGTGGCTTCGGTGATCGACAATACGACCCGCAATACGCGCATCACGATCACGCAGATCAGCACCGCCAACACTCTGGCGAGCGGCACGCTCGATCCCTCGGGCACGGGGACCATTACCTACTCCGACGGCAGCATGGCGGCGATCACCGGTTGGACGCTGGCGGACTAGGACAGGGCACCGGTTCGCCTACGGGGGGAGAGGCTGCGGCATCCCGGCGCGGCCCTCCCCTCTGCGTGCGCGTGGTAACCACGCCGGAACCCCCTCCGTCGCCTCCCAGCGAATTCTCCGCGGCCCTCCACTTTGCGTGAGTCATTTCTCCCTGCGGCGTCGCTTTGCTCTGTGAAGGAGCAAAGTGGATGACCCCCAGATTCATGA
>Ga0182021_10008933_pt1 | contig 11856 bp, 12 predicted proteins | sample 612E3MmetaG_FD_120493 | JGI IMG/M metagenome (GOLD analysis project Ga0182021, IMG submission 120493) | Permafrost microbial communities from Stordalen Mire, Sweden - 612E3M metaG (Illumina Assembly) | ecosystem: Environmental > Terrestrial > Soil > Wetlands > Permafrost | place: Sweden...
ACGGCAAGTTTCCCCTCGCGCGCCCAGAAGCGCCAGAACGCCGCGTGAACCAGGTAGCCGAGCAGCAGTGTCAGCGCGTAAGGCCGGGCAAAGCGGCTGTAGTTGATCAGCATTGGTGAGATCGCCAGCAGCAGAGCGAACACCAGCGCCGTGCGCCAGCCATAACGGCGCAGCGCCCAGAGGGGGAACAGCACGACGGTGGCCAATCCGGCCAGCATCATCGGCCAGCGCATGGCCAGCTCGCTCAAGCCGAACAGCTGTGCTTCGCACCAGTAGAACAGCGCCAGCGGGATACTGTAGTCGGCGGCGCCGAAGGAAAAGAAGAAGCTGGCTGGCGGGTGCAGGATCAGTTGATGGACGGCATGCCATTCATCGTCGGTCACCAGTTGAGCGCAGAATTGATCCAGGCGCAGCCACAGGCAAAGTGCGAATATGGCCATCCCTGCCAACCAGAGGGCGCGACGGGAAGCTTCCTGCGTGGGGCTATGCGATGTGGTTTCCATGACTCATGGCTGATTGCCCAAGTTGCACCTATTGCCTGGCCCGCGGCGCAGGGTCGCCAAAAATGGGCCGCCAATTATCGTTGGTCGAGCGATTGAGTTCAAGCGTGATGCTTTTCGTCGCAGGACCGGAGCATCAAGTCCTGCCCGACTTCAAGTCGGTAGCGCGCGCCGATCCACGCCTGGCCTGATCATCAACGGCGATGATCCGGCCACGGAGTCCATGATTCGGTGTTTGAGTTTTGGGGCAAATTCAGTAGAATTTGACGTTGTCGTGGCCGGAGCTGATGCGCGTTCATGCAGACACCTTGAGTTCGCAGGGTGTTTTTCAACAAAGGTGAAATTGGAGCCGCGGGTGTCAGTTTCGAGAAACGCGCCGTGCCCATGCGGCAGTGGAAGACGCTACAAGGCCTGTCACGGTACGTTGGAGGCGAGTGCCGCTATTGGGTCGATGGAGCGGCAAACCGTCGCGACGCTTCTGCAGGAGGCACTTGACGCTCAGCGGGCGGGCAACCTCGATCAGGCGAGCGACAAGTATGAGTTGGTACTCCTGGAAGAACCGAACAATTTCGATGCGTTGCATATGCTCGGCGTCATATGCTTGCAACGCAGTCACCTCGAGCGAGCCGAGGTATTGGTTACTCAGGCGCTTTCAATGCGCAGGGATACTGCGGCAGAATACAACTTGAGTCTGATCCGGCAGTGTCGTGAGTTCAGCGTACGTGAGGGCCAGCTTTGTCGCCGCGTATTGCCGCGGCTGGCGAAGCTGCTGCTTCCCGCCAAGGACGTTGAGACCTGGTTACGTTCGCCGTGCGGCGCCGCTCATATCGTAGTTGCCGATCCTGATGTGGCGCCCCACTTGCTTCAGCAAACGCGAAACCTTCTGTCTTTGGCGAGGCAGTTGCGGGTGTGGTTTGCAGGCCCTGAGTCAGGTATTGTCAGGCAAGACACGGTGTTTGAACGAGGCAGGCTGCGCGCCGAGGCAGTTGGGGCCCATGACCTGGCGATCGTTGTCGGCACCAAATTGCCGGTCGGTGAATGGGCAACAGACACCGCTCTGGGATTGCGTGTTCTGCTGATGACTTGCGATGCCCCGTGCCAGTTTCTTGATCGGTTTCGCGAACTATCCGGTGAGGGGCGGGCGCAAGTGCTGCCGTGTTTCAGCGATGTTTCGCTGCGTGATTGCTCGGTGTTGCCCGCTCCCACTCTGGGAGAGATCGCCGCGACTCTGGTGCCTGGCGATGCGATGGCAGTTGCTGGGGCTGAGTGAGCAATGACCGATCCCGTGAAGATGACCGAGTGTGAATCGGCGGCGATGCGGACGATTGCCTTCTATCTTCCGCAGTTCCACCCAATACCCGAGAACGACCTCTGGTGGGGTACCGGGTTCACTGAATGGACCAACGCGCGTCGCGGGAAGCCGCAATTCATTGGCCACTACCAGCCGCATGAGCCCGAAGAGTTGGGCTGCTACGATCTGCGCGAGGCAAGTGTCCGCGCTGCGCAAGCCGACCTCGCGCGTCGCCATGGCGTATATGGATTTTGCTACTACTTCTATTGGTTCAACGGCAAACGCCTGCTGGAGCGGCCGCTGAACGACATGCTGACGGACGGCACGCCAGACTTTCCATTCTGCGTTTGCTGGGCGAACGAGAACTGGACCCGTCGCTGGGATGGACTTGATCGTGAAATACTGATGGAACAGATCTATGGTCCTGCGGACGCAGAGGACCTAATGCTGGAGCTGTTGACGTTGTTTCGTGATCGCCGCTACATTCGGATCAATGGCCGCCCGTTATTGCTCATCTACAAGACGCACCTAATTCCTGACTTGGCTTCGATCGCCGCGATTTGGCGACGCGTCGCTGCCGAAGCGGGAGTGCCGAGCCTCTATCTTTGCGCTTGCGAGACCTCGGATACACTAGATCCGCGCAGCTACGGTTTCGATGCCGCTGTGGAGTTTCCTCCGCATCGCCATCAGGCAGTCAGCTTGAATGCGAAGATGCCGGGATTGTCGGCTAATTTCGACGGGATTGTGACCAGCTATCGCTCTCACATCCTTCAGTCGCTGGATCGGCGTCCGCCAAGCTATCCCCTATTTCGGACGGTCATGCCGATGTGGGACAACACGGCGCGCCGGCAACACAGCGGAACGATCTTCACCGGCTCGTCGCCAGAGCTCTTTGGCCACTGGGTCGAGGAGATCGTCACTCAAACGCGTAGCCGGCTCGCGGGCGATGAGCGGTTGGTTTTTGTCAACGCTTGGAACGAGTGGGGAGAGGGCTGCCATCTCGAGCCGGACCAGCGCTACGGCAGGCAGTATCTCGAGGCGCTTCGCGACGGATTAGCCCATGCGCAGTCGAGCGTCAGAGAGCGGTAGTTGTCGTCCTAAGACGGCTTGATCTGTATAAAGAATGGCCCCAATGTGATCATCGATCAGCAAGTTTTGACTCCGAGCAGGATCAGGGAGATGTTCGTGCATCGTGACGATCCACTGATTCTAGAAGTTGGTGCTCATCACGGTGAGGACAGCAGACAGTTTCTCCAGGTCTTCGCCAATTGCAGATTGCATGTATTTGAGGCCGATCCCCGCTGCATAGAGAAGCTGCGTCAAGCCGTGGGGCGTCACCCGAGATGCACCGTCCATGCATGTGCCGTGGCTGGTGAGAGTGGCCTGATGGACTGGTATCAGAGCGGCGGCAGTCCGGACGGCAAACGGCAGGATTGGGACTACAGTTCGAGTCTACTGAAGCCCACGGCGCATCTGGAGCACTATCCCTGGTGTACTTTCGAGCGCAAGATGCGGGTGCAAGTTGTTGCCCTCGACAGGCTAATGTTTGGTGCGGTCGATTTTATCTGGATGGATGTGCAGGGCGCCGAGCACTTGGTGCTCAGCGGCGCCGCCCAAACGCTGGAACGCACCCGTTACTTGTACACGGAGTACTACGACACTCCGATGTATGAAGGTCAACTGAACCTGGAAGGGCTGCGGGGAATGTTGCCTGATTTTGAGGTTGTCGGATTGTTTGGCCAGGGCTTATGTACCAATGCACTTTTCGAGAATCGCCGATGGGCTGATTCGCCAGGAACCCCCACGGGGGCGTAGTGTGCGGGTCCCCGTGAGTCTTGTCGGGCACATCGTTGCTGCCGGATGGTTGGTTTCGGAGTCGTTCGATTCATGAATCGCCCTAAGATTTCCATTATTACGCCGACATACAACGCTTCGGCAACGATCGAACGCGTTCTATCGAGCGTCGCCAATCAGAGCTACGAGCAAATCGAGCACTTGATCATCGACGGTTGTTCGACCGATGACACGCTTGCCATTGTCGATGGATACCGGCAGAAGTGTCCGCATATACGCGTTGTCAGCGAGAAAGATGCCGGTATCTACGACGCCATGAACAAGGGAATCGATCTCTGCAGCGGGGATTGGATCTACTTTCTTGGCTCAGACGATCTCTTGTTCAGCGATACCATATTCGGCGAGCTCAACGATGAGGGCCACCTGAGCACCGACCGGGTTATTTACGGCAACGTGCTGATTCTCGGCGACACGTCCTGGGCGACGGACGGTGCCCGCTACGATGGCCCCTTTGACCTGGAAAAGCTCTTTCGAAAGAACATCTGCCACCAGGCCATACTCTACCCGGCGGCCGTGATGCACAAGGTGGGCTATTTCAACAAGAAGTATTTCATTGCGGCCGACTGGGAATACAACATCCGCTGCGCTGCCGCCGGAGAACTCGTGTATGTCGACAAGATCATCGCCAAGTTTACGGGTGGCGGGAAGTCATCTGCCGGCGGCATCGATGGCATTGGCAACGATATTCCCAGAATCGTCGCGGATTGCTTTCACCTCGATCTGAATGATCCTTCACTCTATGCCGATAACTCACCATTTCGTGGCGTCGTCCAGCGGCTCAGACGTCGCTGGTTGGCCTGGACTTGAGCAAAGGGGCCGCTCAATTTGGCGCAACTGCCCGCTTCCGACCTACCGCCAGTGCAAAACAAACTGAATATCGAACAGGCCTTCCAATACGCCCTGAGCGCCCACCAGGCCGGTCGCATCAGCGAGGCGGAGATGGTCTACGGCCGCATTCTGGCGGCGCTTCCCGGTCATGTCGGTGCCCTGCATTATCTCGGTGTCTGCCGGCTGCAACAACGCGACTACGCCGGCGCCCTGACCCACATGGACGCCGCGCTGGCGCAACGGCCGGATTACGCCGAGGCGCACAGCAATCGCGGCAACGTCTTGCAGGCCATGGGGCGTTGCGAAGAGTCACTGGCCAGCTTCGATCGGGCCCTGGCTTGCCAGCCGAGCGCGGCAGATGCCTGGTTCAATCGCAGCAACGCGCTCAAGGAACTGGGGCGGTTCGACGAGGCGCTGACCAGCGTCGACCGGGCCATCGCCTTGCAACCGTCCTTTGCCCAGGCGCACTGCAACCACGGCAATTTGTGTCAGGTGCTGGGACAGTTTGCCCAGGCACTCGTCAGCTTCGAGCGGGCGGTAGCGCTGCGCCCGGACTATGCGGAGGCACAGTGGAACAGCGCCTACACTCACCTGCTGCTCGGCGATCTCGCCATGGGCCTGCCCTTGCTCGAGTGGCGCTGGCGGGCGAGGAACCGCTCGGCCGATGACCGGCATCAGGAGATTCCGCTCTGGCTGGGCCAGACCGATCTCGCAGGCAAGACCATCCTGCTCTACGCCGAACAAGGCTACGGCGACACGCTGCAATTCTGCCGCTACGCTTCCCTGCTGGCGGCGCGCGGCGCCAAGGTCGTCCTTGAGGTCCAGCCCTCGCTGAAGTCCTTGCTGGCCTCCCTGGCAGGGGCGCCGGCCGTGTTGGCCACAGGCGAGCGCCTGCCCGCCGTCGACTACCGCTGTCCGCTGCTGAGCCTGCCGTTGGCCATGCACACCGACGCCGACACCATTCCGGGTGGCGTGCCCTATCTGGGCGTTGATCCCGCCCTGGCCGCGGCTTGGCAGGCGAAACTCGGCGCCCGGCGCGCGCCGCTGCGCATCGGTCTGGCCTGGTCCGGCTCGGGCGCGCACGAGAACGATCGCAATCGCAGCTTGTCGCTGGCCATGCTCCTCGCTGCCTTCGATGGTGCCGACGTCGAATGTTTCAGCCTGCAGAAGGACGTGCGCGCCGACGATCGCGCTGCGCTGGAGGCCGACGACCGAATACGCCACTTCGGCGATGAGTTGCGTGATTTCGCCGACACCGCGGCGCTCGTCGCCGCGATGGACCTGGTGATCTCGGTCGATACCTCGGTTGCCCATCTGGCAGGCGCCCTGGCCAAGCCGGTGTGGCTGTTGCTGCCTTTCCCCCCGGATTGGCGCTGGCTGCTGGACCGGGACGATTCACCCTGGTATCCGACGGCCCGTCTGTTCCGGCAACCGCACCATGGCGACTGGGCCACGCCGCTTCGCCGCGTTGCCGACGCCCTGCCGTCCGCGGCGTCGACCTGAGGTCGGCGCAGCGCTGAAGCGACGTCAGGTTCCGGGCAACGCGGAGCACAGACCAAGATGCTCAACGAACGGATCAAAATCCTTGTCGCTGTACAGCAAGGTCAGTCTGCTCTCGATACAGCGCGTCGCGATAATCGTATCAATCGTCTTGCGCACCGTGACCCCTCGCGCCCGCAACAGGCGAAAGTTCTTCGCCGCCTGGATGGTGATGTCTTGCCCAGCCAAGTCCACTACTACCAGTGAAGTCAGCAGCCTCTTGGCTTGATTGAAATCGCGATCGCTGACGAAACCTTGCAGCACTTCGGTCAAGATCAAGTCGCCGGTCGCAATCGGCTCGGTGCCGAGCAAGGTGTCCAGTTTCTCCGCCTGCGGTGTGGCGGTGCCGCGGAAGTAGTCGATCCAGACACTGGAATCGACCAGGATCATCTATCGGCTCGCATCGCATCGAGGTCGCCCTGCCAGGGCAACTTGCCGCGAAACCGCCTGATCTCCTCCTGCTGCCGAAGTCTGAGCAAGGTGCGAAGGCCAAGTTCCACCGCCTCTCGCTTGGTGGTCAAACCTGTCGCCCGAAGCGTGTCTTTCATGAGCTTGTCGTCAATCACGATGTTGGTGCGCATGGTGTGTATCCTTTTCCGTGTCACTACACATTCTAGGCTCGCGCCGCGTGCCGAGCAACCCCCGAACCGAACAACTCGGCCAAGGGCGCGCGGCAACCACAGCCTGCAGGTCCCTCGTCGACGCTGAAACGACGTTCGGCGTCTCCATCCGCGGCACGTTACAATGGCGGCTGCTGCTGGATACGGGAGACGAGTCATGAATTTCACGATCGAGTGCGAGGAAGAAGTTGATGGCCGTTGGCTCGCCGAGATACCTGAGCTTCCCGGTGTCTTGTGTTATGGACTGTCATCTGAAGACGCAATGGCCAAAGCCGAAGTGCTTGCGCTCCGTGCTATCGCCGAGCGTTTGGAACATGGCGAGTCGAAGGCTGTCGCAATCAACATTTCTTTGCCGCTGGCTGCATGAGCCAGTGGCCTTCGTCAAAGGCCAAGCGCGTTCTCGCTGCGCTTTTCGGCCTTGGCTGGACCATCAAGCGTCAATCTGGGTCACACCGCACGCTCACTCGCGCGGGTTGGCCCGATTTCATCTTTGCGTTCCACGACGGAGAAGAAATCGGACCACGTATGCTTGCCCGTATCGCCAAGCACACCGGCCTTACTCCGAACGATCTGTAGTTCTCGTCAAGTCACCGGCGACGCCGAACCATTCGTTCGAGGGGACTGCCGAGAAGCTGCGCTTCTCTGTACCCTCCGCCCTGCGGGCCCCGGTCGCCCTTGATCTGGAACGATGGCGGCCTACCGCTGTCCGCGCCGATAGGGGGCGAGCCAGCCCTTGGCCAAGAGAGCGCGAATCCGCTCATCGGGCACGCGTTTGCCGGCCTGGACGGCACGGCGTTTCCTGATCATGCGCGGCAGCGCGCGCAGGGCGTGCCACTTCGCCCGCAACACGGCGCGCGCCTGACCGCGCCCGGCGAAATGGAGGATGGCAATGAGGTTGAATAGCAAGTGCTGCGGCAGGTAACGCCACAGGCAGGACCGCGGCATGTTCTTGACATAGGCCCAGACCAGGTTTCGCTGGCCGTGATAGACGGCAAAGTCGCTCTGCTTGCCGCCTGAGGCACCACCGCCGAGATGGTGAACGATCGCCGTGGGAACCAGGATGGCCTGGTGGCCGAGCAGACGCAGGCGAAAACCGAGATCGACATCCTCCAGGTAACAGAAGAAGTCCTCGTCGAAGCCGTCGGCTTCGAGCAGCGCGCTGCGCTTGTACAGCGCTGCGGCAGCGCAGGGGGCGAAAATCTCCCTCGGCTCGTCCGGCAGCGAATTCGCGGTCTGGCCGTGGCCTTGCCGCCAGGCCGCGCCGCTGACATGGTAGACGTCGCCCAGACCGTCGAGTAGCGAAGGATCGGCAGCGTCGATCTGCACGCAACCGAAAGCGCTGACTTGCGGATACTGCCTTGCCGCCTCCAGCAGTCGCTCCAGCCAGTCGCCAGCCGGGATGGCGTCGGGGTTGAGCAAGGCCACCCACTCGGTGTCAGCAAGCTCGCGCAAGGCGCGGTTGTTGCCGCCGGCGAAGCCGAGGTTTTCCGCCATGGCGATGACCGAGATCGGCCCGCGGCCGTATTGGTCCAGTGGCAATTGCTTGTCGCTGCCATTGTCGACGATGATCACCTGGTCCGGGATCACCGTCTGCCGGTCGAGCGCGGCCAGGGTCGACGCCAGGAGGTCTTCCGAGTGCCAGTTGACGATGATCACCGCGACCGTGGGCATGGCTAACGAGCCGAACAACAGGGCAGATTCGCAAGGGCCGGCAGCGGCGAGCGCTCTCCGGCTCCTGGATCGAATCGAACGGTGCTTAGGGGGCGAATCATTGGTCTGAATGATAGGGCAATATCAGTCATGGATCGTGTCGAACGCGACGACAAGCAGCTCTGGGGGCATGCCTTATGCCAGAATACGAGCGCTGACAGTCTTGCAAGAGGCCCATGGGCCAGCCAATGTTGACGACAACCGGCCGCCGATAAAAATATGACAATTGCCAACCTGTCCTTTAGGGGAATTCGAGAAGCTGATCTTGGCACACGCGGATATTATCTCGCGTTAGCCCTGATATTCCTCACTTCGCTATGGCTGCGCGCCGCCTTCCCTATCCTCGCAATTGGCCCCGCAGGTCATGATGATCAGCTATTCGTCCGGTTTGCGGTATCGATAGGACAGGGCAAGTGGCTCGGCGATTACAACAATCTGACACACGCCAAGGGTGTCGCCTATTCGCTTTTTCTGCTGGTCAATCACGTCATCGGGCTGCCGCTGAAGATTACCGAACACTTGCTCTATCTATCGGCCGCGTTGATTTTCGCGTCGACGGTTGGGAGGGTGTACGCAACAAGGTGGGCTACGGTAGTCACATTTGCCTTGCTCGCATTCATTCCCACGGCGTGGAATCCATCAGTCGGTGGGCGCGTAGTTCGCGAGGGCCTTTATGTCAGCCTTTCCTTGCTCTTGCTGGCGCTGGCCATTCGCTGTCTTGTGGAACAGAAAGCAGGCTCGGTCGCCCAGGAGTTGCGTGACAAGTGGTCGCTGCTGGTACTGCTCGGGCTGGTGGCGGGCCTGTATTGGCTCACCAGAGAAGAAGGCGTTTGGCTATTGCCGTCGTTGGCGATTCTCTACGCCTACTGGCTTTGGTCGCGACGGACGCTGCTTCGCTCCTGGAGGCCAACCATATTCTTTCTCTTGCTGCCGCTGATGCCGATGTTACTGGTCATCGGGACGGTCAACTCGCTCAACTATTTCACCTACGGCGTGTTTCGAAACAACGACTTTCGCTCGGCAGACTTTCAGGCCGGCTACGGTGCCCTGTCGCGAATCAAGCACGACCAATGGCAACGCTATGTCGTCTTCCCCAAGGATGCCCGCGAACGCGCCTATGGATTCAGCTCGGCGGCTCGAGAACTTCAGCCATACTTTGAGGGAGAGGCCGGAGAGAGGTGGCGTGATGTTGGCTGCACTCAAACTGGAATCCAGCCCTGCAATGAAATTCTTTCCGGCTGGTTCATGTGGGCGTTGCGGGATATGGTTGCCGCGGCAGGGCACTATCGTAGCGCGGAAGAAGCGCGTTCTTTCTACCTAAGGCTGGCCGCGGAGATCGATGCTGCCTGCGATCAGCATCCGGGCGAGTGTTTGCCTTACCGCCAGACCTTGGTTCCGCCCTGGCGCGACTCCTATTTCTTGGATACCGTGCAGGCGAGCCGGGACGTGTTCAGAACGCTGATGAAACTGGACGGCACGCCGGTCGGAGCAGGCACAAGTGTTGGTTCCTCAAGGCAGTTGGAAGAATTCGCTTTGGTGACCAACGGACCCCTCGCGCCGGCAGCGCCGTCTGCGGACGGTGCATGCCAGAGCGACTCCGGTCATGTTTCCCCTCGCGATAGGTTTCGATATGAGATGGCCGTGCGTCTGGCAAAGGCCGAGAGCACGATTACGGAAATTGGCGTTCCCGCAGCCATGGTTATCTGGTTGGTCTGGCTTGCCATGTCGCTGTGGCGACGCAAGCTCGATGCCGGATTCGTGATCACGTCGGCATTGATCGCGGCAATCCTTAGTCGCGTGGTATTGCTGGGATTTCTCGAGGCGACATCCATTCCAAGCAATAACATGCTCTATTTGTCGTCCGTCGCGCCCATGACGCTTGCGCTCATCCCTACCGCGCTATTTGGCGTGATCGCTTCAGCAAGGATGTCAGGCCGGTCGGCGGCCTGACGCCAGAAACAGGCTGAGGGCTGCCGATCGAGATTACCCCGCCGCCTTCTTCTTGAGCAGATATATGTCCTGATATGAGAGGAACACGCTTCTGCCCGGCCATTGTCCCCAGTGCACTTCCTCGATGGCGAGTCCGGCTTCGGAAATCATGGCGGCAAGGGTAGCGGCGTCGTAAGCAACGGCATTCTCGGGCACGGCGGGATTCTGCACGAAGCAACCCGGCGCGTAGGGGTGAGAAATACTCAGCGTTGCCGACCCCGATTTAATGCTGGCTTTGGCCAGATCATCCAATACGAAAAAGGTCGCGAAACAGGAACCATCGTCGGCCAAGGTTCTGGCGATCTCGGCCAAATAGTTCCGCACTTCAGCAGGCAACAGGTGAGTGAACACCGAGGTCATGACCGTGAAGTCAAATGTCTTGTCGGCAAACGGAAACTGGAACTCGTCACTGGCGATGTGCCCCCCTGGGTTATACATCGCGTTGCGCAAATCGGCGTGCGAAAACGAGAAGTTGCTCTTGCCGGCGAATATCGTCTTGGCAACCGCTATCGCCTCTCGCGACACGTCGAAGCCAGCATAGCGGCCGACGGGACTTAGGTAGTGACAGAGCGCGTAGGCAATGCGGCCGATACCGCATCCGGGGTCCAGGACGCGCGCATCCTTCTTTAGATTGGCTACCAGCCGAAATAGCGACAGCATCGAAAAGGAGGTTTCGACGAAATCCCCATGGCCCACAGTGAGCGCCTGCTCCGCGGTTGGCACAGCAACTTGGAGCGGGACTACCCGTTCCAAGGGAACGCCGCTTTCGCAGCCAGCAAAGGGGACGACCGAAAAGAGATTGCCGCCGTCCGGTTGGACAAGGCTGCTGGTGAGCTTGGCAGTGAGGCGGAATCTGCAGGCGGCAGAACCATGCAACTGCGGCCAGGCTTGCTGAACATCAGGCGACGGCAAACCGATCTCGATGCTTTCAGTGGGCAGCGGCAGGTCATCGCACTTCAACACCAGGTCGGTGATCCCTCCTTCGAGCCCAACGATCCAGCCGCTCGCCCGGGCCAGAGGACCATCGACCGAAATGTCATCGAGCGCGCCGAAGGTGTGGCTGAATGCGTTCTTCACTTGTTCTGGTGCCTTTCCGGGAGACGATGAAAGAAACTTCCGCATCAAGATCGCCGGGAAATTTGCCGGCGATCACATTCGGCCAATTATGTCACGGCGATTGCCGCGAGAAGGCGGAGCCTACAACGCGCTGGCGAATCGCTGCCTGCCGTCCTTCTCGTCCCGGTGATAGACGCGACGCCGTGCCTCGTACTGGCAGAGCATGGGCTGGCGGATTTGCCAGACGGTGCTGTTCTGCCACAGGCACGGGTTGAAGTAAGGATCGCCTGCGGCCAGGAAAGGCTGCCAGCGCTCGCGGAAGAAGGCGGAATCTTCGGGATGCGGGTCGCCGCCCTCGGTCTTGCCGCGGGTGAAGGACTCGTGATGGATCAGCACGGCGTGCGGGCAATAGAGGACACGGTAGCCGAGTTGGCCGACCCGCAGGCAGAGATCGACATCGCCAAAGCCG
>Ga0182021_10008934_pt1 | contig 11856 bp, 10 predicted proteins | sample 612E3MmetaG_FD_120493 | JGI IMG/M metagenome (GOLD analysis project Ga0182021, IMG submission 120493) | Permafrost microbial communities from Stordalen Mire, Sweden - 612E3M metaG (Illumina Assembly) | ecosystem: Environmental > Terrestrial > Soil > Wetlands > Permafrost | place: Sweden...
AAGTGGATTCGCCGGTGCTTTGTGGGGCAGGTTTCCAACCTGCGGCGGGCTTGCAGCCCGCCTGTGCGGCATTGGCGGACGCTCGCGGGAGGCCGGTTGGAAACCGGCCGCAGGTTGAAAACCTGCCCCACAAAGGCACGCGGGGCCTTGCGCACAGGTACGCTCGGATTCGAGCGGTTTTGCGGGCGAATCGCCTCCACGCGCACTTCGGCGCCGCACACCCTTCCGCGGCCCTAAGTAGGCGCAATTATGCTATCATGAAATCGACTGGTCGAAACAACCAGTTGATATTGGCGATCCTATGCGTGCGATTCAGGCATCCGAAGCGAAAACTCACCTGCCACAACTGTTGGACGATGTCGAGCATGGCGAAACCCTGATCATCACCCGCCACGGGCGGGCCATTGCCAGAATCGTGCCCGATGTGGACCGGCGCCAGACCGAGATCGAACAGGCTATCGAGAGTATCCAGCAGCTTCGCAAGCGAACGGGAAGGGTGTCCGTGGAAGACCTTCTCCACGCCCGCGATGAGGGGCGCCGGTACTGATGCCCTTCGTGCTGGATGCCTCGGTTGCGGCCTGTTGGGCGTTTGCGGATGAAGGGCATCCGGCTGCCGAGCTCGCATTGGCGAAGATCCGCACCGATGAGGCCGTTGTTCCAAGTCTATGGTGGTTCGAGATCCGCAACATTCTGATCGTCAACGAACGCCGGAAGCGGATCGAGGAGTCCGGCTCGGACGCCTTTCTGCAAAGTCTTTCGCGTCTGCCGATCCGTGTGGACCGCGATCCCAGGGAGGCTGGCGTTCTCCGCATCGCGCGCACCTACCATCTATCGGTGTACCACTCGGCTTACCTGGAACTGGCCGCGCGAACGGGCTTTCCTCTCGCTACCTTGGACAAGGCTCTCGCCAGCGCCGCCCTCGAAGAACTGGTGACGCTGGTCGGCGAGCCGTGACGCTACCCCTTGCGCCCGATATAGCGTCTGATGTATCGTAAGATATATCATGCGACACGAAAACTGGTCGTCCCACGGCACCTTCTGGCCCTGGGCGTCAATGACCTTCGGCGGAAGGTCCCGCTTCTTTGAATCCGGCGAAGTCCGTCTGGCGCTCCTCTCGCTGCTCAGCGAAGGACCCAAGCACGGTTACCAATTGATGAAAGAGCTGGCCGAGCGCTCGGGCGGAATTTACCGCGCCAGCGCCGGCAGCGTATATCCGACCCTCCAGCAACTGGAGGACGAGGAGTTGGTCGCCTCCGACACGGTGGCCGGCAAGCGCTCATACCACCTCACCGAGGCCGGCATTCGCGAGTTGGAAAAGGACCCGGAAGCCGTGAAGCGCATCTGGGAGCGGGCCGAGAAGTGGGAGGAATTCGGGCAATGCATGAGTCCCGAACTGATCCCCATGATGCGGCCCCTGGTAGACCTGGGCCGGGTGGCGTGGAAAGCCGCGGCGCGGGCGCGCGGCAATCGGGAGAAGGAGGACCGCATGCGCGACATCTTCGACCAGGCGCGCCGCGACCTGGAGCAGTTGTAGGCTGGCACGGGGCCGCGCCGGTTAAACTGGGAGTTCATGGGAATCGGCATACGCCTCGAGAATCTTCGCAAAGTGTACGATTCGCCTTCGCCAATGGCGGCGCGCGGCGGTGCATTTACGTTCAGCCCCAGGGACAAGGGGCGGAAGAAGGCCGAAGTAGTGGCGCTGGACGGGATCGCGCTGGAAATCCGCGCGGGCGAAATTTTCGGGCTGTTGGGGCCGAACGGCGCGGGGAAATCCACCACCATCGGAATTCTGACCACGCGCACGCGGCCCACCGCGGGGCGCGCCTTCATCGGCGAATTGGACGTGTGGCGGGAACCGGTGGCCGCCAAGTTGCTGATCGGCGTGGTGCCGCAGCGGCCCAACCTGGACCTGGCCCTCACGGCCCGCGAGATTCTGCGGTTCCACGGGGCGTACTTCCGTCAGGGCGCCAGGGAGCGGGCGCGGCGCTCGGACGAACTGCTGTGTAAGTTCAAGCTCACGGACCGCGCCGACCACAATGTGCGCGGCTTTTCGGGCGGCATGATGCAACGGCTGTCGATCGCCCGCGCCATGATGCACGATCCGCAGGTGCTGTTCCTGGACGAGCCCTCGGCGGGCCTGGACCCGCAGACGCGCCTGCTGCTGTGGGACATCGTCCGCGAGTATAACCGCCAGGGAAAGACTATCGTCATCACCACCCACTACATGGATGAGGCGGACGAGTTGTGCGATCGCCTGGCGATCATCGATCACGGCCGCATCATCGCCGAGGGGAGTCCGCGGGAGCTGAAATCGTCGATCCCCGGCGGCTACCTGATCCGCCTGAAATTCGACCGCGTGCCGGAGGGCCTGCTGGCGGACTTCCAGCAACTCCCGGGAGTGACGGAGGTGCGGACGGCGGCCGGGGCGGGTGGGATCGACGTATACGCCGGCAGCGGCGGCCTGCTGATTGGGCCGATGGTGGGCGCGGCGCAGGCCCGCGGCGCGGAACTGCACGACGTCCACATCGCCGAGCCGAGTCTCGAAACCCTGTTCCTGCACCATACCGGAAGGAGCCTGCGCGATTGAACTGGAGAACTTTCTACGCCATGCTGCAACGCGACGGCCACGTGGCGCGCCGCAACCTGCTTCCCATGCTGCTGCAGAACCTCTTGCAGCCGCTGCTGCTGACGTTCGTCTTCGGCCGCGTGCTGACCTCGAGCGGCATGATGAAGAGCGAGTACAAGAGCATCCTCCTGCCCGGCATCATGGCCATCAGCATGATGGTCTCGGGCATCCAGGCGGTGGCCATGCCGCTGATCGCGGAGCTGCAGTTCACGCGCGAGATCGAGGACCGGCTGCTGGCGCCCATGGAGACGCAGTGGCTGGCGGTGGAAAAGATCGTCGCCGGAATGATCCAGGCGCTGGTGTCGGGCCTGGTGGTGATTCCGGCGGCGTGGCTGACGATGGGCTCGGGCGTGCGGATCAGCTTCGACCACTTGCCCGTATTCGCCGCGATTTGCCTGCTGGTGGCGTTGCTTTCGGCCGCGGGAGGCCTGGCGCTGGGGAGCACCGTGGGCCAGACGCAGATCGGCCTGATGTACACCCTGGTGGTGGCGCCCATGATGATGTTCGGCTGCGCCTATTACCCATGGAGCGCCTTGCGGTTCGCCCCGGTGCTGCAGTACGCCGTGCTGATCAATCCGCTGGTGTACGCCAGCGAAGGCCTGCGCGGCGCGCTGATGCCGGAGGTGCCGCACATTTCCGGATTGGCGGTAGTGGGCGCGCTGGCGGCGATCGACGCGGCGCTGCTGGTGATCGGGTTGAGGCAGTTCCAAAGGAAGACGGTGGGGTGAGGGCGCGATGCGGGCGCTCTTTCGAGATCCCGCGCGTCGAACTGGGAGCGGTGCCTGCGGGGGGTTTGACAGCGGGGCATGCACTCGAATTCCCCAACCGGGGCGGCGGGCGGCGCCTCCGCTGTGGGGCTCGCGCTGGCAAGGTGATCCTGACATAATCGAGAGAATGACGATCAAGGAAGCCCTCCGGTCCTTCGCCGAGGCTGTCAAGACCAAGATGACTCAGCTCACCCACGGCGAGCCGGAGGACCAGTTGCGGAGCCCCTTCGAGAATCTCATGGCTGACGCTGCCCGCGCACTGGGCTGGAATGTCGTGTGTACCGGCGAGGCGCACCTGGCCGACCGCCTCGGCCGCCCCGACTACGCCGTCCACCTCAACCAACTCCTGGCCGGCTACGTCGAGATCAAGGCTCCTGGCACCGGCGCGGACGTCAAGCGCTTCTCCGGGCGCAACCGCGATCAGTGGAGGCGCTTCTCGGCCATTTCCAACATCTGCTACACCGACGGCAACGAATGGGCGCTCTATCGCAGCGGCCAGCGCGTGGGTCAAGTGGTGCGGCTTTCCGGCGACATCCTTGTGGACGGGAAGAAAGCCGTGACCGCCGAGGATTCCTATGCGTTCGAACGTCTGTTGCGCGATTACCTGTCGTGGCAGCCCATCATACCTATCGACCGCAAGGGCAAGATCGATCTGAAGGGCTTCGCTGCCCTGCTTGCCCCGCTGTGCCGGATGCTCCGCGACGATGTGACCGACGCCCTCAAGGACCCCAAATCGCCGCTCGTGCAACTCGCGAAGGACTGGCGCCAACTGCTCTTCTCAGACGCCTCGGACGACCAGTTCGCAGACGCCTACGCCCAGACCGTCGCGTTCGCCCTGCTGCTCGGCCGTAGCGACGGCGCCGATCCGCTCACGCTTGGCAGCGCGGAGGCCGCCCTGTCTGCGCAGCACAGCCTCCTCTCCCGTGCGCTCCAGGTGCTCACTGACCCCGGCGCGCGGGCCGAGATGGCCGCGTCGCTCGATCTGCTCTTGCGCGTGATCGCCGTCGTGCCAACCGCCTCACTCTCGGGACCCGAAGACCCCTGGCTTTACTTCTATGAGGACTTCCTCGCTTCCTACGACCCGAAGCTACGGAAAAACGCCGGGGCCTACTACACCCCCGTCGAGGTCGTTCGCGCCCAAGTCCGCCTGATCGACGACCTACTCGTAAACTCCTTTGCCAGACCGTTGGGATTCGTCGATCCCGGCGTCATCACGCTCGATCCCGCCGCTGGCACGGGAACCTATCTACTCGGCGTCATTGAGCACGCACTGGGCCGGGTGGAGGCCGAACAGGGCGCGGGGGCTGTACCGGGCCAAGCCACCGCGCTGGCGGCCAACCTCTACGGCTTCGAACTCCTGGTTGGCCCCTACGCCGTAACCGAACTGCGCACGAGCCGTGCAGTGTCTGACCGTGGCGCAGTGTTACCCAAGGACGGCACGCACATCTATTTGACTGACACGCTCGAAAGCCCCAACACAAAGCCGTCGAGCCTAGGGTTCTTCCTTCAGCCCATCGCCGAGCAGCATGTCAAGGCGCTAAGGGTAAAGAGGAATGTCCCCGTCATCGTGTGCCTCGGTAATCCGCCCTATGACCGGCACGACGCGGCGAGCAGCCATAACAAGGCCCGCACTGGCGGATGGGTGCGCTGGGGCGATGACGGCAACGGTTACCGGTTCAAGGGTGACGGCAGCCACGAGGCGAGCAAGGAACCCGCCATCTTCCAGCAATTTCTTGGGCCAGCCATCGCCGCCGGCCACGGTGGCGACGTCAAGAACCTCTACAACCTGTACGTCTATTTCTGGCGCTGGGCGCTCTGGAAGGTCTTCGAGCACGAGACCGCGCGTGGGCCGGGCATCGTCAGCTTCATCAGCGCATCCAGTTACCTCGACGGCGATGCGTTTTGCGGGATGCGCGAGCACATGCGCCGCCTGGCCGACGAAATCTGGATTCTGGACCTTGGCGGCGAGGGGCGCGGCCCGCGCAGGAGCGACAACGTCTTTGCCATCCAGACCCCGGTGGCCATCGCCGTCGCTGTGCGCACAGGCAAGGCCAGGAAGGGCCGGCCCGCCACCGTGCGCTACTCCCGGATCGAGGGTGGGCGCGACGCCAAGCTCGCGGCGCTCGGCGCCATCGCCGGTTTCGCGTCGGTGAAATGGCAGGATTGCCCCGACGATTGGCAGGCGCCCTTCCTCCCCGCCGGAAAGGGCACGTATTTCGCTTGGCCACTCCTCACCGATCTCATGCCCTGGCAGCATTCGGGGGTTCAGTTGAAGCGGACCTGGCCCATAGGACCGGACGCAGGAACGCTTGAGAGACGGTGGCGGAGTCTGCTTTCCGCGAAAGACAGATCGGAGGCGTTTCATGGAACGGGGGACCGGGAGATCCACGGAACTTACCGTGTGGCCCTGAGCGCCGACGCGGACTCGAGACCTCTTGCCGTACTGCCGGAGGACGCCCCAATGCCTCCCGCGATCCGGTACGCGTACCGATCTTTCGACCGTCAGACCGTTATTGCCGATGGGCGTCTGATGTCCCGGCCACGCCCCGACCTGTGGCGTGCGCACGGCCAGCGGCAGTTGTATCTGACCAGTCTGTTCTCCCAGCCACTTGGCAACGGACCCGCCCTGACTTCGTGTGCCACCATCCCCGACCTCGACCATTTTCGGGGCTCCTATGGCGCAAAGGCGGCAATTCCCCTCTACCGTGACGCCGACGCGACGGAAGCGAACACGCTGCCCGGCCTGCTCGATGCGCTCGGCGGCGCGTTCAAGCGCCGCGTGACTCCGGAAGATTTTCTGGCCTACGTATACGGCGCGCTAGCGCAACCAGCCTTCACCTCGCGCTACGCAAAGGAATTGGAAACACGCGAATTGCGCGTGCCGATCACGAAGGACGCGGCGCTTTTCGGCAAAGTCCGCGACGCCGGAGCACGGCTCCTCTGGCTTCACACCTTCGGCGAGCGCTTCGTCCCGAGAGGCAAGCGGATTGGCCAAGTCCCTCATGGCGCGGCGAAATGCACGAAGCCCGTCCCCGGCGACAAGGACGGCTACCCTAGCTCGTTCTCCTACCACGAAGCGACGCGCACGCTCCAGATCGGGGGCGGTGAGTTCCGCCCGGTAGCGCCCGACATCTTCGCGTTCGAGGTCTCCGGCTTGAAAGTCCTGCACTCGTGGCTCAAGTACCGCATGAAGAAGGGCGCGGGCAGGAAGTCTTCGCCGCTCGACGGCATCCGCCCCGAACAGTGGCCGGGCCAGTTCACGACAGAGTTGCTGGAACTTCTCTGGGTGCTGGAAGCTACCGTTGCCGAGTACACCGGGCAGGCGAAACTCCTGCAAGCGGTCCTGGCGGGCAGGTGCTTCAACGCTGCCGAATTGCCGCCGGCTCCGGTTGAAGCCCGCCGACCACCCCAGCACCATCGCGTCCCCGCCGGGGATCTGTTCGACGATCTGTAGCCGCTGCCGGCGGCCCGAAGTGGCGGAAAAGCGAAACCCGAAGCGTCCCGTTGCGCGCCGATCGCGAACACCACCGGCCCCAGCGGCGAAGTAACTCCTCCGCGCAATCCGCAATCTGCGCACATTTCAGGCGCTTCGGCCGCTTGCCCCGGATGCCGGTTTCTTTTACGCTGTCAACATGGCGGGCCATGAGTTCCCAAGTCTCGAAGAACTGTTTCGGCAGTACAACATCGTGGACTCACCCATTGCCGCGGTGGACCTGGAACCGGGGATGGTTCTGCGCTCCGGGGGAAGGCTGCGGGTCGTGATTTCGGTTTCATTCGAGAATGCCGGATCCGGCCCCGTGGCGGTCGTCGAGAGCGCCGCCGGCCTTGAGAGGTTCGCCGGCGATTCGCGGCTGGATGTGTGGCACATCGGCGGCGAGCCATTCATCGTGGAGTTGCCGTCTGGAGAGACCGGCACATTCGAACCGCCTTCGAGCGGAGGTGGTTCTCCCCAGCCAGCCCACGATGCCGCCGGGATCGTGCCTGTTTGGCGTGGGCCGAAGCGGCTGGTTTAGCGCGGGGGTGGGTGAGGCAGGTTGCAAGCCTGCGGCGGACTTGCAACCCGCCTGGGCGGGAGTGGCGGACGACCGAGAGAGGCCGATTAACAATCGGCCGCAGGTTGACAACCTGCCCCACAAAAAAAGTCGCGGAACCGGGTTTACGATAAAGTGTGCGCACCTACTTCCACGTCGATATGGACGCCTTCTTCGTCTCCGTGGAAGAGCTGTTCGACCCCACGCTGCGCGGCAAGCCGGTGGTGGTGGGCGGGCGGCCGGGCGAGCGCGGAGTGGTTTCGGCGGCCTCCTACGCGGCCCGCAAGTTCGGCGTGCATTCGGCCATGCCGCTGCGCACGGCCTACCAGCTCTGCCCGCAAGCCATCTTCCTGGAGGGCCACCTCGACCGCTACCGGGACTACTCGCACCGCGTCCACCAGGTGCTGTGCGAATTCTCGCCTCTGGTCGAAATGGCCTCCATCGACGAAGCCTACCTGGACATGACCGGCACCGGGCGGCTGCACGGACCGCCCCTGCGCGCGGCGCACCGGCTGCACGAGCGCATGAAGGAGGCGACCGGGTTGAACTGCTCGGCCGGCATCGCCACCTCGCGCCTGGTAGCCAAAATATGCTCCGACCAGGCCAAGCCCAACGGCGTGCTGTGGGTGATGCCGGGATGCGAGGCGGCCTTCCTGGCGCCGCTGGACATCCGCAAGGTCCCCGGCGTCGGCAAGGTGATGGAGAAGACGCTGCACTCGTACGGCATCCGCAAGGTGGGCGACCTGGCGCGGCTCGACGAGGCGTTTCTCGCCGCCAAGTTCGGCAAGTTCGGCCTGGCTCTGGCCGGCAAGGCGCAGGGTTTGGATGCGGGCGGCTGGTACGATGGCGAAATCGGCGAGGGCGGCGGGCCGAAATCCATCAGCCACGAGCACACCTTCAACGAGGACACCGCCGACGCCTCGAAAATGGAAGCCACCCTGGCGCGCCTGTGCGAGCAGGTGGGGCGGCGGGTGCGCGAGCACAACCTGCAGGCGCGGACCATCCAGCTCAAACTGCGTTACAAGGACTTCACCACCATCACGCGGGCGCACACCATGGCGCGCGCGACCGCTCTCGATACCGAGCTGTTCGAAGAGATCCGCGAGCTGTTCCGGCGGAACTGGAAGGCCACTCGCGCCGTGCGGTTGCTGGGCGTTCACGCGTCGGGCTGGGACGAAGGCGGCGGGCAATTGGGGTTGCTGGACCAGGACCGGCACGACCGCTGGATGCAGGCCACGGAGGCCGCCGACAAGATGCGCGACAAGTTCGGCGATGCCGCGATATCGCTGGCGGCGAGCCTGCGCGGCCGGTATCGCGAGCGCACCCACGACAGCCCGCCGGGATTGCCGGGGAAGAAGTGATCGGGGCGGGCGGCGGCGCGCCGCGTCTGCCGCGCGGCGTATTAAGCTGGACCAGGATGACAAACGGCTTCACTCCCGCGGAACTCCGCGTTTTCCAGCGGTTGCGGACACCCGGCCAGATCCAGCACTTCCTGGACCACGGCCTCGCATACAATAAGGAGCCGGACGGCCCGACCTGCCGCTCGCCGCGGCGGGTGCTGCGCGACCGCACGGCGCACTGCATGGAGGGCGCGCTGTTCGGCGCAGCCGCGCTTCGCATGCTGGGTCATCCGCCACTGCTGCTCGATCTGGAAGCGGTGCGCGACGACGATCACGTGCTCGCCATCTTCCGGTCGCGCGGCCTGTGGGGCGCCGTCGCCAAGTCGAACTACTCCGGGTTGCGCCACCGCGAGCCGGTGTACCGGACGCTGCGGGAACTCACGATGTCGTACTTCGAGCACTACTACAACCTGCGCCGCGAGAAGACGCTGCGGCGGTATTCGCGGCCGGTGAATCTGCGGCGGTTCGACCCCCAGGACTGGATGACGGCCGAGGAGGACGTGTGGATGGTGCCCGAGTATCTGTGCGAGATCGCGCACACGCCCCTGCTGCCGCCCGCCGTGGAAGCCCGCCTGGAACGGGTGGACGCCCGCCTGTTCGCGGCGGGCAAACTGGGACGCGCCGAATAGTCAGTGGCCGCGGCGGGCTTTGTAGCCCTCGATAAACACGGGTATCAGCGAGAGGAGGATGATGAGCGGAATCGCCTTGTCCAGGTTGTTTCTGACCAGGGGGGAGCTGCCGAGGCAGTAGCCCAGCATGGTCATCAGGAAAACCCAGCCGATGCACCCGCATACGCTATAGGGCAGGAAGCGCCTGTAGGGCATCTCCGCCACGCCCGCCATGAAAGAGGCGAAGGTGCGCACGATGGGCACGAAGCGGGCGATCAGGATGGTCTTTCCGCCGTAGCGTTCGTAGTAGGCGTGGGTGCGCTTCACATACGCCTGCTTGAACAGGAGCGAATCGGGACGGCTGAAGATGCGCGGGCCGGTGCGGCGGCCCAGCAGGTATCCGGTGGAATCCCCGAGCATGGCCGCAAGTATCAAAAGCAGAATGACACCCACGATGTTCAGGGCGCCGAGGCCGGCCACCACGCCCACGGTGAACAGGAACGAATCCCCCGGGAGGAAGAACCCCACCAGCAGGCCGGTTTCGGAATAGACCACGCCGAACAACACGGCGTACCCGACCCACCCCGAAAGCAGGGTGTTCAGCAGAAGTTTGAGCCGGTCCGGATCGGTGAGCGTCCGGTACAGGTCGAGCAGGTTGTGGATCATCCCTTGGAGAGGTAGGACGTGACCAGGAGGTCGAGCACGTCCTTATGCCTCTTGATTACTCCGCGGCGTTCCAACTCGCTCAGAACTCCGGCTTCGAAAAGGTCATTGCGGTCCTTGGCCTTCTGGCCCTTGATTTCGTCTCGAATCTTCGCGCGCTCGGCAGGCAGTGTCGAAAGGTCGGGGGCGATGTGGGCGATCACCTTGGCCACAACGGTGCCGCTAGCCAGCGGAATCGGGCCGAACACGGAGCCGTCGGGGAGCTTGAAACCTTCCTGGAAGTGGATGCCGGTGTCGAGGTCCTTTATGGTACCGGAGCGCGAGGACTCCTCGGAAGTCTTCACCTCGAAGCCCATCGATTTGGCAACGCCTTCCAAATCGTTGTTGAGTTTGGCCCTGTCGTAGAACTCCTGGACGTGCCTCTGCATAGCGGCGGCGAGGCGAACTTGCGCCATCTTGTCGTGCACTTCGGTCTGCGCCTCTTCGAAGGTCTTCTGGCGGGCCGGAACGGCGCCGGTGACGACGGCCACCGCCAGCTTGTTGCCTGAAAGCGAAACCGCCTGCCCCACTTCGCCGGTCTTCAGGTTCTGGACCGAATTCTGGAACTCCGGCTGCGAGCCGAGTTCGGGAACCGTTTGGCCGGCTTCGTAGCGATCCACGCGGATCACCCGCATGTTCAGTCCGGCCGCCACTTTGTCCGGATGGGTGGGATCGGCCCGAAGCGCCGTCTCGGCTTTTTCGGAAGCGGTCTGAACGGCAGCCTCGGAGTACTGGGCCTTCCATTGTTTCGCAAGGTCGGCCTTCACCTCGTCGTACGGCTTCACGCGGGCATCCTGGTGCTCGACCACCTGGAAGACATGATAGCCGTAGGTAGTTTTGACCACGTCGCTCTGGCCGGGCTTCAGAGTGAACGCCGCGTTTTGGAATTCCGGGACCATCTGGCCGTTCTTTTCGACCCAGTACTCGCCGGGACCCAGGCCGGGCTCCCGGTTGGGCGCGCTGGCTTTGCTGCCGGGGTCTTCGGAGAATTTCTCGACCAGATCGGCGAACTTTGCGCCGCCTTTGACCTGATGCAAAATGTCGTCGGCCTGGGCTTTGACTTTGGGCTCCTCGGAGGCCGGCTTGCCCTGGGTCTTCAGCAGAATGTGCCGCACCTTGACCCGCTCACCCACGCGGAACTGCTCCAGGTTCTGCTTGTAGGCGGTCTGCAACTCGTTGTCGGAGGGGTTGATCGACTCCATCAGTTTGGCCGGATCGAGATACAAGATCGCCAGGCCGCGCTGGGCCGGAACCTGGTACTGGTTGGCGGTGGCAGTGAAGTAGCGCTGCATGTCCGCCAGGCTGGGCTCGGCTTCCTGCTTGTACTTGTCGGAGACCAGCTTGACGTACTGCATCCTGATCTTCTCGTTGCGCACCTTGAAGGTCTGCTCGATTTCCAGGTCGGTGACGACGGAGCCCTCGACGGCAACATCCAGCAGGCGGTGGATCAGGATCTGCCGCCGCACATCCGCCTCGTACTCCCCGATGGTCAGGTTGCGCTGGGCCAGCACCATGGCATAGGCTTCCTTGCCCAGGAACCTGCCTTCGGGAAACAACTCGGCCGGCAGCAACTGGCGGACGGCGGTGGCCACGTCCTGATCGGTGACCTGGAACCCCAGTTGCGTGGCTTCGTACTCGAGCGCGCGGTCGGAGATCATCTGGTCCACCAGGCGGGGAATGTAGTTGGGCAGAATTTCCGGCGGCAACTGCCGGCCTTTGAGC
>Ga0182021_10008936_pt1 | contig 11855 bp, 11 predicted proteins | sample 612E3MmetaG_FD_120493 | JGI IMG/M metagenome (GOLD analysis project Ga0182021, IMG submission 120493) | Permafrost microbial communities from Stordalen Mire, Sweden - 612E3M metaG (Illumina Assembly) | ecosystem: Environmental > Terrestrial > Soil > Wetlands > Permafrost | place: Sweden...
CCGAGAGTCGACAGATCGACGCCGGCCACCTTAAAGGACACGAACAGGCCGATAGGCAAAACGAGCGCCGCGATCAGGTGAAAAGCCGAGGACACGGAGCGGGTGCGGTCTTCGCGGCCGAGCAAAACGGCGATGACGTAGGCGAGGACGCCCGAGCCGAGAGTCGACAGAATCCGCGTGAAGTTACTCAGGCTCTCCCAGTTGGTGGAGATGAGAATGGCGATGCCGAGCACCACGATGCCGCCGCCGACGTAGTAGAGAACTTGCGCCAGGCTCAGGCGGCGGCCGAAGCCGGAAGCGGACTCCATTCTCGCTAGTCCTTGGCTGTCGTCTGCGGAGACGCTCAAGTCGGCGTCCGCCTTCCCGGCAGCTTCGTCGAAGGCGGCCAATAGCTCGCCCTTTTGCAGCTGGCCGGCCGCCACCAGATCTTTAACGCCGCCTAAGATTTCATCTTTGGTAAACATTATTTCACCCAACCCAGGAACTTAAATTCGTGCGAGTAATCGTTTTGGTCCAGCTTGATGTTGAGCTTGTAACTGGCGCCGTGGCCGACTAAGAACTCTTGACGGTAGCTACCGCTGCCGAAGAACGAGTCGCCCGAACCGCCGGCTTCCACCTTGAAGCCGTCCGGTGAGGCGTTGTTAGTGTCTAAACTCATTTTTTTGAAAGCGGCCTCGCTAAGCTCGCGACTGACATTTTTCTTAACGTCTTGCAGATAATACACTCTGGTGACCACGTTTTGAACGGCGCCGTTAGCGGCGGGCGCGGCGTAAACCTGGGTATTATCAATCGAATAAACGAAGTCCGTTTTCGGCTGATTAAACAGTCGCGGCACAAAAATGCTGGCCGCCACCACGGCAATCATTAGCGCCGGCAACGTCAAACCGATTATTAGAGTGAGATGTTTGCGAATGTTCATATGTTAAATATATCACGCTTGTGTTTCGAGTGAGATTCGACAATAAAAAAAGCCCCTTGATTCGGTAGGTTCTACCGTATCAAGGGGCGGCGCCCCAGCGCGGGCGGGGAACGTCGGTCAGAAATCGACGAGCATGTAGTTGACGCCGTCGAGGCCGATGATGGTCAGGCCGACCTCGATCCCGCTTGCCAGCTCCAGCGTCAGGTGGCTGGGGAAGGGGTAGCTGTCCGTGGACCAGTTGCGGATGACCGGAGCGAGTCCGTCACGGACGGGCGAGGCGGACAGCGCGCCGTTGTACTCGACGTTGTAGACCTTGGCGCGATCCAGAGCGGACCAGACGCCGTCGTCGCCACCGACCTTGACGGTCGCGTCGTAGTCATCTCCGAAGATGATATCCACCCGGTGGGTGGCGCTCTCGAGGACGACGCGAATGACCTGTGGCAGGTTGGGCAGCCGACGAACAACGTCGTAGACGGTGTCCGCGGTCACGGCCGCCGTCACCGGAACGCCTTCGCCGTCGTACAGGACGATCTTGCGGACTCGCTCCAGCGGCATCCAGCGGCTAAAGTTGGGGCCGCGGACGTTAGGCGACGGCGGGACCTCTGTGCGGTTGGGCTGGTTCATCTTTAACTCACGCTCCTTAAGAGGTGGTTATCGGCTTTGGTAATAGTAATAAAAATTGACCAAAAAGTCAACCTTATTAGGTATGAACATTGTATAAATAATAATTTCTGGTGCCCCCGGCTGGACTCGAACCAGCGGCCAAAAGCTTAGAAGTCTCTTGCTCTATCCACTGAGCTACAGGGGCGCATCGAGCATCATTATAACATAATTTTGAGCCTAAAAGATTAATCGACCCCGTCACCCTGAACCATCTTGGGTGATATACTGTTAGTAACAGTGGGAGACAACAATTGAAAAAATCAAAGTTTAAGCTATCGACGCAAACCGTGGCGGTCGTTTTGCTGGGCGTGGTTCTGCTGAGCATTGTCGGCATGGTGGTCTACGAGTCGTTTAAAGCCGGAACCAAAGACAAAGTCGCGACGGCCAAAACCCCCATCGCTGTGAAGACGACGCCGGTAGGCCCGACTCCGACGCCCACCGCGCCCCCGAAGACCAAATACTCGCTAGATCAGGGTCTGGAGTCGATCAAAGCCGTGTACGCTAACGGCAGCGGTCTGAGCGATCAAAACCGGCCGTACATTGAGGCCGCTTTTTATAACACGGCCGCCGCCAAGAATCTTACCGTCGACCCGGTTAACTGCGAGAATCATTGGCCGCCGTCCGGTGGCGTAAGCTTTGAGACGTTAGGCATTAATGCCGGCGGCACCGCGACCTACGTGGCGACAGAGCATTGGGGAGGAACCGAGGGCGACCATCGGCTAGGGGTTTACGTGGATCTCAATACTGACAAAATATCCGACATTGTTTGCCCGGCGTTCCATTCGGGGACGTATTAGGCGCGTCAAAAATAAGTACTTAAAAGTGGAATGAGCCCGGTCGCTGTCCCGAATGGGGACGAGCGACCGGGCTCTTGGTGCCGGACGGGGAACTCCCGTCAGTTGCTGTCAGCCTTCGGCCGGGCACTGCTGCGTGATCTTGAACGTGAAGGTCAAGACCTTGTAGCCGGTGCCGGCGATGGTGATCCGGTGATTGCCCGGCGCGACGGCGAGGACCTTCGACCAGGTACCGTAGGCCGGCACGGTGGCTGTCCTTGTGACGCCGTCGAGGGTGTAGGTCAGCTTCATGGCCTTACCGTTCAGCATGGTGCTGTCGGCGCTCAGCTCGATGGCCGTGATGCCGTTGAAGCAGAACCCTGCCTTGTGCTCGCCGAGGTACAGGTAGACCAGGCCTTTGGCGGCGCAGTCGACCTTGCCCTTTACGACGGGCAGGACCTTGTTCTGGCCGTCGCGCGCCGCCTTGCCATCAATGGTCATGGACAGCGCGAAGGTCGCCTTGGTCACGCCTGCGGTTGCCAGGTTGAGCATGAAGCTCGTTCCCGAGTAGCTGGACAGGGTGACGTCCTTGACGACCCGGCCGTTGTTCTTGACGACGAACCGGTGCGCGTTACGGCCGGACCAGTTGCCCATGTCGACGTATGAGACGGGCTTGAGGCTGGCGCCGTTGGGCACGCAGTAGCCGCTCGACACGTAGCCGGTGGGCTGGTCGGGCGCGGCGCCGGCCGCCGCCGAGGTGGCGGTGGCGAGCAGCAGCGCGCCGGCGGCGAGGGCGGCGGTGATGGCGATGCGACGAACACTCACGATGTCCTCCAAGGGACTGGTCGAGTGGTACGGTGGACTTGCCTGACAGTTGTTGGTGCGAGAAAAGGATTATTGCTAATCCCTTCAATGCTATTAATACTACCACATTGCGCAATATTTGTCAAGGCTCGACTCGGGAGCCCACTAACTTAGCTGCGGTTTGAAACTTTTTTGGTAATATTGAGTTATAATTAGCTAGTGAACGAGTAATGGAAGAAGAGGAATAATTATGGCGAAAACTCCCAAGCGCAAGCTATTTACAAAATCCGCGTTTAGTGGCTCTCCCGGGTTTCGACAACGACCGGGCTGGGTGATTATTTATTTCATCGGCGCGCTACTCGTAGTGATACTTTTCGCCAGCATCTATGGACTGACCCACAATGCTGGTCAGGGAACGACTTCGCCCACGGGCAGCCCCACGGTTCCGGCGACAGTTTCTCCGGCCACCACCATTAGCTCTACCGCCAATGGAGCCGCGGCGCGCGATCTCGTCATAAAATACTACGAAGGCTACGTGGCTCAACTCACGTCGTTCTCGAGCGACACCGCGGCCAGACATGCTTATCTCGCTAAATACATGGATAACACGACCATAGGCTATGTAGACGCTCAAAATTGGTACGGTTACGTGCCTTGTTCTAGCGGCTTCCTGTCGGAATCGGTGCTTTACGAGCCCGCCACGATATCCGGCAATAAAGCGACTATCAATGTTCAGTATGACGTTCACCACACTACGACGCCACAGGTGGTGGTTGATCTTAATGCCATGAAAATAGTATCAGTCAAATGCGTGCCACAGACTAAGTACTGAAAAACCGTTTTGACCGACCGGCCGGCATAGAATCAATACACGGTTACCGTCTGGTTACTGGTGTTGCCAAAAATGTTCATATTGGCCATTAGTTGGCTCGGGGTCCAGTAGAGATTACCGAAGATCGGATCGTGAATATAGAAGCCGACAATGTTGTCCGGGCTGCCGGCCACGCCGTAGATGACGCGGACATGCTCGCCCTTATAGGTCGCGACGGTGCCGCCGCCGGGTACATTCCAGCTATCCGCCACCGGATTCTTAGAATAGCCCCAGGCGATAACCGGGTGGCCGTCGTAGATTTGTTGGGCAATGTAGCCGGCGGAGACGCCGCTGGCTACTGTCGCGCCGCGGCCGTAAAGCTGGGCGGCGTGGGCGATGGGCGGCGCGAACACACCGTAGCCGGTGGTGTCCTGGGCGCCATTGACGTCGCCGACAAACATGAGGTACGGGTTGTCCCAAGTGTTAGTCGCGGTATCGCGTGGCCGCGGATCGTAGCCGACATTTTGTAGAATGTCGTAGTCGTTGGTAGCTACTCCGTACAACGCCAACGCCATGCGGAGTGACGCTTCCTCGCAGGACTCGGTGTAGGCTTGATAATACTGCGGCACGTTTAGAGTGATAATTCGATAGGTGGTACTAAACGAGGTGGCGTAGGTTTGGTTGGTCGGCAAGCCATACAGGGACTGGACCCCGGCGTCGAGGCTGGCTTGGTAGGTTGTTTGATAAGCCAGGCCGCCGGGGTAAAAGGTCATGGTGTTACCGCTCCAGCCGAAGCCGCCGGCGGCGCTCGGACTCAGGTGGAAGGCCGCCTGGGCGCTGCCGTGATCGACCGGCTGGTCAAAGGACACGTTGATGGGCACGGTTATGTTCCAGCCGTAGCCGCCGGGGCTGAGGCCAGTCACGTACGCGACGCCTGGCGTACTGATTTTGTAGCCGTGGTCGGACTCGGTGACGCCGCCGTTGAGCGCCTTGCTGCCGGCTAGTATTGTGTAGGGATAATCGTGACCGGGTTGCAAACCGCTGGGCGTGAACTGGTAGTCGCGAGCGTCCAGCCATCGGCCGCTGCCCGGCATGTTGAGCCGAAAGTCGGCGTCGGTTTGAACCATATCTTGATCAAAGCTAACGGTAATAGTGTTGCCGGGATAAAAATAGTTTTGGTCGGTAGCGCCGGTCACCCGCGGTTCGGGTACGGTAGTAAAAACGACAGCCAGTAGCGCTCGTTTGACCGGGTCTACTTGGTTTAGGTCCGACAACTCCAGGTGGTAAGCCGTGCCCTGACTAAGCGGCTTGGCCAACTTCCAAGAGAAGGTGATGTCGTCGGCGCCGGTCGGGGTCGCGGCGGCCAGAGGCACGTCGCCGGCCAACGACAGCCGCCGTAGGCCGCGGTTGGCCGCCGCCAGGCGCACGGTTATCGCGGTGTCGACCTGGACGTTAGCGGCGCCGCCGGCCGGCGTAAAATCTTTGATAGCCGGCGGCTTCTCAACCGAAACCGGGATAACCAGCCGGGCGACGGTCGGCTTTGTAGCCAGCAGCGGCGCGACTCGTCCGACCGCCAAACTGTAGCTGCTGCCCGGCACCAGCCGCGTTCGCGGATAAAACGTTATGGCCGTAATGCCCAACCAGTTCCGCGTCACTTGCCACTTACCGGCCAACGCGGGTGACAACTGGTAAACGAGTTGTGACTGCACCGGCCGCGTGAATGACACCTGAATGGTCTTATCTACCTTGATGTCTTTCAGACTATAAATCAGCTGCGGCGCCTGACGAAAGTAGCAAATTACGACTCCCGCCACGGCGCCCAATAACGCGGCCACCAACCCGGTAACCAAAAAGGATCTTTTGTGTAAGCGTAGGGTTTTTCTGATGTCCATTTTGCCTGGGGCTATCATACCATAAGCTCTAATCCGAAGTTTTTAAACCAAAACGGCTCCTCATGCGGCGGCAAGAGGAGCCGTTTTGGAGCGGGTAGTGGGAATCGAACCCGCATAGCCTGCTTGGAAGGCAGGCGCCCTAACCGTTGTGCTATACCCGCTTAAAGGTGATAACTGGGGTATTATAACACAAATTTCCGGTGTATTATAAGACGATGACTACCGAGACTTTAGACCCAGAAGAACTAACCGACGAATACATGAACGACGGTTTTGAATACGCCGCGTCCGAGCGCGACCTAGAACAGCAAGACGCTTACGAGCGATTGTTGGATACTACTGAGATCGGCCCCAAAGGCTTCCGAGAGAACCCGATCATGGTGGCCTGTATGGATGAGCGAGCCCGCCCGGCCGACGGTCGCCCGGTCATCGGCATCGCCGGCAGCGGCGTTCTAATGAGCGACGCCCAGCGCCGGGTTGCGCTCGACAAGATGGAGGCGGCCGGCATTGATCTTCGAGACCTGATCGTTACCGATCATGAGAACTGCGGCGCCTGCGAGTTGTACTGCCAAGACCACCCCGAGGTAACTCCGGACGAAGCGGCCGAGGAGTCGGCCGTTAGGCTGGCGGCCATGAGCGACACCGTGAAGCCGATCGAGAGCATCGGCTGGAGCGAACAGGCCGACTTGTCGGCTCGCGGCCACGAAGGTTCGCACCACGCTCGGGTCATTTACATCGACTTTACCGGTCGGTTCAACCCGGTAGCGGCCGAATTGCCCGACGGTTTTCTGATTTCCGCCGCCTACTCGCCGGATAACGGCTACCTGCAAACCGAAGTCAAGATCGCCCAGGAGATAGCTATCGGCGGCCATGGCCGCGGCCCGGATTACTTCAAGGAGAACGGTCCGTTGGTGCTGGCGGTCATCGCCGAAGACGCCGCCGCGGCCGCCGCGGCTCTGGGCGAGTCGGTGGGTCACCGCGCCGAGGTGACTCGAACGCTGTTTATTAAGCCTAATTTGCGGTAGTTGCCGGCTTTGACCGGCGCCCGCCATCTTGTCAGGCGGGGTGTCGTCCAAGATCTATAGCGATTTTTATATAATATAATATATAAAAATAACCATAGCATCAGGAGGAGTGCTTCTTCCGCCAAAAAGAAAATGACCCGGCCGGCGCTCAGCGCGTCGGTCGGGTCTGGTTGTGGGCGGTCATGTCCGCTGAGCGGTCACTGGCCGCCCTTCTGGACGAAGCCCTTGACGAACTCCTCGGCGTTCGTCTCGAGGACGTCGTCGATCTCTTCGAGCATGTCGTCGATATCGTCGAACTTGGCGGTCGGCGCGCTCGGGCCGGGCGGCGGAGTGTCGTCGGGCGGGTCGGCGTCGTGCCTGTCACGGTCTCGCTGTTCTTGGCCGCTCATCGCGTACCTCCGGGGGTGTCGTCGTAGACCGATGCAAAACGACCGAACGGTCGCTCCGTCAACCATTTATAACACAAAAATCCGCCTAAACAAACAACGGATTCCGTAAAATAATGGCTGGTCGGGGTGAAAGGACTTGAACCTTCGGCCTCCGCGTCCCAAACGCGGCGCGCTACCAGCTGCGCCACACCCCGATAACCCGGTAATTATACGCAAAAATACCCGAAAGATCTAGACTTTTAATCTGAAATGCGTTAAAGTTTTAGAGTTCAAACGCAAAATATATAGACATGGCGGGAGTAGCTCAGTTGGTTAGAGCGCTTGGTTGTGGTCCAGGAGGTCGTGGGTTCAAGCCCCATCTCTCGCCCCAGGAATTATTAAAGGTATGATCCATCTATCCGCAACCAAGCGAGAAGAAACGGTTGACACCATGAAGCGGCCTGCAAGCCGGAACTCCGGATTTTCCGGTTCGGATTTAGCGGCCTATATTGTGATCGCGTTCGCGACTTTCGAGGGTATTTCATCGAATCTTGTTATAGCCTTTTTCTTATTAAGCGAAAGCGTGGCGAGCAGATTCTGTCCGGGTACGGCCTTAATAGCCATCCCGTGCACGACCGTGTCAAATCACATGGGCATCGCGTTAGGAATCCTACTCGTTGTCGGCGCCTTTTTGACTCCGGTATTCGCGCTCAAAACCATGGTGACTAAGCGCAAATCGTCTGCCTACGCCCTCGCGGCCGGCATATTCTTGTCCGCCGTGGCGCTCGTATTAAAGTTTGGCGTCGTGATTTTCGAGCCGTTAATCCTCTATCTGATCGCGATCCTAGCAGTAAATCGGAAATTCTTTCTTGAACGCAAGCCGTCCGATGACTTGCTCATTAAAGACCCAAAAGTTAGAAAAACCAATCGCATTATAAATATTGTAGCTTGCTCCGTCTTTATTATCGTGGGGCTGTTAATTTGTGGTCTATGGGGATACTCTTTTCTTACCGGAGACCAGAGCGCGGATCGGGAGACCGTGATTTCATTAAAACAAATTGTCGCTGAAAAAGAGCAGGAAGCCAAAGACTTCGGGGCCATATCGGAGTCCAGCTATTACAATAATCAGCCGCTTGAGTTTGATGTTTTAGCAACGGATAGTTTCCGCGTGTGCGCCGTATTCTATACCGATGCCAGGGGGAAGGGCGGCACGGACATCGACGCGCATGGCAAGGGCAAACAGTGTTTTACCAGAAAAGTCAGTTTTGGCGACTATTACACCAAAACGGCTCGCGTGGACAAAAACGCCTACATTGATTCTGTTAACAGTACAGCTATATATGCCGAGGGGTCCAACGGAGAGACCGTATATATTAATATTGATGGCAGAGTGGAATTTTTTAATAGCAAGGGCAGTAAGATCCAACCACAGGATATTAAAGTTGCCAACACCATCGATGTATATTGGAAAATCACCCAGGAGGAAGGCCAGCCGTTTTATGCTTATAAAGTGGTGCTGACGGATGCCGGCATAAATCCAAAGTTCTGCGCGCAGGCAATTAGCGTTAACGGCGCGAACCCGCAGTGCCCTGAGACATATTTGGAACTTAAAGTTGTCGACTCCGGTCTAAGCGAACCGGATCGATTCTTAGGCGCCATCAATAAAAATGGTGTACAGATTGATGTGTATTGGGTGGGCGGGCCGCCGGTGGTTGTGAACAAAAGCGGAGCTACCATCTCAGTCGCAGAAATGAAGGCCGGACAGGTCTTTGACGTTGTGTGGGATGGCGATAGACCCGCGAAGCTGGTTATTAAATAGTTAAACTAAGAACCGTAGCCCGGGAAGAAATCTTTGCGGATTTGGCGACGTTTGACGCCGAGATCAAGTAGGATCTTTTCGGCTGATTGCACGAAAACCAGCGGTCCCGACAGATAGAACACGCGTTCTTTATAATCGGGAATGTCGGTCTTAATGAGTTCCGGGTTAATCCTGACCGCTTCGTAAGTGGTTTGGACGCCCACTTTCTCGGCGGCGGCGAAAATATCGGTAAAAGCGAAATCGGTCGGCGAGTTACCGAAGCAAATATGCCTGATGTCGCGCCGCTGGTCAACGTCGGTCAGATATTTGGCGATGCTGCGAAACGGCGTGACGCCGATGCCGCCGGCCAGGAACGCCAGCTTGCGGTCGGTGGCCTCCGGTAACACGAACGAGCCCGTGACATCGGCCGCCAGTAAAGTGTCGCCGGGCTTCATAGCCATGAGTTGTTGCTTGAAACTGCTGTCCGGCGCCGGCACCCGGGTGGCCAGCATCAGCTCTTTTTCGGTGGGCGAGGAGGCCACAGTGAAGTAGCGGCGGTTGCCGCGAGTATCCGAGTGACGGTTGGGAATGGTCCATTCCATGTATTGGCCGGCCTGGAACTTCGGGTAATGACCGGTGGCTTCGGTGAACGTAAAACTATAGACGCCGTCGGTCTCGCGCTTTTGGTCGACCAGTTTCAAAACCAGACGGCGGCCTCCGGAGATCACGTAATTGAAAGCGTTACCGAGCAAGAGCGCGATTTCGGGCGGGAGGTAGAATGACAAAAACGGCAACAGCGGGGCCGCGTAAAACAGCCCGACCGTCGCGGCGTAAACGATGCCCCGGCGCGGTGACAGCGGCGAGGTGTGCGGCTCAATGAGCATTATGTACTCGAAGAACAACAGCGGTGAAGACAGAACCACGGCCAAAACAGCCGACCATAATCCCGCTATGTCGGCGCCGCCGAGTAGCTGTCCGATGATCAGAATGGTGAAGAAGGTCGTCAGGAAAACTCCCGCCATCGTGAACCGCTTCATTTTAAACAAAATAATGAGGCCGCCGACAGCCACCACGGGCATGAGGAACGGCGCGCCGACCCACCAACTGGCTAGGTGGCGGGTGACCAGTTCGGCTACCACGATGCCGGTAACGGCGGGGTTGAAAATATGGCGGCGGTTCGGCGCTATTAGGTACTTGGAGGCCATGGCGGCGACCGCGGCCACCCCGACGCCCAACAATGCTTCCGCCGACAAAACCGGCGACCAAACGAGCGTGATTATCAACGCCGAGATCAGATCCGAGTTCTTATTGCGCGCCACATTGAACAGCCGCGCGAAAGCGAGGTTCGAGACCCGGCAAATTGCTGCCGCCCAGACCGCCAGCACCGCGATGCCCAACCAATTATATGTATACGGCAACCAACCGACCGCGTTAAACAGCATGGCCGACGCCACATAGGTTAACAGGGTGTAGAAAACCAGTCGGTACGGAGTTATTTTGTCGAGGAGTTTATTGAGGGGATTGAAAATGATTTCAGGGCGCATAGTATTCAGTTTAGCATATCTGTTTATATCAATAGAAAAACGCTATAATGTCTTTTATGCTTATGAAAAATATTCTTTCGAACAATCAACCTACCTCCGGTTATAAGTCCAAGCGCCCGTTGTGGCAATGGATCCTTATCTATTTGGTGATCGGCGGACTCATTTACGGCGGGGTTTATTACTTCATGTCGCTAAATAAGAACGGCGGTTATTCTAACGGCACTTCGACCAATACCGCCCAATCGACCGCGCCGGTAGCGACCAACCTGGTGGACATCAAAGACATGGCGTTTAATCCCGGCGCCATTACGGTCAAAAAGGGAACGATGGTGACTTGGACCAATCGGGATAGCATTCCTCACACGGTCACCGAGACTGACGGCCTCACCGGCCCGGGCAGCGCTTATCTGAATAATGGCCAGACTTACAGTTTTACTTTCAATGCGGTCGACACTTTTCATTATCACTGTTCTATTCACGGCTTCACCGGTACGGTTCAAGTTACCGAGTAGTAGATAGTAGCTTCGAGGGCGCATGAAATACGAGGGTAAGCCGAACCGTCTAATGGCCGTGGATTTACTGCGGGGCTACTTCATGTTCGCGATTATTGTCGATCATCTCATGCGGTTTCCGGGTTTGTACGACCTGGTTACCGGCCGCGGCGCGCTGTGGGTGTCGGCGGCCGAAGGGTTTTTCCTGCTCTCGGGCATGATGATCGGCCTCGTGCGCGGCCGACAGTTGGCGGTCACTCCGTGGCGTACGGTCGCCGCCAAGGTCTGGCGCCGCGCCGCCAAGCTCTGGCTGTGGTCGGCCATTCTGACCGTCGGCTTCACGCTGTGGGCGGTGGCGCTCGGTAACGCGCCGGGCGTGAAGCCCGGATTATGCGACACGCGCGATCTCTGGCCGATATTATTCAACGCGCTGACCCTGAAGTACGTGTACGGTTGGGCCGATTTCCTTGTTTACTACGCGTGGTACTTGGCGCTGTCGCCGTTGGTACTGTGGCTGTTGGTGCGCCGCCGCCTCTGGTGGCTGGTACTCGGCGCGTCGGCGGCGGCTTGGGCTCTGTGGAGCGGCGCCGACGCTTACTTCTCTTGGCAGCTGCCGTTCTTCATTGGCGTGGTCGCCGGTTACCATCTGGATAGCATTGAGGCCTGGGCGCGGGCGCGCAGCCTGACGGTTCGCAGAGCCGCCGTGTCGGCCTTCGTCTCGGTTACAGCCACCTCCATGATATTAAGCGCCGGCTTGTCTTACTTTA
>Ga0182021_10008937_pt1 | contig 11854 bp, 10 predicted proteins | sample 612E3MmetaG_FD_120493 | JGI IMG/M metagenome (GOLD analysis project Ga0182021, IMG submission 120493) | Permafrost microbial communities from Stordalen Mire, Sweden - 612E3M metaG (Illumina Assembly) | ecosystem: Environmental > Terrestrial > Soil > Wetlands > Permafrost | place: Sweden...
CGGCCGGCTGCGTTGCTCCTCGGTTACATACGTCAAGTATGCGCCCTCGTCGCGCCTTGCCGTCCGGGTGCCTCGTCCACCGAAACATGACCGCTCTTCTGACCGGAGGCACTAGCCTTCGTCGACCTGCCGCAAAAACTGCTGCAGGAGGCCATCGACCATGAGGTTGCGGCCTGCCTGGTCGTAGCGACCGGCGCGATAGCCGCCCTGGATTTCCTCGAAGCGCGTCCGCGTCTCACTCACCAGAGTCCGGAACGGCTGAATCTTGCCGGTGACTTCCTTCTGATGCTTGCCCAGGTATGCGACCGCTGAGCCGAGGGCAGCGACGCCTACGATCACGCCCAGCGGGCCAGCCAAGAAATAGCGCCAGGCCAGGCGCAAAGCGACCACACTGGCCGCGCCGATGGCCGCCTTCTTCAGGCCCGAGCCGTCGGTCACGGAGTCCTTGGCCATGGATGCCATCTGCCCCGAAGCGATGACCAGGGCGATGAAGTTGCCCTTGCGGCTTTTCCAGCCACGGTCGTAGTAGTCGCGAATCACCTGTTTGAGAAAAGCGTCGTAGTCGTCGTACACGTCCGCGCGGACTTCATCTCCTCGGTGGGAACCCTCGTCGCTGGCCATGACCCTATCGTACCACGTCCGTGCCGATCCCTGCATCAGCCGCCCCCTCGCGATTGCTTTCGACCGTGCCAGCCGGGCTGCCAGGCGGGGCGGGCTCCGAACGCGCGGCTGGCGGCAGCAAGATGGCAAAGGTGGTTCCGCCGGTGGGAGGCAGATCCACCTCGATGCGGCCGCCGTGGTCACTCACGATCTGTTGTACCAGCGCCAGCCCCAGGCCGGTGCCCTTCTCTTTGGTGGAGAAGAATGGATCGAAGACCTTGCCCAGGTTCTCCGGGCTGATGCCCGGTCCGCTGTCGCCCACGGCCAATCGCACCCATCCTGAGTCGACCGTGCCCACCTCCACCCGAATGCGGCCACCGTGGGGCATGGCCTCCCTTGCGTTGCGGACCAGGTTCAGCAAGGCCTGCCGGATCTGATTCTCGTCGACCGCGACCTCGGGCAGTCCGGATGCGATGGCCAGATCCAGCTCGATGTGGGCCGCCGACAGCTCGCCGCGCGAGAACTCCATCACCGAGCTGGCCAGGGCACCCAGATCCTCGCGCTCGAGCTTGGGTTTGGGCAGCCGCACGAAGCGCAGGTAGGTTTCCGTGATCTCGCTCAGCCGGTCGACCTCGGTGGACAGCGACTTGACCAGCCGGCGCGCCTCCGGGTTCTCTGCCCCGATCTCATCGGAAAGCAGCTCCAGATAGAGCCCCACCGAGGCCAGCGGGTTGCGAACCTCGTGTGTGATATGCGCGGCCATGCGACCCACGGTGGCCAGACGCTCGGAGCGGATGAGCCTGTGCTCACGTTCCTCAATCGCGTGGGCCATGGCGTTGAACTCGCGGGCCAGATCGCCGATCTCGTCGCGCGACCGCACGCCGGTGCGGCGACCATAGTCGCCACCCGCGATCTGGCGCGCGTGCTCGCGCAGCACGCGCAAGGGCCACAAAGTCCGCAGGACCAGCAGCGCGGCCGCCACCGCGAGAATCAGGCCCAGTCCCGTAAGCGCAAGCGCGGCATCCACCGCGCGACGCTCGTTGTTGGACAACTCAGCCGCGATCTGGTTGCCGCGGCCACGCAGGTTGCTCTTGAGCCGATGGAATGTGGAAAGAAGATTTGCGAGGCTGCGTTCGGCCTGGTGGCCAGCATCCTCGCCGACCGTCGGATCGCTGGCGCCCAGGCCGGCAGCCACTGCCACGACACGCGCCTCCATGCCCACAATTTCCCGACGGTAGTCGTCGAACTCGCTGCGCCGCCGGGGATTGGGTTCGGAGCCAAGGTATTGGTCGACGGCAGCAAGAGCATCACGCAGGTTCTGCCGCGCAGAGGCTATGCCATTCTGCGCCACCACCCGGCTCGTCAGACCGCGCGGCACTCCGGTACTGTCGTTGGAACGAGAACGCGAGAAGTCCTCTAGCGAGCGCAGCGCGGCGTCGACTGCAACCTGGACCTCCAGCCGACGCTGATTGGCCGCCAGTTCCTGGCGCCCGCGGTGCAGATAGAGGAGGGTAAAAAGGCTGTTTGCACCGAAAACGCTGAGGAGGACGGCGTACGCGAGAAATATCTTGGCCGATACGCCGATCCGCATGGTTGTTTCCGCCGGTGAATACGCTAACACGGTCAACCGCTGCCAGCGAGCCGGGCTTGATCAGGAGGCCCTAGTCATTGACAAGGGACCGCCGGTGAGAAAACATCGTTCCGGCATGAAGAATTCACGTGCTCGGGCTTTCTTCCTGGTGTCCCTGGTGGCCGTCATTGGCGCGGCGGCCACAATTCTTTCGAGCGGCCGCGTCTTCGCCGGGGACAACCTTACCATCGCGGTGCTTGGCCTCGAAGCCAGCGAGGGCGCACCGGACTCGGTGGCCGCAGGGGTGACCGATGCGCTCCGCCAACAGATGTCAACCATATCTGGCTATCGGCTGGTTCAGGGCCGCGACTTGGTCGAGGTCAAGCTGGTGTTCTCCTGCCCCGACGAGGCGCCTGCCTGTATGGCCGAGGCTGCCAAGAGCCTGGGTGCCTCGCGCCTGATCTTCGGCGCGGTGAAGAAGGCAGGCTCTGACGCTTACAGCGTGACGCTCAAGCTGTTCGATGCCGACAAGGGGGTGGTCGAATCGTGGACCACGGATCAGTTTGCGCGCGCCCAGTCGAGTGGCTCAGCCCTGCACGCACCGGCGCAGAAGTGGGTCGCAACCCTGACCGGCCAGTCCTTGCCTGGCACCCTCCATATCCTAGGCGGCGTGGTGGGCGCTGCAGTGGCCGTCGATGGGGTCAACGCCGGTGTCATGGGTTCGGGCGGGCTCACCATCCCAAACGCGGCCGCGGGCAAGCACGAGATCACGGTGACCAAGTCAGGCTATGTACCGGCCAAGAAGAGCGTCACCCTGGGTTCCGGCGACAGCAGGGACGTCGCGATCGAGATGGCGGCTGAGGCGCCAGCCCCGGCGGAAGCGCCAAAGGCCGAGGCGCCAGGGGCGGAACCGGCAGCCGCAGCCGAGACCACGGAGGCCGTCAAGGTGGAGATGGCCAGCAGCGAATCAGGCGAAGGCCGGCTCGGCTACAAGGTTGCGGCTTGGCTGACATTGGCCGGTGGCGTGGCTGGCATCGCGGTCGGGATCCGCTACAGCCTTCTCGTGATCGATGCCAACAATCTGCTCGATCCATATCGGCGCTTCAACTGTACCAAGACATCCTCGGGCGCCGTCTCGACAACAGGTCTTTGCGACAAGAACGGAAAGCAAGCCGACAAGGTCAGTGACAGCACTGCCGCCTGGATGAAGAAGACCAAGGACAATGGCGACAGGTACCAAGTCTACCAGTTCATCGGGTACGCGGCTGGCGGCGTTCTACTGGCGACTTCAGCCGTGTTCTTCTATCGGGGCTATCTGTGGCATCCATCCGGTGCGACCGCTGATGCCCGCGGCTCTTCTTTCCAACTCGTGCCGGTATTCTCGCCTGACGGTGTGGGCGCGATGGCGTTTACGACCTTCTAGAGCACCGACGATCTGGCACGACACCGCCGCTACCCTGCAAGCAGGATGCGCAGCAAGCCCGTGGCGAGGAGGCCCCAGAGGATCGTGGCGACCAGCCAGAAGCGCCTGGCCCGGTGTCGCACGCGCGAGAAGGTGCGCAGCCCGAGCCCCACGTTGAGGGTCGACAGCACCACCAGCAGCGCCATCCACAGCCGACTCGACGGCAAGAACCGATCCGGTCCGAGAGCATAGGCCAAAGCGCCGATCAGGAAGATGGTCCCCAGCGCCGACTTGCCGATCGCCCAACGGGTGGCCCGCGCGCGGAGTTGGGCCGCGCGCACCTGGTGCAAAGAATGCGCCGGTGATCCTGCCCCTTCTGGCTGTGGCTCGTCATCCGGGTGCGGCGTCGCCATGGCCTCTGCCTTCACACTAGCCGGTTGGAACGCAGCGTGCACGATCAATAGCCCGGGCCGTACGAGCTTGGGTACAATCTGGCTTGCCATGTCAGCCCTGACGCATCTCGTGCTCGACATCGAGACGATTCCCGACAGCGATCTCTACACGCCGCCGCAGCCTACCCCCGGCATGGAACGTCCCTTCCCGCCGCTGTACGCCTGTCAGCCCGTGGTCATCGGGGTGATGTGGCTGGACGAGCATATGGCGTGCAAGAAGATGGGCACCATAGGCGAGGCCAAGGACGAGGCGGGCATGCTCTCCGATTTCGCCGACTTCATGGCCAAGTGGAAGCCCCGCGTGGTCACCTGGAACGGCCGCGGATTCGATTTGCCCGTGTTGATTCTGCGCAGCCTCCGCCACGGCATCAGCCTGCCCTGGTACTACCGCGAGCCTGGCTTCCGCTACCGCTTCAGCGCCGAAGGGCACTGGGATCTGGGTGATTTCCTCGCCGATTTCGGCGCCGCTCGCATGAGTTCCCTGCACGGGGCGGCCCGTCTCATCGGGCTGCCTGGAAAGCAAGAGGGCCTCGACGGTAGCCAGGTCGAGGGCCTGTATCGCGCGGGGCAGATCGAGATCCTGCGCCAGTATTGCCTGTCCGATGTGGCACAGACGGCGTTCGTGTTTTTGCGCACGCGCCTTCTGCTGGGCGAGATCGATCGGCCCACCTACACGCGCATGGCCACTGACCTCCTGGGTGCCATCGAGGCTGACGGCCGCCTCGCACGCATGGTCGCCCACCTCGACCGCGATCGCCTGTTGCTTGGCTAGGCTATCTCCTCCGCCCGACCTCGCGTTCTATCGACCGGAACATGGCCGGCAGGGACAGGGTGACCAGGCCGTCGGTGATCCTGTGAAGCAGGAAACCTGGCAGAGGCGCCCCGATGCGCAGGGCCACCTCGTATTCCACCCGCGTCCCGCCCGCCTCGGCTGCGAAACGCCAGCCGCCCGTCGAGTCCTTCACCATCTCCCCCTCGACGTAGGTCCACTTGACGGTTCCCGCCTGCGCATCGCAGGCCAGGTCCAGCACGTAGCGAAAGGGGAGCACCAGATTCCCGCGGAACTCGGCGCGCACCTTGCCAGCCTCGCTTCGAAGAACGCGCGCCTGCTTGATCTCCGGGAACAGGCGCGGATAGGCGGAAAAATCCACCACCACGGCAAAGACCTCGGCCGGCGACACACCCGCCATGAAGGCGCTGTGGCGAACCGGTTTCAGATTGGGATCCATTGACTGAGATATAGCAAGCGCAGAGTAGCGAACGCCCTCGCTTTCGCGCTAACGTCAGTAACTCTTCGGAGGCCCCTACCCCATGCCCAGACCGTTCGCGCCCCCCGGCACCGCCACTCACTACGTTCCCGACCGCCCGGTCGCGGTCACCCATGTCCGCCTGAGCCTAGAGCCCGACCTGGTCACGCGCACGCTGCAGGGTCAGTCATGCCTCTCCCTCACCGCGCGCCGGGACGGCGTGGACAAGGTCGAGCTGAACGCGGTGGACATGACCATCGACCGGGTGACCGTCGACGGAAAGCCGGTGTCCGGCGTGGACTACGACCGCGAATGTCTGCGCATCATGCTTGGCCGAGCATTCGGGCGCGGCGAACGATTCACCTTGGCCGTCGACTATCGCTGCAAGCCGCGCCGGGGCCTCTACTTCGTCGGGCCCGACCAGACCCACCCCGACCGCGCGCTGGAATGCTGGAGCCAAGGTCAGGATGACGACTCGCGCTTCTACTGGCCCTGCGTCGATCTTCCAGTCGAAAAGGCCACCAGCGAGGTCTTCTGCACCGTGCCGACCGGCGTCACGGTGCTCTCCAACGGCGACCTGGCTGACAAGGGCGACCTGCCCGACGGCCGCACCCGCTGGCACTACGTGCTCAACTTGCCCCATTCGCCCTATCTCGTGACCCTGGTGTGCGGCTCCTTCACGGAACTGAAAGACCGCGCGCCGGAAACCGGGGTTGATGTCTACTACTACGCGCCCAAGGGTCGCGAACAAGACACGCGTCGCAGCCTGGGGCGCACGCCCGAGATGATCGACTTCTTCTCCCGGCGGATCGGTGTCCCCTACCCGCACCGGCGCTACAGCCAGGTCTTCGTGCACGACTTCATCTTCGGCGGCATGGAGAACACCACCGCCACCACCCTCACTTCCGAGGCCATCCTCGATGCGCGGGCGGCTCTCGACCACGACGTCGAGGGCCTGGTGTCCCACGAGCTGGCCCACCAGTGGTGGGGCGATCTGCTCACCTGCCGCGAATGGCCCGAGGCCTGGCTTAACGAAGGCTTTGCCACCTATTTCGAATACGTGTGGCGGGAGCACACCCGCGGTCGCGACGAGGCCGACGTGGAACTGCTGGGCGATCTCGACGCCTATCTGGGCGAGGCGGGCACCTATCAGCGCCCGCTTTTCTGCCGCCAGTACGAGGAGCCCATCGACCTGTTCGATCGACACCTGTACGAGAAGGGCGGTCGCGTGCTGCACATGTTGCGCCACGAGCTGGGCGAGGACAGCTTCTGGCGCGCCCTGCGTCTGTATGGCGAGCGCCACGCGCGAGGCTCGGTCGAGACGCGCGACCTGGCACGTGCCGTCGAGGAGGCGTCGAGTCGCAACCTGGACTGGTTCTTCGACCAGTGGGTGGGCAGTCCCGGCCACCCCGAGTTGGAGGGCGCCTGGGAATGGGACGCGGACAAGAAGGTGGGCACGCTCCGGCTGGAGCAGAAGCAATCCGGGGATCGCGCGCAGCGACTCACCACGCGGGTTTGCTTCGAAGTCGAGGGCGCGCACAGCGAGGAAACCGTCGACGTAAGCCAGCGCAGCCACGCCTTCGAGTTCCGCCTGGCCGCCCGTCCCTCCCAGGTCATCTTCGATCCCGGCGACGTGGTGCTCAAGAGCATCAAGCTCAAGAAGCCGCGCGCCTTGTGGGAGCGACAACTGCAGGCCGCGCACCTGGGCATTGATCGCGTGCTGGCGGCACGCGCTCTCGCCGATTTGCCCGAGCCCGCCTCGGTGGTGGCTCTGGCCGCAGCGCTGGAGAACGACTCGTTCTGGGCGGTACGCGCTGCTGCGGCCGCTGCCCTCGGCAAAACCCGGAGGCAGGATGCTCTCGACGCTCTGCTGAAGGCTCGCACGCAGGAGAATCCGCGTGTGCGGCGCGCGGTGGCCGCGGCGCTGGGTGAATTCGTGGTCACCCACGCGCCCGGCAACCAACGTGCAGCCGAGCTGCTCGAAACCTGGGTCGTCGAGCGCGACGCCAGCTGCTTCGTGGAGGCCGCTGCCGCCTTGGCCCTGGGCCAGACCCGCTCGCCCCGCGCGGTCGCCGTGCTTCCCGGGGTTCTCTCGCGCAATTCATTCCAGGATGTGATTCGTGCCCGCGCCATCGACGGACTGGGCGCCACGGGAGATGAGGCGGCCTTGCCGCTGGTCGAGGCCGCGTTCGTGCCAGGCGCGTCCATCTACGCCCGCCGGGCCGTGGTGGCCGCCCTGGCCCGCCTGGCCGAGGGAACCCTGCATGTGCGCCGTGCCCGCGAACGCCTTGAAGGCTGGCTTTGCGACCCTGATTTCCGCGTGCGCATGGATGCGTCTTCCGCGCTGGCCACCCTGGCCGACCCCCGCGCCGTACCCGCCATCGAGGTGGCCCTGCACGGCGAACTCGACGGCCGCGCCAAGAAGCGCATGCGCGAGGCCATCAGCGAACTGCGAGAGAAAGGCAAGCCCGAGGAAAAGCTGCGCAAGCTCTCGGAGGAGGTCCAGCGACTGGGCGGCGAATCGACGCGCTTGCGCGAGCGCCTCGAGGGTCTGGAAAACAAGCTGCGCCCGGCGAGCCCGGCCGTGCCGCCGGCAAGCGAGCCAAGCCCAGGCGCGCTACCCGCCCCACGCACCAAGCGGCCCCGCCCAGGTAGCCGGCGCAGCAGCAAGCCCCTCGCCCCCCGCCGCCGACGATAGTACCGCCTCTCGTGGATTCGTAGCTGGTTGGCCGGCCGTTGACGGCGGCGGCGGCTGCGCGCGCGAAGCGCGCGGGGTGGGCAGGGTGGGTGGCGGTCCCGAAGTCCCCGCAGGGGGAACCGGTGGCCGGCGAGGGCGCGCGCGAAGCGCGCGGGGTGGGCAGGGTGGGTGGCGGGTCCCGAAGTCCCCGCAGGGGAAACCGGATCCGGCTGCCGGTCCCGGATTCGGATCCGGCAACCGGTCCCGGCCCCGGAACCGTCAACCCCTACGCCGGCCCCCTGGCGCCGTGCGCCTCGGCGCGTTCGATAGGGGCCACCTCCAGCCAACATATCCGGAACGCGTCGCAGCCGTAAGTCTCGATCCCCCAGTTCATCGCGGCCTCGAGATCGGTGAACAGCGCGGACGGTTGCCGGTCACCGTCAGGAATAATCGCAAAGCCGCCAATCATCGAGGCACCCCCGCTGCAGCTGATGGTCTGGTCGCAACATGCCGCGTTCCGGACACAAATGGCAGGATCTGAACACCGGACTCACTGGCAGGTGGGGCAAAGGCACGGTTTTTCGTCATCGAGATCCCTCCTGGCGACCTGGCCCAAAAGAAAGCAAACCATGGACCAGCCCGACTCTCGCTGCCGCGACACGAGCTTGCCTCAACGACGATGCGGGGCGAGCCGCAACGCGAACGAATTGTGCGCTCACTTCGTCTTGGCTTTGACCGCCGCGGCCGAGCTGCGGTAGCCGAGAAGGCCCGCTGCTTCAGCCGGACGCACCAGGCGCACACTCACCTTGTCGTTCCGGTCGGAATACAGGCGCGTGTGGTGCGGCAAGAAACCCTCGGCGCGAATGTCGAGGTCCAGTGGGCCCGTGTTGCGCGGGCGCTGGAGCGCGACGGTGGGGTTGTCGGGCGCGACGCGAGCGAGCTGCTTGCTGCCCCACATGACCACCGCCTTGACCGGTGGGCTGATGGACAGCGTCAGGGTCACGGTCTCCGAGAAGGGGTTCGCCTCCCGTTCCTCGGACTGCAGATCGTCTTCGGCCTTCGCGCTCTCGCTGCCGGGGGCAGCAGCTCCCGCTGGCTTGAGCCTCGCGTCGGCCGAATCTCTCTTGCGAACCGGCGACCCGGGCGACGGCGAGGACGCGCCTGCCGGCTGCGCGGCTACTTGAGTGGATGAGGCAGGGGCCGTCGCAGGTGGTGCCGTGCGTTCGACGGAGGACTCGCGGCAGCTGGCTGCAAGTACCAGTCCCAGGCAAATCCGACAAAGCATCCGGCCGCTCACGGTGCCTTGCCTTCCGCGCTGGCTTCGGCTCGGCCGCCGCCCCCCGCCTTGCTCTCGGGTCCGCTGGGTGCCGACGGCGGCCTGCTGCTGGCATAGGTCACGCCGGGCTTGCGGACGTAGTCGGTCACCGGCTGTTTCGTCTGCCCCACGATCTTTCCCTTCAGGGTCTCGACTGGCAAAGGCGGATCCAGCTCATAGTAGAAGCCGCGCGTGGGCAGGCGCATCTCGAACACCTCGCCGTCCCAGTAGAAGCTGCGCCGGAAGTTGAGCGCCATGGGCCCGAGCACCTTGGCACGCCGGTGCTTGAGCACGAAAGAGAACAGGCGTACGGCCAGGTTGTTGTACAGGCGATGGCAGCCGTGTGAGAAGCGGCCGCGCAGCGACAGGTAGTCGAACGAGCCGTGGGTGCGGATGCCGTTGTCCAGGTAGGCGACGCCCTCGCTGCGCTGCTTGGCCTGCACGTGGATGCCCGCCACCAGGCCGTAGGCCGACAGGAATCCTGGCCCGGTTTCGTCGTAGTTGACCACGCGCGGGTAGCCGCCGGCGACCCACTTGGTCTTGACCATCGACGCCAGGGGCGAACTGGGCGGGGGCAGCCACACTGGGGCAGACACGATGTGCCGCCAAACCCGCCTGCCCACGTCTGAATCTTTGTAGCGATAGTACTCTTCGCCATCGGAGGCGAGTTCGGAGCGCCAGCCGCCGATGGTGGTGCGCCAACTGACCAGGGGAACCTTCTCGCCCCGCCAGCGCACATACAGGTTGAGGGTCGGGTAGCGCGTGCGCGGCTGGGGCAGCCGGTTGCCCTTGTCGTCAAAAGGGAAATCGTACCAGACGTCGCCGCGGTCGATCTCGGCTACCAGGTCCATCTTGGGCCCGTAGTACTCGGGCGGGTCGGGGAAGCGCACCGCGGCCCGCAGCCAGCGAAAGTCGCTTTCCGGGTGGCGACGGAAAAAGGCGAGCGCGTCCTCGGGCGTGGACAGACCCAGCCGCGCCATCAAGGCGTCGGTGGCTTGCCCCACGAGATCCGGAACCGGCACGCCCTTCCCGTCGGCGGTCCGATACGTCGGAATCGCGCGCGGCTTGCCGCGCTTGGGAAGGGGCATGGTGAGGATGGCGGTTCCGTCCTCGACGAAGCTGCCCGCGTGGGCCGCCCGCTCGGCCAGCACCCGGCGCAGGGTCGCGAAGTCATTGGCCACCACCGGCCGGCTCATCGCCTCCAGCGTGGCGCGCGTGAGGTCGGCCTGGGCGAAGACGCCGTTCTTCTGCTGGAAATCCAGCACCGCCGAACGCATGGGCGCATCGTAGGCACCTGGCTTGTGCTTGGCCTCATCCATCAGCCCCTCGCACACCAGCCGCTTCTCCACTTCGGCAAAGGCAGCGCGCTCGGCCTCCACGCGCAGGTGGGTCTTCACCTCGCCCGCGTAGCGGCGGTCGGCAGCCGCCAACGCCTCCAGGGTGGTCACGCCCGCCTTGCCACGCGCGGCCTCCAGGAGCAGGCCTCGCTGCCGGTGCTTGGTCGCTTCCTTCTTCTCCGTTGTGTGGCCGAAGGTCTCGATGCTGTCCACCGCAAGCAACCGGGCGTTGTCCACGCTGGCCTCGCAGGTCCGGGCAGCATCAGCAAGAAAGCGCGCCCGCAGCACCGAGAGCGAAGGCGGGATGCCGTAGAGTTCGAGGTAGTTGCGCTCGCCGGGCGGCAGAGCTTGGCCGTCACCGTCGGTGCGATCGTTGGCCAGCCCGACGAACACCGCCCGATAGCGGTTGGGCAGGAGCGCGCCGTCGGCCGCCTTGCCGTCCTGGAAAACGGCGGGCGCCCATCCGTCGGAGAGATCGACCAAGGTCAGGCCACGCTGCACGGCTTGCTCAGCGTCGACTGCCCGCTCCTTGCCGTCCACTACTTGGACGGCACGACGTTCGGCGGGCGGGGAGGCCTCGGGCAGGGCGTCGGGGTCAGGCTTGGGCGGCAAGGCAGGCGTCTCGGCTCGCACAGCGGGCGCGGGAATCGCGGGCGCGGAAGAGACCGCCGGCGCTCGGGCAGACGGGACCGGGCGCTCGCGACGACAGGCTGCCGGCCCGCTGGCCAGCAGGGAAAGCAGCAGGGAACAAATAGCGACAGGACGCAGGGTCAAGACGCCCAATGTCTAGCCTCTCCCCCGCCAGGAGGCGAGACCAGAAATGAAGGGATCCATCGACGCGAAGACGTACTAGGATGCTCCCCCATGAAGCGTCTCGTTCTTCTCATTTTGGGCTCCGCGGCAATCTTGTCCGCCGGCGCAGACCGCGCGCAGGCAACCGAGGTTGGCACCTCGCGCACCTTTGGCCTGGGCTTCCAGATTGGCGAACCCACCGCCATCACGGCCAAGGCCTTTGCCGGGGGCGGCAACGCCTTTGACTTCGGGCTTGGGTTCGGCGGCTGGGGCTACTACTGGTGCACGGATGCGAACAACCACACCTACCGCTGCAGCAATTGGAACCACGACATCAGCCTGCACGCGGACTACCTATACCAAGAGACCATCGTCAACATGACGAACCGCCTCGACTGGTACGCGGGTCTGGGAGGCCGGGTGATCATGTGGGCCTATGGGTCCAACGAAATTGGCCACGAC
>Ga0182021_10008938_pt1 | contig 11854 bp, 10 predicted proteins | sample 612E3MmetaG_FD_120493 | JGI IMG/M metagenome (GOLD analysis project Ga0182021, IMG submission 120493) | Permafrost microbial communities from Stordalen Mire, Sweden - 612E3M metaG (Illumina Assembly) | ecosystem: Environmental > Terrestrial > Soil > Wetlands > Permafrost | place: Sweden...
AGGTTGAGCCTATGGTATCTGAGATGGTTACTGTTGCGCTTTGAGCATTGCCGCCATAGAAACCCACGGTGCCGGAGATTACGTCCGTGCTTCCGCCCGCTGCAGCCTTGTTTGCTAAAGAAGGAGTAACGTATAATTGAGTGCCACTCCCAGGTAAAATAGTGATGTTTTCTAAACCAGTATTAGAGTTGTAACCGGTTGCTGTTGCTGACGCGGTTATTGTGTCGATTCCACCATTCCAGCCATTGTTAAATTGCACCGTTGTTAACGCTATGCCGCTGGAGTTTGTGTTTGCGGTTTGCCCATTAAAAGAAGAACTACGAGAATCGCTGAATGCAACTGTCGCTCCGGAGACAGGTGAACCACTAGCCATAACGGTTACCTCAACAACCAAATAATCGTACACAGTGGAAACGGTGCCTTGAAAAGAGGAGAGGGTCACGGAAAGTGTTATTGAGTTAGCAGCTTGTGCAAAATTCACAACTCCAATAGCGACTGATAGCATGAACACTAAAATAATAGTTGTAAACTGTTTCCAAAATTTATTGTTCGAAATAACCACAGTATTGGCGACCTAATTATTAATTATCTCGTTTAATGTTTAAGTTTTTCCAATTTAAGATGTTTCTAATATCTCTCTTATTGAAGTGATTTCATAATAGGGCCTTCGCTTGTTCTAAGTTGACATTCGGGAATTCTTCGCCTCTTACCTCGCCTTTTTCGACTTTTGGTAATTTCTTACTTGCTCTGAAGATCGCCGTAGTAACCCCTTTAGTATATTCACCAGAAACGGCTTAATTTATACTTGATGTTTGGGCTTACTTAAGTAAAATAAGAACAAGACAGCCTTAGAATTTTCAAAGGTTCATCTTTTTATCATTTAAAGAAGTCGTGCGCCGAAGGCGCTTAAAGGGTATGCGTGGTTTTTTTATTAAACTACGATTAAAATTGGCGCAACATTGTTCTGTTAAGCCCTCCAATTTTTCAAAGCATCGTTAATCCGTGCACCAAGATTTTCTACACGCAAACGAGTTCTTTTTACATCTTTTTTGCATTATCCAAGGCTATTAAATTTTCATTCGTTTTCATAGGAGCAGATTTAATTTCTTGATAGTTACGTCTAGCCCACTCAGCCTTCTTTGCTTCATGTTTTCTAATTGTAAGTCCCCAGAACCTTGCAAAACATGAGTTTTAGAGTATTCAATCCAAAGACCCCATCTATTAATGTATTGACCTCTAGACGATTCCTGGCAAGATTCTATCCAATCGAAAGCGCTTTTGCTCTTGTTTAATTTCCTATAGCGCTTTCTTGCGTTTTTCTTCAAGCTCTTCTTCAGCTGTCTTAAGTGCTTTTTCGAGAAACTGCTGTTCCTTCTGACGAAGGAATCCTTCTTGGTTGAGTTTCCCCAAGTAAGCGGTGGTTAAGATTTTGCTTTCGGTAGGTTTTAATAAACCGGCTAACCCCTCAATCTGATTTTCCATAATGTATTCTGATAGAAAAGAGGAGGATTCAACACATTTTCTTAAATCGTCCTCAGATCGAATTTTTCCCGTTCTCATTAAGTAACTTATGGTTCCTAGAGCAATTTCTTTTACAGAAAAAGAGTCAGAACTTTTAAGCGAGTGCTTATTAAAAAAATCTTCTTGCACTTGGCAAACAATGAACCAAAAGACATCAACGAGACAGTTAAAGCAATAAAAGGTGACTATGAATCAACTTGGAACACCTTCAATAAATTAGAAGCAAAAAAGTTAGTCAAAATTGTTAGTTCAAAGAGCTACAAAGGTCAAGAATACCCTCGTTATTGGCTTACTGAAGATGGAGCCTTTATAGCGTTATGCGAAGGAGCAAAAGCAAATGACGTAATTACAAGAACTCTTGAAATTTATCCTGATAGAAAGGACTTACAATATCTTTTTGGACTCTGTTTCTATTCTTGGAACTGAAGCTTTTAACATAGGCCACTTCGCATTCGTTAATAAAAGAAAGTTAGAACAAAACGACGTAGCCCTCATGATGATAACTCAATTGCAGCACGGACTTTCTCCTGAACAAATGCTACAGTTTAATAAAATGTTAGAAAAATATCCTGAGCAGCAATAGAGCTACGTTAATTTTATCAATGAAATAAACAATAATATAAAAAACTCAAATTCCATTTTTGGTGAGGTTAGCCCTAAAAAAGACAAGCTTAGCATTCTAAAAAAGAAAAAAAACAAAATCTGAAGAAGGTTAATCATTTTAAAGAAAAATTCTTTTCAGTGAGGAATACAAAAGAGGCTATTGTGTAAAATCGTTTTACTAAAAAATGCGCTTAGAAGGGATAGAGATTTTCAGGCAGGATATTCGGTTTAATAAATGATTTCCAAACAACTTCTTTTATAGTTACTCCGTTCATGCCCAATTCTTTTTGGTCCACCATAACAACAATGCCACTGAAAATACAATCGCGACTATTGCTACTATAAAGTTAATAAATGCCAATACAACAAACAGCGAAGCGAAGAAAGAAAGAAAGCCAGTGAGGAAAATATTTACTGATTCTTGTGCCATTCTGTCTTGGTCTCTAGATGTGCTAGTGCAAGCAGTCGCAGTAAAAAAAGCGGAAAAAATAAACAAGACTATTGATATTGTCAAAGGAAAGGCGATAACAATCCGTTGGTTAATAATAATAGAAAATCCTTCTATCTGAAAAGCAAATAGATTTGCTGTAAAGCTGTTGCTACTTTGGAATAGTATTAGTAGAGCCGCAAAAAAAATACTGCCTAGAAATCCTGAAACAGCTGATAAAGTACTTAGACCTTCCCTTGTATAAGAAGCATTTTCCGTCATTAGAAGCCCTTGCGCACACTACAGTCGAGCTATTGTTTATGACATCAAACCAGTATTTAATTTTTATATATTCTAATTTTCTAAAAGTTTTATAATCACTTTAACAAATTAGTTGCTTTGCTCCCGCTTGCGCGGTCGCTCCGCTCAACTCCTTAAGCTTTCTCTTGAAAAGAAAGGTAAGCAAAGAAACGATTTAACGTAGCGATGCCCCAAACTCCAGCCCCCCACACTCCTTAGGGGGGCTTAAAAGCAATCGACACCTCGCCTAGCGAGTACACCTCCCTAAAGACAGCCCCCCTCGCAGGCAAGGACTCTGTCGATCGCATAGGAAAGACACGTTTTGAATGTCGATAGATTATTACTCTTTTAACGCGTTCTCAAACAAAAATGAAGAAAGTTTTTCAACTCTTTCAAAATCAGTAATTGCGACTGAAAAAGGATTTTTCAGACCAGGAGAGAATCGAGCTGCTTTTTCAGTCAAGATTTCTTGCATCTGTTTGTTGACAAGTCCTAAATCATCCACTATCCAAAGTATAAACGGTTTTTTTTCCACAAAGATTGGGCAATCTTCTATTATCATTCGTGTTGTACGATTTGGTTCCTGTATTCGAATTCTTTGTCTATTTGTGGATGGTTGAATTGGAATACTTTTATAAAAAGACGAAGATAGGAGCACGACTACATTTTCTGAATCGGTTGTGATTTTGTAACAAGGAGCATTATGAATAATCCGTGAACGACGAACCTGAGGCAAACTGTATAGTTTTAGGCAACTCGAAAATTCGACTGAGGAGGAACTCGGAATTGTAATTTTTCCTCCTAAAACTTCTTCAGGTCCCAACTCAAATCCTCTAGATGCATTTGCTTTCAGTAATGGGAAAAATATTTTTTTGACCCAGTTGAAAAGTGTTAGTTCTTCCAAGCAACCTTCCCCTTCCTTTTCACGAACGAAAGACCTTGGATGCAACCGTAACCTGTTCACAATATTGGATGTAAAATTAGGTTGTATTTGCTCAATCTCAACTATCAATTTGGCAATTTCTTTCTCCTTTTCGGGTTGTTCAGTTTTAACTTGCTCCAATAAAGAAATTATTCTATCTTCGTCCCCTTCATTAAAAGCCCTTCTTAAGTTATCTTCATCAAGTAAACCCATTTTAAGTGCATCAGTTATTATTGCTATAGAGAGAAGCATTTCTTCATCTGCAATATCTATGCTGTTTGCCGTAACCAAATTAGTGACACCTAAAATGAGACTTTTTAACCGTCTTGGGTTATTGTTACTGAGTTGAGAAATTATCCGCCCCAAGTTTGCTAAATTTTGATCACTCATTTCTGGTAAGAAATTCTTAATGCACATTTCAGCGAAAGCCCTTAAATCTCCAAAATCAGGTTGAGGAAGTTTAGTAGTTATAGTCACAATTTTTTCAAGATATTTTCTTGAATCAATCTTTTCTGGTAAAAATGATTGTATTGCATTAAAAACGTAATTTTCATCATAGCCTAATATCGCTACGATTCTACGGTTACTAACGTACACTTTTAGCTCCGAAAGAATATCGCGGATCTGTTCACCACTAGCTCTATCCAAATCGTCAATAAAGAAAAACACAGTAATTTCTTTCTTGTCAAGCCATTCAATCAACTTTTCAAAAATCTCTTTTACCTTTCGCGGTGAATCTAAATCATCCGCTATCAAATTCGCTCCAATACTCGAGACGATTCTGCTTGCTGGGTCAGGTGCAGAGTTTGAATATGCGCCTAAAGCTTGACTTACTCTTTCTCTGTTACTTTTTCTTAACTTTAGCTATTTTTCAAGTTCTTTTAAGTATCCTTTGAAGTCTTTTTGATCACGGGCAATATCGGTCAAAAATCGAAAGATCATCGCGTCACCAAGATTGCTTATACCTCCAGGATCCCAAGCAGTAAACCAGATACAAATGCAATCTAAGGAATGCGTTTCTTTGAGGTAGCTTTCCATGATTTTCATAAAACTCGATTTACCAGTACCCCATGAGCCAATTATCCCACAACAAACCCCTGATGATGAAGAGATCTTTAGTAATTGGTTAGTCAATGCAACTGCTGGTTCTTTGAACTTGAACCAGTCTGCCTCACAAGAGGATACTGGATCATCCCCAAGTACCACCTTACTTGCTTCTTGATCATTTGCCATGTTTTTCCACAATCCGATTTGAGCTTGGCAACTTTGTTTGATTCTATGTGTGTACAGTAGTCGTTAATAAATAAAAGCTTGTCCAGTTGCGACACGATTACCTTGAAATCTAAAAATCAAAACGATTTTTTCTGAGGCAACCCTCTAACAGACTTAGTTGTACCCGACTTAGCAAGATAAACCAAGTATTTTCATCTATTTTGAGATCTTTCCCTGCAACGAAGCCGAGTAAGTGAAATTGTTCTTCTGGGATCATGTCGCCTAATAGTGACATTTGTACTAAGGGCTTGTTTGAATTATGCAAATCTGTAATCAAGTCGGTTAACGCCTTACGGAAGCTACCAATTACTGAAAAAGCTCTTTTAGGATCATTCTTAATGTTTTCCTATTTATGTAACCAAATTTAGTTAGAATTGCTGAAGAATTAGGCTCCTTGAACATTTCATTAACAATTTTTGAAAAACTAGTTTTTTCATCGATAATTAATTTTAAATTATCTTCAAAAAAGTTACTTTCTATATTTGTTTTGTTAAAGCTCTGCTCAAGATTCAACCAAGCCTCCAGGAATCGGGTTGGGTTTAGTTTCTGCTGGTTGCTCTGGAAAAAGCCGTTTAATGACTTGAGTTCTTTGCGATATTGCTAATGTCCATTTCATCAAAAAAGAAAAAGGGGATTGTGTGGGTTTTAGTATAAAAGTGGACATAAGTAAGCGAATCCTTTCGACGGCGCCACTTCTCATTTACATTTATACTGCCCAATTTTTCATTCCCTTCCCTTTTCTTTTTTTAATATCTTTGGAGGCAAGTTCTAGTTGGAGCAGGAATAGATTTCACTATTGAACCTTTTAAGCCGCATATGCATGGACCACGAAGCGACAAAGGAAAAAGTCATAACTATCCAAAAATCCGAAGAAAATGGATGTAAGTCGCAATTAACAAAGGTAAACAATATTTGTCTATATTCTAATCGGTGCCATGTTATATTGCTGCACTCCCAACTTTTGGGCGGATGGGGCGAACAAGAGAAGAAGCATAGAGCGATTGCTCGCCTAAATTTCAGCGCAGAAGATATAGCATCAAACTTAAAGAACTATCTGTGCTTACTTGAAGACCAATTTACCGTTTAGCTCTTTTGGGGCGGGGGAAACATATGATGAAGGTTGTTCCTTTGCCTTCTTCGCTCTCGAAAGTTACTGTACCACCTAATGATTCAGTCATACGCTTGATTACTGCCAATCCGAAGCCTTGACCTTTAGATTTAGTCGTAAACATTGGAGTAAACAGTTTGCCTTTAACATTTTCGGGTATGCCTACACCTGTGTCCTTGACTGTTATTAGGCTGTCTTTTGCTTCTTTGTAGGCGTGTATGGTTAGTTTTCCGCCTTTTGGCATGGCTTGAACGGCATTAGTAACCAAATTATACATTATTCGGTTTATGAAAGTTGAGTCAGCCACAACTTTGCTTGCATCAGTTTCCACTTTAACGGTTACTTTGACGTTCTCTGGCAAACCATTCTTTTTCAGTAAATCGTCAATTATGAGTTTCAGGTCGGTTTCTTCTGCATTAGATTTGAGCGGTCGGGCAAAGTCTTGCAGGTCTGCCACGATCTTGTTAATGTAATCGGTATTCTTTTCAATTTCAGTTAGGTTTTCCAACAAGTTCTTTTTCTCTTCGCTATCTGGAATCGCAATTAGTTCTGTTTTAGCTAAGAAAACGTCGCCAGTTATCGCTTGCAGCGGATTTCGAATATCATGTCCAACCATGCCCGCGGTGGCGCCTATGGTTGCTAAGCGTTCTGAATCCTTCAATTGCTCTGCCCTTTTATTTGCGAGCGCCTCCATTTGATTAGCGTATTCTTCAAGTTCCAGCTTAACTTGTAACTGTATCCGGTCGGTAATATCCACGTTTGATTCCATTATTTCAAATATTTGTCCGTCCGAACCAAACTTTCCCAACCAATAACTCTGAACAACCAACTTGCTTCCATCTTTGCAAACAGGTATAGTTTCTCCAAACCATTTTCCTTGTTCTCTCAGTTTGTTTTGAATATTCTCAAGCGATTGTGGCAATTCTGTCTTTAATAGCGTGTTGATATCTTTTCCGATGGCTTCTTCTTTTGTCCAACCGTACAGTTTCTCTGCGCCTTTACTCCAGAGTGTAACGGTACCATCAAGCTTTCTAACAATTATAGCATCGGGGTTAGATCAATAAGCTCGGCCTGCCTTGCAATAGCTTCCTCAGCTTTCTTGCGTTCAGCGATTTCATTTTCGTTAAGCTTGAAGTCTAAGTTGCCTGAGCCGATAACACTTGTGCCTGATTTCAGATCGGATAATGATTTTAAGGTACGCCTAAACGTTTGAATATAGATTGTTGCTAGCTGCAAAATGAAAGCCGCGATTACACCAATAACCAGCTCCGAATTCACTAAATTTTCTTGATTAACTTGATCTTGGAGCAAGTGCAATAGTTGTGTAGCGTCGGAGGTTAACGATGATGTTTGTATCGACATGCGAGCCCACGACGTCTCAAGTGCTATGACTGATTCGAAGTAACTTGGTTCTGAGAGGTGTACACTTGAGACAATGCCGTTGAACACCTCAGTTACCTGTTGCTTTGTTAGTTGAATAGCTTGAACAAGCGATTTTTGTTGTACGGTTGACACGCTCAGAGTGCCGACTTCATTTGAGAATGAGGCGTAGCTTATTTGCCATTGGTCAAGCTGCGTGGGTCCGTGATAAATGACGTAGTCGCTTGAGAGATAGCTTAATTCGTTAGCGCTTACAACTATGCTGTTGGCAAGGTTTTCCTGTTTCTGTGTAAAACTTACTTGCTGAGTGGTTAATGCTATCGATAATCCAATTGCGAGTAAGATAAGGCTAAAGGCAATAAGAATAATTTTGAATTGGGTGGTAATTCGCATGTTCTTACCCTACGTCACTAGAGTTACCAATTGAGGGTTTACTTCGGAAAGCCCTCTTGTATAGATATAGTTTGTGAAGTTAGGAATCTGCATTTGGTTTGTAAGGTGGTTGCTCACCATCCACTGTGCTTCATCCTGCAGAGCTATAATAAGCGACTGATCAAGCGATAACGAAAAGTCGTGCTGAGGCCATACTGCGTCAATGTAAGAACTGGTGTAGTTCAATTGATTTTGCGCTATTGCTTTTGCACGTTCAGGATTATTTAAGATATAGTTCTGTGCTTCGTCGAGGGCTTTTAGGAAACGCTCGGCAACGTCGGCATGTTGGTTTAGCCATCCGTTATTGCAGATTAAAATGCCAAATGCTTGCTGAGCGTTATTAAGTTGCCAAGTAACGATTCCGCTAACTTGATTTTGTATCTGGTTAATATAAAGGCTGCCCTGCTGCCAAAGCATCAACTGTTCCATTGGCAACTGCTGTCACATATTCTGAAGGGACTATGTTGACTAAATTTACATCTTGAATGTTCATTCCGTTCAACTCAAGGGAACGCCCAAGATCGAACTCAGCGATTGTCCCCACATCTACACCGATTTTTTTGCCCTTTAAATCGGTAACATTATTGATTTCGTGGCTTTTCAAAGCAACTATGAAAGCATTTTGAAATTCATCGTTGCATGCGATTATCGAGATTGATTGGTTTTGAAAGGTGGCGTTGACAAATGGGTATTCTGCAGACTCTGCGATGTTTGCTTCACCACTCAATAAACTGTTTAAGGCGGTTGTTCCAGAGTCATAATTTATCAATGTGACATTCAAGTCGCTATTTCCGAAAAATCCTTGATTAGTCGCCACATACAACAATTCATCTTGCTCAAGAGGGAGAGCCGCCACAGTTACCGAATCCATCTTTCTAGAGGGTCCCTGCCGATAGTTCAAGTAAACGAATACACTCGAAATCGCTGAAATAGCAACGATGATAACAATCGCCACAGCAAGGATTTTTTTACTCATTTTCAGTTTTATTCTTCTCCTTTCAGTGAATAATTGTTACGGATGCAGGATCAATTTGGGTTAAAGCATTAAAGTAAAAGTAATTAAGAAAGTCAGGGGACGGCGGTTGTTTTTGTCAGGATGCTATTTATTAGCCATTGTGCTTCATCTTGTATAGCTAAAATTTGAACCTGATCAAGGGAAACTGTGAACTGGTAGTTTGACCAAACGGTCGGTAAGTACGTGCTGGAATAATTCAGCGCTTTTGTTACTATCGCCATAGCTTGCACGCTGAGATTAGCGAATTGATGTTTGGGCACATTTCTAAAATCAATCTTTGTCACTCCTACTCCAAGAATCGAAGGCAAAACTCGTGAGTGCCCTAGGAAAAAGAATTCGGGGAAAACATATCTGAGAAAAGAGGTTGGCATGCCTCTTGTCCATTCTTAGAATTCTTCTGCTTATCTGATGACGAGAGACTTTGAATCTTTCAAGCTTCGACTGCAAATCTTTAGGCAACAACCCTGTTGATCCAGCTTTATACAGTAAACGTAAAATTTCTTTGTCAACTTCATCTTGACAGGCAATACGCTCGATAATTGATTTCTTAAAATTGAAAGAATCCTTCAAACATGCAAAGATTGTGCGGAGCATCAGCTTAACTTCTTCAACCTCTACCAAGTTTGTTTGAGTAATTGTTGGTTGTACTTTAGATGACCTATTTTATCGCTTTGGCTGCGCTTCTTTTTGGTGTTTTGAACGGGTTTTTCGGTGGTTTCCATTTCAGAGTGCACACTTTAAGAATTCTGCTCCATCAACATAGGGCAAAATTGACAGTGTGTAATCAGGACTAACTATTTGCAGAAAAGTGACTTGTGCAAAGAATGGACTTTTCCCATGCACCGAGTACAGTTTTGAAATGATTTTTGAACACGTTTTAACAGACATTAAGCACTGCTCCCATCTAATTCAGCCAAATAAATATTGATTGCAGAATACCGTTTCATGCTCCAAGCGTCATTTAGTGAAGCTGCCTTTGTGATGCGTTTGCAGCTTTTCCTCTAAGAGAGCCAATTTCTTGCTTTAACGCTTAATTAAGCAATGTATTCTTTGCCTCCAGGAACTGTTAGTAACTCTTGACTGGTTTGAAAATCTGTGAGCTTGGCCATGGCTTTGGCGACTTTAGCTATACTTTAGCCCATTTTCTCTATTTTCTCGAGACTGACTAAAATCTTTGCCAAATCAATTAGAACATTGTCCATTTGAACCTCTAGCTTTTTGAGGTGTTCGGGCTTCAGCATTATTCTTTAGCTAAGTTCCTCTCAAAATAAATGCTGTAAAATGAGTAGCGAGCGTTCATTCTTTTTTCAATAGAACTTAATTATTTTTGTGCGTAGGGCTTTGATTAAAGGAGCGAATCAGATTAATAAGCCGCTTTAGGCTACTTTGCTTTCTTCACGCTTCATCATTTCTGCAGATACTCTCCATATAAAAAAGCCCAAGGCGCTTACAAAGAACATCAGAATGGTGAAGGTATCTGTTCTTATCCAAAGCAAAAGATGCGACACTGGCAGGGGCAGCCAATTTGGATAAATGAATTGTATAAATACGCCATCAAGCCAGGCAAGCAAACCAAAAAGAAATAATAGTTGACCGATAACTTTGGCTACAATTTTTCCTTTAAGCGTCCATTGCATATTTATCTAGAAATGGTGACATTATTATAAAACTTGCTAGCCAGCCAAAACTGCATTAGCGCTTGATTTCTTTTTAAGGTGTTTTCTATCGTGGCTTACAATACAGCTATGAGAATGGCGATATGCAGCTTAAGAAGGCGTCGCCGAAAGGCGTTTTGGCTTATTTATTTTCTGTGTGTTTTCTGAATTTAAATAGCATCGCGGCGACCGTTGCAATTGATATGATGCTTGCCGTAATTGCGAAAACTGATATTTCAAGCCATGGAAAGTTTTTTTGGTTTGAAGCTGGAGACTGGGCAAGTTGTGTGCCGTCCCAGTAGGTGATGTTTTGGTATCCTATGGAGTCGATTGTTTGGGGTGCATTGGGGTAAATGATGTCTAAGTTGATTCCATATTGATTGAGGGCTGCCGTTACGTTGCTGCAGATACTGTTGGTTATTGCATCTGGTCCCCATAGTCCCCAGATTCTATCTTGTGGACCTCTGAATCCATATGCATAGTTTTGCGGAAGCACGTACGTTGTCCTTTCGCTTACTGGAGTGATAGTTCTTGGGTTGTTTTGAACGTACTGCCAGAACTGCTGCATGGCATCAAGGTGTTCTTGCTGTAGAATGGTTTGGCTGTAATCTTGGTTGCTGTCAAAAATTATGATGTATTTTGCACCGTTTTGGTAAGCCAACACCATGTCGTTGTAAAGTGCGGGACCTGACTCGATATACGGCGGTTGAGTGTAGGTCCAAGTTATCATTACACCCCAATCCTTGTTTTGAGCCGTGGCGGCCCCTCTGCAGAGAGCCACATTTAGTTGCCGACTATAATTGGCGCCGAACTCAGCAAAGACCGTATCGTAACCCGCTTGATAATCATACCAGTAAAAAGCGTAGTCAGACGTAAACAATTTGTACTGCGTTGGATAAGCAAAACTTTGAGTAATTGAACGAGGGCCACGTAGCCACGTATTTATTGTTTTGTTGAATAAGTTGGCGGCATCAGAATAGTTTTTTGCTGATGTGACGGCGGGGTATTTTTGTTGGTCAAGTTGTTTTCCTCCTTCCTCATCAAAATAGTAAATTCCTAAAAATTTGTTTCCCCACTTGCTGGTTGCGGTTCCAAGCCATTGTTGGGTGGGGTACCGGTGCGTATCGCTGTAAATTATGAATGACATGCCCTTATCAAATGCGTATTGGCTTAGAGTCGTGAGCCTATAAAGATCGTAATTTCCAGTGCATCCTATCAC
>Ga0182021_10008939_pt1 | contig 11854 bp, 8 predicted proteins | sample 612E3MmetaG_FD_120493 | JGI IMG/M metagenome (GOLD analysis project Ga0182021, IMG submission 120493) | Permafrost microbial communities from Stordalen Mire, Sweden - 612E3M metaG (Illumina Assembly) | ecosystem: Environmental > Terrestrial > Soil > Wetlands > Permafrost | place: Sweden...
GGGGCGGGGTGGGGGGGGGGCCGCCTCCCAGCGGGGGCGGGTGTAGGGGGAAAAATTCTCGCGGCGCAAGAAAGGCGGGGGGGGGGGGGCCGCGGGAGGGCCGGCCTGGGGGGGGGGGGGAGGGGAATCGCTGGTTTTAACCCAGAAGACCAGGTCGCTGCCCTGGGCCGGCGGGGCCCCAACCACCCCCAGCTGGGGCGTATCGGCCGCCACCAGGGGCTCCGGGGAGGTTTTGGGCGGGTTGACCTGGCCAAAAATGCGAACGGTGGTATCTTCCACCTGCTGCTGGACGGGTTTGAAAAGGTCGGAGATCGCTTTCCAGCCTTCGGCGGTGCCAAAAACAGGCACCACCCGGGCCGCCAGGACGATGACCAGCACCATGACGAAAGCCGGGGCGGCCCAGGTCCAGCCCAGGTCTTCCGGGTAATCCAGCTGGCGGCGGTTCCACTCGCTGTGCTGGCGGGTGTAGGCGGTGCGGGCCAGCAGCATCAGCCCGATGGCCATAAAGAAGGCCAGAAAGGTGACATCCTGCCCGCTCAAATTGACGTTGACCGCCATCAGCAGGGCAACGGGCAGCAGGCCGGGCAGGGCTGCCTGCCAGCGGCGCACGCACCAGCCCAGCCAGGCGCCCGCCAGCCAGGCCAGCAGGCAGAACAGGATGACGAACAGGCCGGTGTCCTGGATGGAGCCGCCGCCCTGGTACAGGGAGACCCAGCCGTCCAGGCGGGCGGTGAAGGCAAAGGCGCGCAAATTCATCAGGTTTACCAGCCCCAGGAAAGGCTGGCTGAAAACGATAGGAAGCGAGGGCACCACCTGGCCAATGGCCTGGCAGGCATAGGCCGGGGCCAGCAGCAGGCTGTAAAGCAGGGCCAGCCAGCCGGGCCAGCGGGTGGCGCCCAGCAGGCCGCCAAAGACCATTCCCAGGAACAGGGCGGTCTGGATGGGCTGGCTGTCGTACACCCAGTGGGCAATTTCCACGCTGCCGGCTACCGTGACGTAAATGCCGCCCACCAGCAGCAGGTTGATCCAGCCAGAACCCATGCGGCGGATGATCCACAGGAAAAAGCGGCTGGTGAGGGTCATTTGTCTCCCAGCGCCGCAGCGCTGCGGGGTGCATGGCGCACAAAGACCCGCCCGGTGCCCAGGGTCTTAAAGTCCCAGCGGCTGAGCTGGCCGTAAGCGCCGCTGAGCGGGTGCAGCTCGCCGCGGCGGATGACGCTGGCGTGGATGCCCTGGCGCAGCAGCAGTTGGGCGAAGGCATCGGCTGCCCCGGGCGAGTTTAAGGGCGGACCGGCCTGATAAGAACCCACCCCCAACCCCTCCCAAAGGGAGGGGAGAACACTTTTTTTGGGTTTTTTGTCCCTCATGAGGGACAAAAAACCCTTAAATTCTATCTCCCCTCCCCTCGGGGAGGGGTTGGGGGTGGGGCTTTGGGTACCCTGTCCCCCCATGAACTCGGGCGGATAGGGGCCCGCCCCGGCACCTTCGGCCGTGTCAGGGCGGAAACGTAGGTCCGCCCCTACTGGCTGAAGGTCAGCCTCATCCGCAAATGAGGCCGGGTCCAGCAGGATGACGCTGGCGCCCTGGCCGCGGCGGGCGCCGTTGAGCTGGTGCAGGGCGCCCAGCCAGGCCGGCTGGAGCGAGGGGGTGACCGCCAGCACCTGGTCGCGCCCGCCCACCAGGGTTCGACTTTGCTGCAAGGTCTCCTCAAACGGGCGCCCGGGAGCCGGGCTGAGCACCGCCAGGGTGCGCAGGATGTCCCACAGGTGCTGCGGGCTGCGCTGGGGCAGCACCACCTGCGGAACGCCAGCATCGGCCCCACTGTAAGCGATCAGGCCCACCGCCATGCGCTGGCGCAGCAGCTCGGAGGCCAGCGAAGCCAGCAGCAGGATCATTGTCTCCAGGCTGGAATCGGGTCCCTGGCCGACCTGGACGGCGGCATCCAGGTCGGCCAGCAGCCAGACGGTTGAGGCGTCTTCCGGCTCGAAGACCTTGACAAAGGGGGACTCATGACGGGCGGTGATGGGCCAGTGGATGTGGCGAAGCGGGTCGCCGGGCTGGTAGGGGCGGGCGGTGAAGGCATCCTGGGTTTCGGCCTGCAGGGGCTGGTGGAGGGGACGCTGCTCGCCCAGCACCTGGCCGCGGGGCAGCAAGCGGCGGGGCAGGGGCGCCAGGGGCGGGTAAACCAGGATATCGTTCTTCTGCAGAGTTGTCTGGCGGACCAGGAACAGCCCGAAGGGGTCGCCCAGGCACAGGTCCCAGGGGCCCAGGGTAAAAACGCCGCGGCGGGTGCAGGTGGTGTTGGCGCGCCACTCGATGCTGGAGCTGCCGTCGGCGCTGCGCACGCTGCTGACGGTGTAGCCGGGCAGGTTGGACTGGTCGACGAATTCGGCCCAGATGGCCGGCAGGCCGGAGCTGTTTTTTAACTTAATTTCTTCTTCCAGCTCGTCGCCCACCTGCAGGGCGGCGTAGCGCAGGCGGCGCTCGGCGCTGACTTTTTGGGCCATGGCCCGGGCCCACAGGTAGCTGAGCAGCAGCAGCAGCCCCACCGCGGCGGCGCTCACGGCCATCACCGGCGAGGGGCGCACCAGGTATCCCAGCAGCAGGAGCGGGAACAGGGCCAGCGGCAGGCGCTGGCGAAGCGACAGGCGCACCTGGCAACCGGGGCGGTCGAAGATATACAGGCTGCGGAAGGCGGAAACCAGCCGGGCAAATAATGCGCGCATGACAATATTATAGCTTCATCCGGAAGAGGGGAGGTTATCCGCGGATTACACGGATTGCACAGATTTTAAAAGCAAAAAAGTCGTGCCCTGGCCCGGTATGGACGAAACTCGTCGCAGTCGTAGGGCGGCCGTCCCCGGCCGCCAATGTTGAGCTGGTTGGCCAAAAAGAGCCGGGCGAGGACGCCCGGCCTACGCAAGATGGAATATGTTCATTTAGCGGTTAAAGGTTTTTTCCCATGGATTGAGCAGCGCTGCACCGGTATTTTCGAAGTGGGCTGTATTACGGGTCACCAGGGTGTACTGCCGCTGCAGGGCAGTGGCTGCCAGGAGCGAATCGATGGCGGAGATGGGCCGCCCAAGCGCCTCAAGCCGGGCGACCAGCGCGCCCCACGCCAGCATGGTTTGCTGGTCAATCGCCAATAAATGATTTTCGAAGCGGACCAATAAATCCTCATGCAGCCAGCGGTCCAGGGCTGCCTTACGATCCGAATCGGGCAGCTTTTCAATCCCTTTTTTTAATTCACCGACGGTGATGACACTCAAGAAGACCTGGTTTGCATCCACTGTCTGGATCCATTCAATGACAGCAGGGTTGGGCCGGGCGGCAGCCAGCTCTGAAATGACGTTGGTATCCAGGATGTAATTCATAGATTAATGTCTCGGGGCAGGCTTTGGTCTCGTTCCAGGTCCAGTTCAATGCCCACCAGGGGCGATTGGCGGAAAAAATCCACCAGGCTGGTTTGGGATTTGATCAGGTGACTGTAATCTGATTTGGAAAGAATCACGACAATTTCTTCCCCGTGACGGGTCACGGTTTGGGGTCCTTCTTCCAGGGCTTTATTGACCACCTCACTGAAGCGATTTTTCGCTTCCTGCAGCTGCCAGGTATCTTTATTCATACGACCTCCAATAATCTAGACTGTCTAGATTATATTCCGAATGGGCCAATAAGTCAAGTGGATAAAACTGTGCATAGTCAAAAATCGATACGAGACCATGGGAAGTGGCTTTAAATGGGTGAGGGGTAGTTGTTTCAAATTCGTGCAATTGTGTAGTAGTCAGTCAGAACGTTAACAAATTAGGTTACATGAGCCAAACACGGTTTGCGAACTCGTCGGGTGAAAGGCCAGGCAAAGGCAAGCCCTGGTGAGGGCGTTGATTGTACTCTGGGCGAAAATTGGCGAGTAAGGCTGTTAAGTCATTAGGTCCAGTCCAGGTTTTCTTGCGGAGCCACTCTTTCAAGGTGCGCACAAAGCGTTCAGCGATGCCATTGGTTTGAGGGCGATGGCGATAGATTGGGATCTGGATAAAATCGAGATCCTGAGCCAATTGAGCTAAAGCCTTAGAGCGGAAGTGTGTGCCCTGGTCGCTGATCAAGAAAGCTAACTCTTTGGGCAATAAAATACGCAGGGCTTGTTCCACTTCCGTAGCCGTGACCTTTGCGCCGCTCTCAAAGATGGGCAATCCCAGGCATTGGCGAGAGCAATTGTCGCTCATCACCAAAATTGCCAGCCAGGCATGTTCACTTTTCTGCTGGCGCTGATGATTTTGGTGATGCCAGAGTTGGTTTTCAACTTTTCGGCAGGCCAATACCGCCAGGCGTTCTTGTTTGCGTTGTGCCCAATCTGCTTTCTGGGCTTGGCATTGATCTGCCACTGCCATTCGCTTGGGGTGCGACAAAGCCCGGTAAGCATCCACGGTCTGGTGATGGGCCTGGCGTTGTGCCCGCCAATCGGCATCTTCCTGCCTGCGTTGTTGAAGCAGGCGATGCCGTTCTACCCGCGCTTCCCAGTCTCTACGCCAGGGGGTGGCTTCTTTCTCAGGGAGAAGCGGCTCCGCCTTCTGCCGCACTAGACGATCCCGGGTCTGCTGGGCATAAGCTAGCATGGCCTCTTCATACTCAAACGCTGCAAAGATCTGTCCCGGCCATTGCCGATCTTCACCCGCTACCTTTGGCGTTTCTACCACCAGATGCCCCGATGACCCACTTACGGCGAGCAACTTTTCTTCTCCGCTGTGCTCCAGGGGCACAAAACACAAATCGACGTTTACCGCCCGGCCTGGCTCTTCCGCACTATAGGCTCTCTTTTCGCCCTCGACCTTTTTTTCCCTTCTGGCTGGACGTCCAGAGATTAGCATCCACCAGTATCCGCTTGACCGTGTTAGGACTGACCACCGCCACCCAGTTGTTCGCTTTGGCCAGCTCCTGTTCGATCCGCTTCTTCCCCCAATCCGGATGCTCTTGATATATCCCAATCACCCGCTCTTCGATCCCTTTCTCTTTCCTGCCTGGGTCCTTGCGGGCATGGCTCTGGTTTTGCTCTATTCCTGGATACCCTTCTTTATCAAAGCGAGGTTTCCAATAGTAGAACATCATCCGGCTGACGTGGGCTACTGCACAGGCTTTCGTTACACTCCCGCTCGCTTCCCACGTCTCGAACAACAGTTTCCGCTGTTGGGCGGTGGTCGGTCTGAAATATACACCTTTTGCGCTCATGTTCCTATTTTACCCTTTTTTGAGGGTTTGTTAATGTTCTGACTGACTACTACAAAATTCGTGCAATTGGCGCAATCCGCGGATAACTCCTCTTACCCTTTGCGGGCCAGCACAATCTCCGTGCCCCACAGGTGCGAGACGATCAGGCCGCGGCTGGGGCGGTAGAGGCGCTGGATGGCAGTGAAGCCGGCCGGTTCCAGCAGGGGGGCCATCAGCACGGGCCGGCAGGGCATGACCGCCCAGCCTTTCTGGTAAACTTTTTCGTAAAAAGTCTGGCGGTCGTCCGGCTTGCTCATGTTCACCAGCACCAGCTTGCCGCCGGGTTTCAATACCCGGTTGAACTCCTGCAAAATGGGCAGAAAGCCCTCCAGCGGGATCAGGTCGAACATGTAGCCGTTGTAGACCAGGTCGAACGTGGCGTCGGGGTAGGGCAGCTGGCGGGCGCTGCCCTGTTTGAACTGCACCCGGCTGCCCAGGGCCAGCCCTTCGATGCGAGCCTGGGCCCGGGCCAGCATGGCATCGGTCAGGTCCAGGGCGTCGACCTGGCCGGAGGGGCCCACGGCCTGGGCCAGGCCGGCAGTGGCCCGCCCGGTGCCGCAGGCGGCGTCCAGCACCCGCTGGCCGGGCTGGATCTGGGCCAGCTGGATTGCTTCGGCGTGATGCTCGGCCTCAAAGGCGGACCCGGCATCATAGTTGGAGGCGCGCCAGGTATAGTATTTTTGGACCTGGTTTTCAAGGGTATGGGTGGCTTCTACGACTGGTTTTTCCATTTTTTTATTCCTCCGGCGGGCAGCAGCTGAGCAGCCGCCTGATTTCATCAATCGCCGCCAGGATGCCGGGGCGGTTTAATTGATAGAAGACTTCTTTTTCCACTTTTTTGGAACCCAGGATGCCGGCCCGCTTGAGCAGGGAACAATGCTCGGAGGCGGTGGATTGGGCGATGTGGGCCCGCTCTGCCACCTCGCCGATGTTGTGCTCGCCCTCGTCGGCAAAGATGTTTAACAGGATTTCCTGCCGTTTTTCGCTGCCCAGAGCTTTCAAAAAATCGGTTATGGGTTGGGTGAAGAGTTTAGGGGTAGTCATATAGTTATTTTCCGATATGACTAAGTATACATTTCAAAGTTCAGGCTGTCAAGCCCGAACTTTGAAATGTATATAAATAAAAAAGGTATAATGGTTTATTGATAACTTGAGTGGGATAAAGCAGTACGGATATCTGGATTAACCCTTATTGGAACATTTCAACCGAATATTCGCCATTATAACCAGAGAAGGAGCCAATCGTGGAGCCCGCTGTCGCCAATGTGATTTTTGCGATTACATTGCTGTTTAACGCGCACCAAGCCGTTTGCACCACAGCTATCAGAAAAATTGAGCGTCATTTTATCTTCGGGCGATTCAAGCGGATGTAAATCTTCAGGGAGAAAAAATTGTGAAAACTAATTTTCGAGCCTTTCAAAAGATACAGCGCATAGGGGCGCGATGCGGCCTGGCCTTTTTTCTTTTAGCCGGCGTTCTCTTCAACCCGGGATCCATCCCAGCATCTATTGCCGCTGCCCATATCAACCTGGCCGGCCCGGCAGGCAGCAGTGCGTTCGGCGGCGCTATAACCGTGTTGACCAGTGGCAACTTCGTAGTCGCTGACCCGGGGTACAATGCTCCCGGTCCGGTCACCGCCGTGGGGGCGGTTTACCTGTATAACGGAGCAACCGGCGCCCTGATCAGCACACTTACCGGTTCTAATGCCAACGATCAGGTAGGATCCGACGGCGTGGTTGCTCTCCCCAACGGCAACTTCGTGGTAGCAAGCCCTGATTGGGACCATGCGACCCTGGCGAACGTAGGGGCAGTGACCTGGGGCAGCGGCTGGAGCGGGGTGAACGGGACAGTGTCAGAAGCCAACAGCCTGATCGGCTCATCAGCAGGCGATCGGATCGGCCTCGGCGGCTTGATCACACCGCTCAACAACGGCAATTATGTGGTGTCGAGCCAGTATTGGGCAAACGGCACGACGGTCGATGCCGGGGCCGTGACGTGGGGAAACGGCGCCACCGGCATCGCCGGATTGGTGTCAATGACCAACAGCCTGGTCGGTTCTTCGGCGGAAGACCAGGTCGGCAGCGGGGGGGTGAAGGCGCTCAGCAACGGGAACTACCTGGTCATCAGCAGTAACTGGGATCATGCTACGGCGACAAACGCCGGGGCCGTGACCTGGGGGAACGGCCTGACCGGCGTGCATGGAGCGGTGTCAATTGCCAACAGCCTGACCGGTTCCTCGGCGAACGACCAGGCCGGCAGCAACGGCGTGACACTGCTCGCCAAGGGCAACTTCGTTGTTTTAAGCCCGAATTGGCACAATGCATCTTCAGCCAAGGTTGGAGCGGAGACGTGGGGGAGCAGCACCTTGGGGGTGTCCGGGAATGTTTCCGCGGGCAACAGCCTTGTGGGGTCGACAGACCAGGATATGGTCGGACTCATTGAAGTAAAGGCCCTCAGAAACGGCAGCTACGTTGCGGTAAACCCGTACTGGAAGAATGGTTCAGCATACAGCGCCGGGGCTGTAACCTGGGGAAGTGGCACAACAGGCGTGAAAGGAGTGATTTCACCCAGCAACAGCCTGGTTGGTTCCTCGCCAATGGACTGCATCGGCTATAACTGCACAGAAAATTACCGTGGCATTACCGAGCTGGCTAACGGCAATTTCGTGGTGGCGAGTCCGAATTGGAATTCCTCGGCCGGGGCAGTAACGTGGGGCAGCGGCACAAGCGGCATCACCGGCGTAGTTTCCGCGGCAAACAGCCTGGTTGGCTCTACCCCCGACGATATGGTCGGGTCATTTGGAGCCTGTGTGACCTGCAGCTACGGTCCAAAAAACGGCCCCATAACGGTGCTCACGAACGGCAATTACGTGGTGCGAAGCCCGAATTGGGATAATGGTCCGGCAACCGATGCCGGGGCTGTGTCCTGGGGAAACGGCACATCAGGCGTGAAGGGCGCCGTATCCGCGGCGAACAGCCTGGTTGGCTCCTCGTTGTACGATGAACTTGGCGGGAACGATGTGACTGTGCTCACTAATGGCAACTACGTGGTGGGGACCATGGGCTGGGATAGCGGCTCTTTGTTAAGTGCTGGGGCAGCAACCTGGGGTAACGGAACTACCGGAATCAGTGGGACGATATCAGCCGCCAACAGCCTGGTCGGATCGTCGGACAGCGACAACGTCGGCTATGTGACGGCGCTCACCAACGGCAATTACGTGGTGTCGAGCGATTGGCACAGCGGCAGTATAGAAGGGGCAGCCACCTGGGGAAACGGCGTGACCGGGATTCACGGGACTATCTCAGCAGACAACAGCCTGGTCGGCGGCCATGCTGGCCTTGTGACGGCGCTCACCAATGGCAATTATGTGGTTATAAGTGGTGGTTGGGACAGCGCCACGCATAACCGCAGCGGGGCAGTGACCTGGGGGAACGGAGCCACAGGAAGCCACGGCGAGGTTTCGGAAGCCAACAGCCTGTTTGGCTCCAAGGTTGGCGACTATGTCGGCAGGGATGGCGTGATAGCGCTCAAAAACGGCAATTACCTGGTACTCAGCTCTTATTGGGCCAACGGCGCGGCGATGTATGCTGGAGCCGTTACCTGGGGCAGCGGCACGAGCGGGGTGTCAGGGCCGGTGTCAGAAGCGAACAGCCTGGTCGGCTCCTCCGAGGATGATTGGGTTGGCTCTAATTGCAATTACGATTGTGTTATCGAGCTCAACAACGGTAACTACATTGTGGCCAGCCCTACATGGAATAACGGGGCGGAGTATGTCGGCGCTGTGACCTGGGGAGACGGCACAAAGGGCGTACACGGCGCGGTGTCGCCGTCAAACAGCCTGGTCGGCTCTACGGCACATGACCTGGTCGGTGGGACTGACGATTACCCGCACAGCTGGGATGGCGTGACGGCGCTCATCGGCGGCGACTACGTGGTGCAGAGCCCGTATTGGGACCAGGGAGTAACAGCCGACAGTGGCGCAATCACACCTGGCAGCGGGTTGAACTGCTCCGCCGGCTCCACAGTGGGTACCCTGACCGCGGCCAACAGTGCGCTGGGCACGGCAGCGGGAGGGGGCCTCTTGATGCGCTTCGTCTACGATCCGGTCAACCACCAAATCGTGGTTGGTATGCCGGCGGATAACTCGATCAGTTTACTGCGCTTCAACAGTTGCGCCTATCAAACCTTTTTGCCGGTGACAATAAAATAGCGGATAATATTCTGATCAGCTCAAAACTTTTACCAGCAAATAATTCTTGCGCCCCTTGCGCAGGACCGTGAATTTGCCGTCGATGATGTCGGTCAGGCTGGCCATCTGGGCCGGGTCTGAGACCCGCTGGTTGTTCAGGTAGATGCCGCCTTCGGTGATGGCGCGGCGGGCCTCGCCCTTGGATTTGGCCAGCCCGCTGGAGACCATCAGGTCCACCACCGCCAGGCCGTCGCCGCTGAACTGCAGGCGCGGCAGCTCAAAGGAGGGCACGTCGGCAAAGATATCCTCGATGTCGGCGGCAGACAGGCCGGTGACGTCCCCGCCAAACAGGGCCTGCGAGGCCTGCTCGGCCCGGGCCAGGTCGCTGGCGCCGTGCACGGTGCGGGTCATCTCCTGGGCCAGGGTGCGCTGGGCGGCCCGCTGCTCGGGGTGCTCGACGCTGGCTGCTTCCAGGACTTCAATTTCGGGCTGGGAGAGGAAGGTGAAGAATTTGAGGTAGCGCACCACGTCCCGGTCGTCACTGTTGAGCCAGAACTGGTAGAAGCGGTAGGGTGAGGTGCGCTGAGGCGACAGCCAGATGGCGCCCGATTCGGTCTTGCCGAACTTGGTGCCGTCCGACTTGGTGATGAGCGGGTAGACCATGCCGTAAGCCGGCACGGAGCGGGTGCGGCGGATGAGCTCAACCCCGGCGGTGATGTTGCCCCACTGGTCGCTGCCGCCGGTCTGCATGCTGCAGCCCTGGTTGTCGTACAGGTGCAGAAAGTCGTAGGATTGGAGCAGCATATAGCTGAACTCGGTAAAGGAAATGCCGTCCTCGCGCTCCAGGCGCGATTTGACCGAGTCCTTGGTGATCATGTAGTTGACGGTGAAAAACTTGCCGGTGTCCCGCAAAAAATCGACCAGGTGTAGGGGTAATAACCAGTCGGCGTTGTTCAGCAGGCGGGCCGGGTTGGATTTGACCTCGAAATCGAGGAAGTGGGCCAGCTGGCCCTTGATCGATTCGACGTTGGCTTCGATCTGCCCCCGCGAGAGCAGCTGGCGCTCGCCGGTCTTGCCAGAGGGGTCGCCGATCATGCTGGTGCCGCCGCCCGCCAGGGCGATGGGGGTGTGCCCGAAGCGCTGCAGGCGGGCCAGGGCCACCAGCGGCACCAGGTGCCCCACGTGCAGACTTTCGGCCGTGGCGTCAAAGCCGTTGTAGACGGTGATTTTCTCCCGCTCCAACAGGTCCTGCACCCCTTCGACATAATCGTAAACCAGGCCGCGCCACTGTAGTTCTAAAAATGCATTCATGCTCGGGTCAATCCTTCCAGGTGTAGTGAGTGAGTGTCAATAAGTGTGGAGTATAACATTTTTCCGGGAAGATTCTAACCACCCGCATTGCCTCAAAAAAAAATCAAATTTTGAGAACATACGTTGCCTCAAAAAGGATGTTACCCTCCTTTTCGTGAGGAGAGACTGGTATGAACCCCCTGGTATAAACCCCTCCCTACTGGTACGAACCCCCTGGTACAAACCGGGTTTGTACCAGGTACAAACCGGGGTAACGACTTAAGGGAGGTTTGTACCACAGCTTAAATTGAGAGACGTTGCCATCCTGTCCGTGTGCAGGATGGCCTCCGCCGGAAGGGTCAACCGGTCACCGTTGGAAGTCCAATCACCACACATTGCGTCTGTCAGTAGGCAAGCGCGGCAGTGATGTATTTTTTGTCGAGGAGGCTTTGGCATGAATGAGGTATTTATTAGAAACAGAAAACATGGAAATTAAATAATGACTCCACTACAAATACTCGGTTTTTAAAGTTTTTAAAAATATATGGATTTTTCTCCCACTTGGGTAGTGTTTTCGGTGTTTCCATGACCTTTGGATGGCAATTTGATGTCATTTTTGACAACTTTACCCCACTTTAGCACAGGGATTTGAGCAAATTGACCTTTTTGCAATGGAGTCAAATGTATATAGTTTTATTTTGGGCAGCGATCCTGCCAAAAATAAAACTATATACATTATTCCACCCGGTTCAGCATGTCCCCGCCCAGCTCCAGCAGCAGCCAGGCGGCCAGCAGGTCGGGCAGCAGGCCCAGCTGGCAGGCCAGCGGCAGCGCCAGGCCTTTGCCCGCCAGCCAGACGGCCGGCACCACTGCCATGGCCAGTAGGGCGGCGGCGATCAGCAGGCTCACCCCGCCGGGGGCGGCGGCGTTGCCCACCAGCAGGGCCTGGCTTTTGGCGCTGCGCAGAATGTCCACGGCGCTGCCCAGGGCCAGGCCCAGCACCAGGCCGGGCGCCAGCAGGGCCGCCCAGGCGGGCAGGCCGCCGGGGGTGTTGGCCAGGGCCCCGCCCAACATGGCCAGCCAGGCCAGCAGGGTGGCCAGGGCGGCCGGCAC
>Ga0182021_10008940_pt1 | contig 11853 bp, 9 predicted proteins | sample 612E3MmetaG_FD_120493 | JGI IMG/M metagenome (GOLD analysis project Ga0182021, IMG submission 120493) | Permafrost microbial communities from Stordalen Mire, Sweden - 612E3M metaG (Illumina Assembly) | ecosystem: Environmental > Terrestrial > Soil > Wetlands > Permafrost | place: Sweden...
GCAGGTGAAGCTCGAGGCCACACGCGGCTACGGCGCCGAGGTCATCACCTACGATCCCGGCACGGCCGGGCGCGAGGAACTGGCTGCGCGCATCGCGGCCGAGCGCGGCATGACCCTCATTCCGCCCTACAACCATGCGCAGGTCGTCGCCGGACAGGGCACTGCGGCGAAGGAATTGATCGAGGAGACGGGCCCGCTGGATTATCTGTTGGCGCCCTGCGGCGGCGGCGGGCTGCTCTCGGGCTGCGCCGTCGCGGCAAGCCACTGGTCGCCGGGCTGCAAGGTGATCGGCGTCGAACCCGAGGCGGGCGACGACGCCACGCGCTCGTTTCACTCGAAAACCCTGCAGACGTGCCACAACCCGGACACCATCGCCGACGGCGCGCGCACGCCCTCGCTCGGCACGATCACCTTCCCGCTGGTCCTGCATTACGTGCACGACATGTTGACGGTAAGCGATGCCGAACTGCTGCGCGCCATGTTCTGGATCTGGGAGCGCATGAAGATCGTGATCGAGCCCACCGGCGCCCTCGCCGCCGCGGCCCTGCTCGAAGCGAAGCTCGGCGGCCGCCACGACTACACGGGAAAGCGCATCGGCGTGGTCATCTCCGGCGGCAACGCCGACATCAAGGCGCTGTGTCGCCTGATATAGGCGCGCACTGCCGGCGATGACGCTACCCGCAGCATCGGCGCAATTCCGCTTCTACGAAGAACTGAACGATTTCCTGCCGCCGGGGCGGCGCCGCGCGGATTTCGCCTACAGCGTCGCCGGGACGCGCTCGGTGAAGGACGCGATCGAGGCGATCGGCGTGCCGCACACCGAGATCGATCTGATCCTGGTCGACGGAAAGTCGGTGGGCTTCGATCGCGTGCTGCGCGGCGGCGAGCGCGTCGCGGTGTACCCGGTATTCGAACGGCTGGACATCGCGCCGCTGCAGCATCTGCGGCCGCGGCCGCTGCGCGATCCGCGCTTCGTGCTGGATACCCACCTGGGCAAACTCGCCCGCCACCTGCGCATGGCCGGCTTCGACTGCCTGTACCGCAACGACTACCGCGACAGCGAACTCATCACCACGGCTGTGGCCGAGCACCGCATCATCCTCACGCGCGACAAGGGCCTGCTCAAGCAGCGCCTGGTCACGCACGGCTATTTCGTGCGCCATACCGAATCGGAAGAGCAGTTGCGCGAGGTGGTGCGCGCGCTCCAGCTCGACACCGCGCTGCGGCCGTTCACGCGCTGCCGCGAATGCAATGCCGAGTTGCGCGAGGTGCCCAAAGCGGAGGTGTTGGAGCGCCTGCCGGAGAAGGTTCGCGGCGCCTACGAGCGCTTCCAGCTTTGCCCCGGCTGCGGCCGCATCTACTGGGAGGGAACCCACTACGCGCGGCTGCGGCGGCTGCTCGACCTGACGGCGCAGCCCGCTGCGGGAGATGCCGCCGGATGATCAGGCAGCCTTGTCTTTCGTCGGACCGGTATTGATGCCCAGAAAAGTGTAGAGCGGACAAAAATTGACCAGGCCGGTAAGCAGCGGCACCAGGCCGACCAGCCCCCACCAGCGGGCATTGCCTTCCAGGATCAGGATGAGGCTGAGTAAAGCCAAACCGCCAACGATGCGCAGAATCTTGTCCACGCCGCCTACATTCGCTTTCATGATCGACCCCTTCGGCAATTGATGACATCCGGATAATAGTCCGCAAAGCGCGGCGGCGTATGTAACCTTGGTTACGCAACGGGCACGGCCTGAACCGGTGTATTCTAACGGCCATCGATTGCAGGAGATACCATGGAAAATTCACCCGGCGCGGCGCTGTTCGAAATTCTGGAACGCCAGCGCGCAGCCTTTGTCGCGGAAATGAATCCGTCTGCCGCAGCGCGGCAGGATCGCCTCGACCGCCTCGCGGCGATGAACGAGAAACACGCAACCCGGATCGTCGAAGCGATCGACGCCGACTTCGGCCATCGTTCAGCGCACGAAACGCAGATGGCCGAAACGGTGCTGATGGGCGCGACGATCCGCCACGCGCGCCGTCACCTCAAGGGCTGGATGAAGACGCGGCGGGTGCCCACAGCTTTGCACTATCTCCCCGCCAGCAACCGCCTGATGCGGCAGCCGCTCGGCGTGATCGGCATCGTGGCGCCGTGGAATTATCCTTATCAGCTATCCGTCACCCCGGCCGTGGCCGCGATCGCCGCCGGCAACCGGGTCATGATCAAGCCGTCGGAGCTGACGCCGCGCTTTTCCGAACTGCTGCAGCGCATCGTCGCCGAGTCATTTGCCGAGGACGAAATCGCGGTAGTGCTAGGCGATGCCCAGACGGGAAAGGCGTTCACCGAACTGCCCTTTGACCATCTGTTCTTCACCGGTTCCACTGCGGTCGGAAGAATGGTGGCCCAGGCGGCGGCGAAAAACCTCACGCCTGTGACGCTGGAGTTGGGCGGAAAATCTCCGGCCATACTCGATCCTTCCTGCGACCTTGCCATGGTGGCGCCGCGCCTGGCTTTCGGCAAGCTGCTCAACGCCGGGCAAACCTGCATCGCCCCCGACTACGCTTTCGTGCCCGGCGACCGGATCGACAGCTTCGTCGAACACATGCAGCGCGCGGTCGCCGCCATGTACCCGCGTCTCGCCGCCAATCCGGACTACACCAGCATCGTCAACGACCGGCATTTCGCGCGCCTGCAGGGATTGCTCGAGGACGCCCGCGCCAAGGGCGCGCGCATCGTGACCATCAACCCGGCGGCCGAAACCTTCGATCCGGCCAGGCGCAAGCAGCCGCCGGTACTGGTTCTGGGAGCGACGCCGGAAATGAAACTGATGCAGGAGGAAATTTTCGGCCCGATCCTGCCGATATTGGCTTATGACCGCATCGATGAGGCCATCGCCTACATCAACCGCCACGACCGGCCATTGGCCCTGTACTGGTTCGGTGCCGACGGCGCGAACCGCGACAAGGTGCTGCAGCAGACGATATCCGGCGGAGTCACCTTGAATGACTGCATCTGGCATATCGCCCAGGAAGACCAACCCTTTGGCGGCGTGGGCGCGAGCGGCACGGGCGCCTACCATGGCGAATGGGGATTTCGCACCTTCACCAAGGAAAAGCCCGTGTTCACGCAGCCGCGGCTGAACGGCATGTTCCTCATGTACCCGCCATATGGCAAGACCTTCGAGCGCATGCTGGCCTTGCTCAAGCGCATTGCCTGAGATACTTGCCACCGAACGGTCCTGATTCTACTTGGCCACTCTCATCGAAGTGAAGTGATCGCGCTTGCGCGGACGGCGGCCCGCCCGCGCGCAATCGGCGATCTTGGATAAAAACAAGCCTGCGCCGGCTTGGTTTTATCCGGAACCGTGGTTTTGGTACGGATGCGCTTTTGATCCGTACCAAAACCACGGTTGGCGCGCGGAGCGCGCAATGGCCGCTCTCGGGATGCGCTCGAAATTGAGGCATTGGATATAATGTAACTATTAAACAGTCCGTTACAAGATTTTTGTAGCGAGCCAAACCGCACTCCGGAACCGCGTTCGTGCGTGCTAAAATCGCGCTTCGTCCATCCTGCAGGCGCAGCTCCATGTCCTCGCTCAACAACAATCTGGCCAGCATCGACGCCGAACTGTGGCGGGCCATCCAGGCGGAGAACCAGCGCCAGGAAAACCACATCGAGTTGATCGCCTCGGAGAACTACGTCAGCCGCGCGGTGCTCGAGGCGCAGGGCTCGCAGCTCACCAACAAGTATGCCGAGGGCTACCCGGGCAAGCGTTACTACGGCGGTTGCGCCCAGGTGGACGTCGCCGAACAGCTGGCGATCGATCGCGCCAAGGAACTGTTCGGCGCGGCCTATGCCAACGTACAGCCGCACTCCGGCTCGCAGGCGAACCAGGCCGTCTACATGGCGGCGCTCAAGCCGGGCGACACCATCCTCGGCATGTCGCTCGCCCACGGCGGGCATCTCACCCACGGCGCCTCGGTCAACCTTTCCGGCAAGCTCTATCACGCCCTGTCCTACGGCTTGAACGCCGAGGAGCAGATCGACTACGACGAGGTCGAGCGCCTCGCGCGCGAAAACAATCCGCGCATGATCGTCGCCGGAGCCTCGGCCTATTCGCGCGTGATCGACTGGCAGCGCTTTCGCAGCATCGCCGACGAAGTCGATGCCTACCTGATGGCGGACGTGGCGCACTACGCCGGCCTCATTGCCACCGGCCACTATCCGAGCCCGGTCGGCATCGCCGATTTCGTCACCAGCACCACGCACAAGACGCTGCGCGGTCCGCGCGGCGGTCTGATTTTCGCCAATGCAGAGCATGAAAAGATCGTCAACTCCGCGGTGTTCCCGGGATTGCAGGGCGGCCCGCTGATGCACGTGATCGCGGCCAAGGCGGTCGCTTTCAAGGAGGCGCTCGCGCCCGGGTTCAAAGGCTACCAGGCGCAGGTCATCGCCAACGCGCGCACGATGGCGCGCGTGCTGCAGGAGCGCGGCCTGCGCATCGTCTCCGGCGGCACCGACTGCCACCTGTTCCTGCTCGACCTGCGTCCCAAGAACATCACCGGCCGCGACGCCGAGGATGCGCTCGGCCGCGCGCACATGACGGTCAACAAGAACGCGATTCCGAACGATCCGCAAAAGCCCACGGTGACCAGCGGCATCCGCATCGGCAGCCCGGCCATCACCACGCGCGGCTTCGGCATCGCCGAGGCGGAACAGCTCGCCAACCTGATCGCCGACGTGCTCGAAGCGCCGCAAAGCGAGGCGGTGCAAAAGCGGGTGCTGGCGCAAACCCAGGCCTTGTGCCTCAAGTTTCCGGTGTACGGCGGCCACGAGGCCGCGCGCGCGGCCACGGCGCCAAGCGTCGCCCTGACATCGTGAAATGCCCCTTTTGCAAGGCTGACGATACCGCGGTCATAGACTCGCGCCTGTCGGAAGACGCAGCAAGCGTGCGCCGCCGGCGCCAGTGCAAGGAATGCGGCAAGCGCTTCACCACCTACGAGCGGGTCGAACTCGCCATGCCCACGGTGATCAAGTCGAACGGCTACCGCACCGCCTACGACCGCGAGAAGATCCGCACGGGCTTCATGCGCGCTTTGCACAAGCGCCCGGTGCCGACCGACAACGTCGACGACGCCATCAACCGCGTCGAGGCGCGCATCCTCGCCCTGGGCGAGCGCGAGATCAAGTCGCGCACCATCGGCGAGCTGGTGATGCGGGAACTGAAGAAAATGGACGACGTCGCCTACATCCGCTTCGCCTCGGTGTACGAAGACTTCCAGCGCGTCGACGATTTCCGCGATGCCATCCTGCAGGTCAAGCGCCCGGGGCGCAAAACGCGGCGCCAGGCCCCTTAGCAGGGTGTCGAAAAAGGGGGCGACGCCCCCTTTTAAATCCCCCAAGTCAGGGCTATCGAAAAACGCTCCCCTCTGAGAAGGTATCACTGTCAATGGCATTTTCGCCTCAGGGTAGCGTTTTTCGACAGCCTGTTAGGTCTCACTCCTTCCCGGCGCGCGGTCCCCATGTTCAGCCCCACTGACCAGCAGCACATGGCCGAGGCGCTGCGGCTCGCCGAAAAGGGTCTGTATACCGCCACACCCAACCCCCGCGTCGGCTGCGTGATCGTGCGCGACGGCGAGGCGATAGGCTCCGGCTGGCACGAAAAGACCGGAGGCCCTCACGCGGAGATCATGGCCCTGCGCGCCGCAGGCGCGCGCGCGCGCGGCGCGACGGCCTACGTGTCGTTGGAGCCCTGCAGCCACCACGGACGCACGCCGCCCTGCGCCGATGCCCTGATCGAAGCCGGGATCGCGCGCGTGGTCGCGGCGATGCAGGATCCGAATGCCAGGGTTGCCGGCGGCGGCTTCGCCGCCTTGCGCGCGGCGGGTATCGAGGTCGAGTCCGGGCTGATGCAGGAGGAGGCGCGCGCGCTGAACGTCGGCTTCGTCGCGCGCATGAGCCGCGGCCGGCCCTGGCTGCGCATGAAAATCGCGGCGAGCCTCGACGGCGGGACCGCGCTCGCCAACGGCCGCAGCCAGTGGATCACCGGCCCCGAGGCGCGCCGCGACGGGCATGCCTGGCGCGCCCGCGCCTGCGCCGTGCTCACCGGCATCGGCACCGTCAGGGACGACGACCCGCAGCTCGACGTGCGCGAGATCGAGACCACGCGCCAGCCGCTCAAGGTGGTGGTGGACAGCCGGCTTCAGTTGCCGCTGTCGGCGAAGCTGCTGGCGAGCGGCCGCGTGCTGGTCGCAGCCGCAGTCGATGACAAGAACAGCATCGCCGCCCTGCGCGACAAGGGCGCCGAGGTAGTGGTGCTCCCCAATGCGCAGGGCAAGGTGGAATTGGCCGAGTTGCTGCGCGAACTCGCGCGGCGCGAACTCAACGAAGTGCACGTCGAAGCCGGCGTCAAACTGAACGGCTCGCTGCTAGTCGCAGGGCTGGTGGACGAACTGCTGATCTATCTTGCGCCCAGCATACTCGGCGATGGCGCGCGCGGCATGTTCAGCCTGCCCGAACTCACCGACCTGGCGCACAGGCGGCTGGTACAATTCGGCGGTGTGCAAACCATAGGCGGCGACCTGCGCATACTCGCGCGCGTCGTAAATTGAACATGTTCACCGGCATCGTCACTTCGATCGGAAAAATCACCACGGCCGCGCCGCGCGACCAGGGGCTGCGCCTCGCCATCGACGCGGGCATGCTCGACCTCTCGGACGTGGCGGTGGGCGACAGCATCGCCGTGAACGGCGTCTGTCTCACGGTCATCGCCTTGCACGGCGACCGCTTCGAGGTGGACGTGTCGCAGGAGACCATCAGCTGCACCGTGGGCCTGGACCGGCCGAACGAAGTCAACCTGGAGAAGTCGCTGCGCCTGTCGGACCGCCTGGGCGGGCACCTGATGTCCGGCCACGTCGACGGCGTGGGCGAGGTGACGCGCTTCGAACCTGCGGGGGAGAGCTTCCTCCTCGTCATCCGCGCGCCGCAGGATCTGGCCAAATACATCGCGCGCAAGGGCTCGATCACGGTCAACGGCGTCAGCCTCACCGTCAACCGCGTCGAGGCGGCCGATTTCGAGATCAACCTGATACCGCACACCATCAGCGTGACCAACCTGAAGAACCTCAAGCCCGGCAGCCGGGTCAACCTAGAAGTCGACCTGATCGCGCGTTACATCGAACGCCTGCAGCATTACGGCGCCTAGTGGCAGGCGTTTGCGCCGGATACGCTACTGCCCGCACACTGGTAGTGACATTCCCGCCGGGCCTAGCCGTGCCGATCCATTGCACAATTGACCAATGACGACATCATGAACCAATTGCGCCATCTGCTGGTTGCCACGGTCGCGCTCGCGCTGATCGCGGCGCTTGCGTTTCTCTACGACAAGACCCAGGCGGTCGATCTGGGCGAGCGCAACGAAGTAGCCGCGCTGCTCGACACCTTGCGCGAAATCGACGGCCGCTGGGACATCGACGTATTGCGCGAGCGCTCCGAGCTTGACGCAAACCAGATGGCGGCGCCAAACCGCACCGCGACGGCGAAAAAAGCGCTCGCCACCCTGAGCGCGAAGGCGCCGAGCGCGAACAGCGCGGCCGTGACTGAGGGCCTGGGCGAACTCGGCACGGCCATCCTCGAGAAGGCGGATCTGGTGGAAAAATACAAGGCCGAGAGCGCGAGCGCGAAGATCGCGCTGCACGCGGTGCTCTCCGGCGTCGCCGCGATCGGCGCGCAGGCGGGCGAACCGCGCAAAGGCGACGTCCGGCAAAAGGAGTTGCAGCAGGCGCTCAGCCAGCTCGGCGCCGCGGCGCAGCAGTATTACTGGATGGGCAAGGCGGCGCCGCCCCTGAGCCTCGCAATGGCGGCGGGCGACGTGCGGGACCTCGCCGCAGGGATAAGCGAAGGTGCGCGCGAGCAGACTGGCGCAATCGATGGCGCGATCCAGGAGCTGCTCATGCACAAGCCGCTGGAAGGGGAACTATTCACCAAAGTCTCGTCGCTGTCCTCCGGCCCGCGCCTGGACAAGATGACCTTCTCCTTCAATCGCGAGCTCGAAGCGACGCTGCAGGTCAAGGAGCTGTTTCGCGTGTACCTGCTCGCCTACACCGCGGCGCTCCTGGTCGGCGTCGGCTATCTCGGCATACGCCTCAAGGCCGCGAACGAGAGCCTGGAGTTGCGTGTGGTCGAGCGCACGCGCGAACTGTCGGAGGCGCTGCGCCACTTGAAGGAATCGGAGGCGCAGCTGATCCAATCCGAAAAAATGTCCTCGCTCGGCCAGATGGTCGCCGGCGTCGCCCACGAGATCAACACGCGGCTCGCCTACGTGAAAAACAGCCTGGACACCGTCAACCAGCGTCTGCCGGAGATCACGGCCGCGATGGAGCATTGCGAGAAGCTGCTGGCGCTGCTCAACGCGGGCAATGTCAATCCCGACGACCTCAACCGCCAGTTCGCGCGGACTTTCGCGCTGCTTGGCCAACTGCGGCAGCAGCAGGTGCTGCAGGAACTCGCCGGACTGGTCAAGGACGGACTCTACGGCACCGGCGAGATGGCGGAGATCGTAGGCAATCTCAAGGATTTCAGCCGCCTCGACCGCAGCAAGGTGACGAGCTTCAATCTGAACGACGGCCTCACGAGTTCGCTCGGGCTCGCGCGGCACATGCTCAAGTCGGTCAACGTCACCAGAAAGTTCGGCGAGATCCCGGCAATCATCTGCGCACCTTCGCAGATCAACCAGGTGTTTCTGAACCTGATCACGAATGCGGCGCAGGCGCTCGCGCCGTCCCAGGGGAAGATCACGATCACCACGCGCGCCGACAACGGCGGCGTCGCGGTCGAGGTCGCCGATAACGGCAAGGGTATCCCGCCCGAAGCGCTGCCGAAGATTTTCGATCCTTTTTTCACCACCAAGGAAGTCGGCAAAGGCACCGGCCTCGGGCTGTCGATATCCTACAAGATCGTCCAGCAGCACGGCGGGCGCATCGAGGTCGCGTCCGACGTCGGCAAAGGCACCAGGTTCACCGTTTGGCTGCCGCTCAAGCCACCCGCCGAAGCCGGGCTTTCCGTATAGAATGTGCTGCAAGAATGGGCCCGGGTTGAAAAAGAAGGGTCCCGCCCCTTTCTCAGTCCCCCTTCTATGTCCCCTCATTTTGAAACAAGTGCTTAGGAAGAGCATGCCATGACGCATCCGGCCAAGATAGGCAAATACGAAATCCAGGGCGCGCTCGGCAAGGGCGGCATGGGCGCGGTCTACAAGGGTTTCGACCCTGCGATCTCGCGCGCGGTCGCGATCAAGACAATTGCCAAGTCCTCGCTCGACGAGGACGAACTGCAGCACCTGCTCGCCCGTTTCCGGCGCGAAGCTCAGGCGGTCGGCAGGCTTGCCCATCCGGGCATCGTGCAGATTTTCGACTACGGCGAAGACGACGAACTCGCCTATATCGTGATGGAACTCGTGCACGGCAAGACGCTGCACGAGCACCTGCTCCAGCACGCGAACTACGACCTGCGCGAGGTCGGAGAAATCATCCGGCAGTTGCTCGACGCCCTCAGCCACGCGCATGCAGCGGGCGTCGTGCATCGCGACGTGAAGCCGTCGAATATCATGATCAACGATGAAGGCCGCATCAAGATCAGCGATTTCGGTATCGCTCATACCGAGTCCTCCGAGTTGACGCAGCGCGGCGACGTGCTCGGCACACCGCATTACATGGCGCCCGAGCAGTACCTCGGCCTCCAGATCGGCGTCCCCGCCGATTTGTACGCGGTCGGGGTGATCGCCTACGACCTGCTGACCGGCACCAAGCCTTTTGTCGGCACGACTGCAGCGACGGTCATGCAGCTAGTGCTCAACCAGCGTCCGATGGATCCGTCCGGCCTGAATCCGAAACTGGCGCCGCTGATGGACAAAGTGCTGCAGCGGGCACTGGCGAAGAACCCCGAAGAGCGATTCCAGAGCGCGCCCGAGTTCGCCGAGGCGTTCCGACTGGCGATCGAGGCGAGCCTGGGAGCGGCGGCGACCGCCCCCGCCGTTGCCGCGCCAGGCGCCGGCCTGCTCAATGCCGCGCGCCTGATCACGGCCGATGCCGCGGTACAAACGCCGGGCGATGCCGCAGCGACACCCGCAAGCGCTGCCGACGGTGCGATCAGCCTCGACCGGAGCGTGAAGCAGGCACGGCTGCTGCTGGTGGACGACGAAGAACGCATCCTGTCGGCGCTGATGTCTATGTTCCGCACGCGCTATCACGTGTTTGCCACGACCGATGGCAACAAGGCGCTGGAATTCATGAAGAAACACCAGATGCACGTGGTCGTCAGCGACCAGCGCATGCCGATCATGACCGGCGTCGAGTTGTTGCGCCGGGCGCGCGAAATAGCGCCTTCCAGCGTGCGCATTCTGCTCACCGCCTACTCCGACCTCGCGTCGATCGCTGGCTCGATCAACGACGGCGAGGTATACCGCTTCATCAGCAAACCGTGGAACAACGAGGACCTGCAACAGACCGTCGCCGAAGCGGTGACGATCGCACTCGAGCTCGCCGACGCAAAGACCGCGCCGGTAGATCTGCCGCAGAAGATGAGCGCGGGCGTGCTGGTGATCGACAACGACCACGAAATCTTCCGTTTCACCAAAGAACTGATCGGCAGCCGCTGCCCAGTCAGCTACGCGAGCAATCTCGACACCGCGATCAGCGCGATGCAGGCGCAGGAAATCGCGGTGGTGGTCGCCGATGTCGAGGCCGGCGGCGAAGACACCACCGGGATGCTGAAGCTGCTGAAATTGGTGAATCCGCAGATTCTGACGATCGTTCTTACCAACGCTTCCGATTCGGAGCTGGTGATCCATCTCATCAACGAGGCGCAAATCTTCCGTTTCCTCAACAAGCCGGTGAACGTCAAGCTCCTCAAGCAGGATGTGGAGGCCGCGCTTGTGCGCTATCTCGCTTTCCAGCAAACACCACAGTTGCTACGGCAGCACCGGGTGCAGGAGTCGCGCGAGTTGCGCGACTCCTCGGTCGGCCAGAAGGTATTGGCCAGCCTCGAAATGATTCGCGGACGGTGGTTTGGTGCGAGCAAGAAACCGTAGAACTCACGACAAAGTGAGGGGATATCCCCCAAGGGGACTTCCTGCGGGGCGCATCCCCTCATGCTCCCCTGATTCGGGTGCCGTTTCGGTAATCCTGAAACGGCCTCTTCGTCAGGTCTTGCTCTTGCTCCGCGCCGGCTTGCTCGGGAGCTTCTCGGGTTTGTGCGGGCCCCAGACGCGGCTGTAATAGGTGTCGGCGAGCTGCAGCGCGCCCACCGGGTTGTGCGCGAGCACCCGGTCCTTGACCACCAGGTTGGTGACCAGGCCCTGCGCGTGGCGGATGAACAGGCTGTCGTGCCCCACGCACAGGCCCATGATCACGTTCAACTCGCAGCCGGCGCGGTTAAGCAATTCCGCCTGCGAGATCGGATTGCACATGGGCTCGAAGTTTCCCGGGCGGATTTTCTCCTCGTCCTTGAGGCCGATGTCCTCCTTCGGCACGCCGCCGTTCTTGCACGCTACCGACGTCACCTCCAGGCCATGGCTCTCGAGGATCGCGCTGAACACGCGCGCCAGATCGACGAAGCTGATGCACATTGCGATGCCCACTTTGCGAAAGCCCATCTTTTTCGCAAACTCGCAGATCTCCTCCACCCGCGACCACTTGCAGTAGCCTTCGCTCTCGACCACGGCCGCCGTGTGCGCGACGCGCTGGGTAAAAGGATCGAGGTACGGTTCCCAGGCAACGGCAACCCCGTCCGGGTCCACCTTCGACGGGCAGAACGCGGGACCGCGCTCCTCCCCTTCCCCCTGGCGGCAGGCGCGCACCGTGCTCGGGCAGTAC
>Ga0182021_10008941_pt1 | contig 11853 bp, 7 predicted proteins | sample 612E3MmetaG_FD_120493 | JGI IMG/M metagenome (GOLD analysis project Ga0182021, IMG submission 120493) | Permafrost microbial communities from Stordalen Mire, Sweden - 612E3M metaG (Illumina Assembly) | ecosystem: Environmental > Terrestrial > Soil > Wetlands > Permafrost | place: Sweden...
CCTCCAGCGAGGCGTAGGCGCGACGGACTTCCTCCTCGGATTTCCTTTGGGCCGTGACGTCGTGCGCCAGGATGACATACGAACCGGCGGCGCCGTCCGCGCCTGGCACGGGCTGGGCTTCGAGGTAGAGCTGGCGGTCCTGTCCCACGAGAGAAACCGAGACGGTGAACGCCTGGTGTGAACCCAAATACCGGCGCAATTCCGCCGACTCGGTCACCAACTCCTCAAGGGGCTTGCCGGCCAATTCTCGGGCGGCGACTCCGACCATGGCGGCAAAACCGCTGCTGGCCCAATGCAATCTTCCGTCTGTCTCGGTGACTGCAACGGCGAGCTGGCCCGATTTGGCCAGCGCCGCGAGGGCCTCGGGACCGAGGCTGTCGGCCCGTGATGCCCGCGGGGTTTTCCGCCGGCTCAACCACATCCCCACCAGCAGCGAGGCGGCCGCGAGCAGTCCAAAGTTACCCACCCCATGATTCGCCCACTGGCCGATCGAGACAAAGCCGCGAAGTGTGGCCAGGCCGGAAACGATGATGGGGTGCGGAAGGATTGCCGAGATAAGCGACGCTGCGAAAAAGAGCACGAGAAACTTGGCTAGAAATAAGGATAACCGGGTTTGAACGGGTAACAAGGATTTGCTGGCAAAGTCGAGCTGTTCCGCCGGGCCGGTGGCGGTAGTGCGGCGGGCCCGGGCAGGGCCGGAATTCGCGAACCCCGGTCAATGATCGACATGCATTGGCCAAGGATCGTCATTGCCGGAAGTACCGGCACCGGGTATTGTCGGGCGAAACGATTTTTTGGGTCAAAATATGGCAGGCTGGCCCACGGCCGGCCTCCCCCTCCTGGCCCAAACGACTTTACCTATGGAAATCAAACGTCTCGTCGAAAAAGATCCGAAACTGCGGAAGGACGACCTGATCGTCATCACTGGCGCCGGTGGCTTCATCGCGGGCAATCTCGCGCGGTATTTCAGCCGCAAAGGATTCACGCGCATCCGGGCGGTGGATAAAAAACCGCTTTATGAATGGTATCTCCGCACGCCGGGCGTCGAGTGCCTCTGTCTGGATGTGAGCATCGAGGCCAACTGCCGGCGCGTCTGCGAAGGCGCGGTTGAGGTCTACAACTTGGCGGCCGACATGGGTGGCATGGGCTTTATCGAGCGTTTCCGCGTCGAGTGCCTGCGCTCCATCCTGATCAACACCCACATGGTTGAGGCAGCCTACCGGGCCGGGGCGCGCCGCTATTTCTATTCCTCCTCCGCGTGTGCCTACAACACGCTGCTGCAGCAGGACCCGCACGTCCGCGCGCTCAAGGAGTCCGACGCCTATCCGGCGATGTCCGAGCGCGGGTACGGCTGGGAAAAACTCATCTCGGAAATGTTCTGCCAGGAATATTGGGCTGAGCGCGGCATGAAGACGGCCATCGCCCGTTTCCACAACGTCTATGGCCCGAACGGCACGTGGGACGGCGGACGCGAGAAGGCCCCGGCGGCCATCTGCCGCAAGACGATCGAGGCGATCGACAAAAACGATCTCCGCATCGAAATCTGGGGCGACGGCACCGCCACCCGCAGCTTCATGTACATCGACGATTGCGTGAAGGGCATCGACATGATCATGCACAGCGATGCGCTCATCGCCACGCCGATCAACCTTGGCTCGAGCGAGCTCATTTCGATCAACGATCTCGTCAGCAAGGTCGAGCAGATCGCCGGCGTGAAATTGAAGCGCTCCCACGACCTGAATGCGCCGCGCGGGGTCGCCGGCCGCAACAGCGACAACACCTTCATCAAAAAAATGCTCAAGTGGGAGCCGGACACGAAGCTCGATGTCGGGCTCGCGGCCACCTATAAATGGATCGAGCAGCAATACTACACCCGGAAAAAGGGCAAACGCGTGGGCATCGGCTGATGAAACGCCCCGCCCCTTCTCCCGTCGCAAAACTGCTTGGTTCGATCCCCCACCGCCTGCAACTCGCCGGCGGTTGGATCGACCAGCCGTTTGTCTCGCAACACAACCCGCACCCGCCCGGCTCGATGGTGGTGGTGCAGATCGAGCCGGGCTTTCGTCCGATGGACCGTTCCGGCATCGCGAGCGGCACCCGCGCCATCGCGATGAAGATCTGGAAGGGGAAACTGCCCGATCGTTCGCCGGCAGATCTGACCCGTGAACTTTACGAGGCGGAAAACGAGGGCAAGGCCGAGCCGAGCGGTTCGCAGGACATGATCGGCCTGGTCTATCCCGGCATAAACCGCCTCGATTACGACTGCCGGGTGCAGGGAGGCGTTTTCCCGGCGCACATCGAATCGTGCAACAGTCCCGAAGTCGCGCGGTGGTTGAACCGGGTGCTGCATTTGCTCCCCGTCGAGCCGCGGCCCGAAGGCTATTCGCCACTGGGCGAGAAGCACCTCGACCCAAAGTGGGTCGCGCGCCTCGGGCGGTCGGGGCAGGATTGCTTCGACGCCATCCGCCGCATGGACCTGCCGGCGCTCGGCGCCTCCCTCAATTTGAACATGAAATGCTGGGAGACGCTGCTGCCCCATGTCGTCCGGCATCCTTTGCTCCGGCTGGACCTGATGCCCTTGCTTCAAGCTTATCAGCGGCAATACGCGGGCGCGATGTATTCGGGCTGCGGGGGCGGATATCTCATCGTTGCCTCCGATGTGCCGGTGCCCGGCGCCTTCCAGGTCACCGTGCGAATTGCGCCATGAATCCCGCGACCGGGCAGGTGGTGGTGGCGGGCGACTTCGACGACATCCGGTCGAAGCAGATCCGGTTTCTCGAGGAAGCCGCCAAGCTGGGCCCACTGACGGTATTGCTCTGGACCGATGACTCGATCCGGCAGCGCACCGGCAAGACGCCGAAGTTTCCGCTCGCCGAGCGGCAATACTTTCTGGAGCGCATCCGCTACGTGCACCGGGTCGTGGCGACCGCGGCGCCGGACTCTTTCGACACGCTGCCGCCGGTCGAGGGCGGCGAACCGAAAACCTGGGTCGTGCCCGAGGCGCAGGGCAGCGCCGCCAAACGGGCCTTTTGCCTCGCGCGCGGTTGGGACTACCGCGTGTTGAACGATCGGGATTTGGCGGGCTTTCCGGTCCAGGCGCCGACGCCATCGTCGCCTGCCCGCCAGAAGGTCGTCGTCACCGGTTGCTACGACTGGTTTCACACGGGGCACGTGCGTTTCTGCGAGGAAGTGAGCGCCTATGGCGATCTGTACGTGGTGGTCGGCAACGACCGGACGATCCGCCAGCTGAAAGGGGAGGGTCACCCGCTGATCACCGAGGCGGAGCGGCGCTACGTCGTGGGCTCCGTGCGATTCGTCACGCAGGCGTTGATCAGCAGCGGCGAAGGCTGGCTCGACGCCGATCCGGAAATCCGGGTGCTCCAACCGGACATCTACGCGGTCAACGAGGACGGCGACAAGGGCGGCAAGCGCGAGTATTGCGCGAAGCTGGGTATCCAATATCTGGTGCTCCAGCGCACCCCCGCGCCGGGCCTGCCCCGGCGCACCAGCACCGACCTGCGCGGTTTCTGAGCGCGAAGCCCGGCCCGGCTAAAAACCGCGATTCTGAGTAGCGCAGGCATCCTTGCCTGCTTTCTTGTCCGATGCAGGCTGGAAGCCTGCGCTACTATCCCTCTGTTCCCTCTGTGGCCTCCGGTAAATTCAGCGTCTGCATTACTCGGTCCGGAAGATCACGGACTCCTGTGCGGTGGCGTCGGCGCGCAGCCAGACGCGGCCGCCGGTCGTGTCGCAGTCGATCACCCGCACGATGTCGGCCAGGTTCCCGGCCGCCGGCTCCAGCTCCAGCAGCCGGTTGGGCGCGGCGCGGAACCACTCCGCGTCGATGAAATTGCCCGTCTTCTTCGGGAAGAACGCCAGGTACAGCATGTCGTGCTCGACGATGTCGTTGAAGAAATGCGTGCCGAGGGAGACGTCGGGAATCAGGCGCTCATGCATCTCCACGAATTCGCAGATCACAGACGCCCGGCTGATCTCGGCGAACGAAACCGGAATCCCCAGCGACGGGCTGTGCGTGCCCCAGCGGCCGGGGCCAATGAGCATCAGGCCGCGGTCGTCGGCCGGGTGCAGCTGGTTGAGGCGGCCAATCAGGCGCGCCACCGCATAGCGGTCGCGTTCCGCGAGCCGGGCGTAGGGCTGCGTAACGATATAAATGATCCGGCTGAGCCGTTGCTCGCGGCTGACCCCGATCACCGCGCCGTGCGCGACGAGGAGCCGTTGTTGCGCACCCGGCACGGTCGGTACCATCGTGCCGGTCTCGCGGCGGAACTGGAAGGTGCGGCATTGCAGCAGATGGATGCGGTAGGAACCGTCGGAAAGGAAATTGACCGTGAACTCGATGTCCACCGGGTGATCGTAAACATCCTCCAGCAGCGCGAGCATCCGGCGCAGATCCGCCGCCACCGGGGTTTCGGTGAGCAACCGGTCAAACGTGATCCAGGGATAGTTCTCCGCCGTGTACGAGAGGTAGTAATCGAGCGGGAAATCGGGCTTTTCGCCGATCACCTCCGGAAAGGGCAGTGATAGGAACTTGCCCTCCTGCAGATCGAGGCAGTCCATGCGCCGCTGGCAGTGCTCGCGCACGTCCTCGAAGCTGGCCTCGGGCCGGCGGTTGGGGGCGTTGAGCGCCACCAGCCGCGTATAGTCGTCGTCCGACCGGTCCACGGCGCGTGTGCCCAGGCCGAAGACCAGCCGCACCACGCCGGCGCGCGGATCGATGTCGGGGTGCCAGACGTAGGGGTTGTACGACAGTCCCACGCCGGCGGCCTGGGGGTAATAATAGCGACCCTGCGGGGAGCCCGACACCCGCATGATCAGCAGTGCCATGCGTTCCTCGCTGTCGAGCAGGCCGCGGCGTTTCCGGTAGTGCAGCGCCTCCTCATCGAGCACGCTGGCATAAACGCAACGCACGGCATCGAGCAGCGCCGCCATGCGCTGTTCCCGCGAGCCGCGGTTCACGACGAACACGCTCTCGTATTTTCCGGCGAAGGCATTGCCCCGGGCGTCCTCGAGGATGGAGCTCGATCGCACGATGTAGGGCGACTCGCCGAAGTAATCGAGCATGCCCTGGAACTGCTCGAGGATGCCGTCGGGGAACTGTCCGGAAAGGATCCGGCGGCGCCCCTCCTCCACGTCCAGCAGAAAGGTGGCCTCGTGCTTCTGTTGCTCGCGGAGCCACCACACGCCGTTCTGCACGAGGAAGGTGATGAACACCTCGGCGCCCACGAAAAACGAGTCGTGCGCCTCGAGGCGGGCGGCGAGCTCGGGGTCGCGTTCGCGCAGGATGGCGCGGGCCACGAGCATGCCCAGCGTCTTGCCGCCCACCGAGCCGATGCCGATCATGCGGTCGCGGACCAGGAGCAGGTCTTCAAGCGTGAGAAACCGCTCCACCAGCGGCGCGATCCCCGAGCGGTGAACGCGCAATGCCCAGCGCACGCGGCGGAGCATTTCGCCGTAACGCTCGGCGGGGCACTGGCCGGCCTGGTGTTCCTGCAACACCGTGTGGGCTTCCTGGAAAAGCTTCCGCCAATAGCCGCCGCGGCGGTCGCTCTGCAACCGCGGCCATTGCGTGCGGGAAAGGATCTGGGCGAGCACGGCGCTTTCCTTGACGGGCAGGAAGAGGTCGCCCTGGCGCACGTGGATCGTGTTCATCGCCTCGCGCGAGCGGTACTGCACCTTGATCGGTCGCACGTAGAGCCGCTCGTCGAGGCGGAAGACGTCGAGCATGAACTGCGTGGTGTTCCGGATGGGTTCGAGCGCAAACAGCGAGTGCTGGTCGCGGTAGAGGCCGAAATAGGTCACCGTCTCGAGGTCGAGCAAACGCGGGCAGGTGAGCTTGAAGAAATTGCCGAGGCTCTGGTCCGAGCTCCAGATCTCGGCGAGGTGCGAGAGGCAGTCGAAAATATAGACCGCGCCCCGGCCGGCGCGCTCGATGACGAGATGGACTTCGCGCACGAAACTTTCGAAGCCGCGGGAGGGATAGACTTCACAGATCTCGGCGTCGACCGACTCCGGCAGGAGCGACGGGTGATTGGCGAAGCGAAAATAGATGAGGTGGCTCCCCGCGGCCTGGGCGGCCAGCGCGTACGGACCCACGAGTTCCTGGTATTCCTCGATGGCCGCCACCTCCCAGACGATGTTGTCGCCCGGCTCGATGCCGTGCAGCACGCGGTCGAGTCCAGGCAGGCCGGTGGTCAAAGAGGTGGGCGGGGTGGACATGAGGAGAGGATGGCGTTGAAAGCGGAAAGCGGAAATCGGAAAGCGGAAGGGGGGGCATCCGAGGGCAGCATGGGGGAAGCGGTGTCCCGCCGCTTTCGTTCCCCAGCAGCGGCGAGACGCCGCTGCCACTTTGGATCGGCACTGGTCGGGGGGAAGAAGCCTTACACGATACCCTGGTCGATCATGGCGTCGGCGACTTTCACGAAACCGGCGATGTTGGCGCCGAGCACGTAGTTGCCCGGAGCGCCATATTCCCTGGCCGTTTCGCTGCAGTTTTGATGGATGGCGATCATGATGTTGTGGAGGCGTGAATCCACTTCCTCGCGGCTCCAACCCAGGCGCATGGAATTTTGCGACATTTCGAGGCCGGAGGTGGCGACACCGCCCGCGTTGGCCGCCTTGCCCGGGCCGTAGAGAATCTTGGCCTGGAGGAAGGCATCCACCGCTTCGGGCGTGGACGGCATGTTGGCGCCCTCGGAGACGAGTTTGCAGCCGTTCTTGAGGAGCACCTTCGCGTCCTCGCCGGCAATCTCGTTTTGCGTGGCGCTCGGAAAGGCGCAATCGCAGGGCACGGACCACGGGTGTTGATGGTCGATGTAACGGGCGCCGAATTTCTCCGCGTACTCGCGAATGCGGCCGCGGCGGACATTCTTGAGCTCGAGCACGAAGGCGAGCTTCTCGGTGGTGATGCCGTTCGCGTCGTAGATGGAGCCGTTGGAATCGGAGAGGGTCACGGGCTTGGCGCCGAGCTGGAGGAGCTTCTCGACGGTGTATTGGGCGACGTTGCCGGAACCCGACACGGTGCAGACCTTGCCCTGCATCGATTCGCCGCGCGTCTTGAGCATTTCCTCGGCGAAATAGACCGAGCCGTAGCCGGTGGCCTCGGGGCGGATGAGCGAGCCGCCCCACTTGAGGGCCTTGCCCGTGAGGACGCCCGTGAACTCGTTGCGCAGGCGTTTGTACTGGCCGAACAGGAAGCCGATTTCGCGGCCGCCCACGCCGATGTCGCCCGCGGGCACGTCGGTGTCGGCGCCGATGTAGCGAAAAAGCCCGGTCATGAAACTCTGGCAAAAACGCATCACTTCGTTGTCGGACTTGCCCTTCGGATCGAAGTCCGAACCGCCCTTGCCGCCGCCCATGGGCAGGGTGGTGAGCGAGTTCTTGAAAATCTGCTCGAAGCCGAGGAATTTCAGGATGCCGAGATTCACGCTCGGGTGAAAACGCAGGCCGCCCTTGTACGGACCGATGGCGCTGTTGAACTGGACGCGGAAGCCGCGATTCACTTGCACGCGACCGGCATCGTCCTGCCAGGGCACGCGGAACATGAACTGGCGTTCCGGTTCCGTGATGCGTTCCAAAATGCGCGCATCGCGGTATTTTTTGTGGCGTTCGACCACTGGTCCAAGCGACTCGAGCACTTCGCGGGCGGCTTGGAGGAACTCGGGCTCACTGGCGTCGCGATGCGACACGATATCCAGGACTTCTGAGATGTAGGCATTCATGGGCTTTCAGGGGGGAATGTTTCACAAAGTCGTGACGCCTTTGAGCCGCGAGCCCTCCCGATTGGCGGGCTGCCATGGCTGGTCATGCGCCGCGGGCGCGATGGGTAACAATTACGCCAAATCAACTCGGATTTCAAATAATAACGAAGGTTAATCCGGTCAAGTAGTGTGAGGGCGATCAGGATGAGCGGGCCGCGCCGCGCCGTTCGCCAACCGGGAACAAAACGCTCCGGTGACCTGCTTTGGAAACACTGCGGGTACGACGCATGGCCGGCCGCGCGCCGGACATTTTCCCGGCGATGGAGCGCGGGGATTTGGCGAGCTTCGTGGATCGGGTTGTCTTTGCGCATTTACCTTGCCCGGCACCGACCTGAATCATCTCTTCACCATTCCGAGATGAACCCAGGTTTTCGGATTGCTCTGCAGTGCCCCCCAAAGGCGAACTTCGCCCGTACCAGACGGGCGCCAGCTTGGTCGTTGGGCCGCTTCAATTCGAACCCCGAGCATCCGTCCGTAAGCCCGACTGGCTGCACCCTTGCCGAATTTTCCACGGGCCGAGTTATGGCTCCCCGGATGTGCACCGGCGATCTGTGAGCAAGGGGATTCGACGATCCCTCATTCCTTTCGCAACCGAAGAGACTTAGAACCCATGAAACTGGCCGAAGAATTTAGAAAAATCGCGGGCGACGTAAGAGTTCTCGATAAACCGGCGCAGCGAGAAATGTACAGCCATGACATCGGAGACGTTCCGACGCTCATGACCGGCACGTTTTTCCGGACGCAGCCGGATTTTGTCGTCCAGCCCAAAAATGCCGACGAGATCAAAACGGTTCTGCAGTTTGCCAACGACCGCAAGATCCCCGTGGTGCCGAGAGGCGCCGCCTCGTGGGGCTTCGGGGGCGTGATCCCGACCAAGGCCGGGATCGTCATCGATTTGTCTCCTTTCCGGAATATTCTGGCGCTCGATGTCGCCCAAAAAACCGTGACCGTCGAGGCGGGCGCCCGGTGGAGCGACATCGATATTGCGGCGAAGAAGCAGGGCCTGTGTTTGCGGACCTATCCCTCGAGCAAGTTCTCGACGGTGGGGGGCTGGGTCTCAACCGGCGGCTGCGGCATCAACAGCTTCAAATACGGCCACCTGGCGCAGCAGATCGTCTCGATGAAGGTCGTCACCGGTCGCGGGGAAATCAAGCAGCTCACACCCGCCGACCGCGATTTCGGGTACTTTGTCTCCGGCGAGGGCGAGTTCGGCATCATTGTCGAGGTCACCCTTAAGTTGCGCGAAGTGCCCCGGGCGTCCTTTCCGCACCTGCTCTATTTCGCGGGCGACGCGGCGGCGTTCGCCTTTGTCGAGCGCGTCGTGCAGAGCAAGGCCCGCCAGGAGCTGAACCCCAATGTCATCCGGTTTCTGGATGAAAACCATCTGAGCGACACGAACGAGCTGATGCGGACGGCTCTCTTCAAGAAATCGGCCGGCGTCCTCGTCGAATTCGACAATGCCGAGGACGACGACCGCTTTGTCCGATTCCTGGCCCAGGCGGGGCAAATCGAGGAAGCGCCGCGCCATGTGGCCGGTTATTTGTGGAATGAGCGCCTGTTCGGCATGAAATCAAAGCGCCTGGGGCCGACGATCCTGGCGAGTGAGGTCATCATCCCGATCAAGGCGGCGGCCGGCTTCATTGCCGTCGCGAAAAAACTGGGTCACCGTTTCGCGGTCGAGATCTGCATCGACTCCTATATCGTCGACGAAGAACGCGCGCTCATCATGGCGACGTTCCTGTGCGACTCCCGGACCCGGCGGTACTACGTCGATCTGCCGCTGGCCACCCTGCTGACGCACGCCGCGGTGAAGCTGGGAGGGAAACCCTACGGACTCGGTCTCTGGAATGCTGCTTTTATCAACCATCTGTACAGCCGCGAGAAACAGCGGGACTTGAAAGCCTACAAGGCGCAGGTGGACCCAAACAACATCCTGAACCCGGGAAAATTCTTCCGGGTCAATTCGAATCTGGCCGCGACCGTGGTCTTCCATCCCACGGTCTTTGGGTTCTCCATGGGTATGTTCACGCTGCTGTCGCCGGTAATCGGCAAGGCCGCCATCGTTTTCCTGGGCAAGGACAAGAAAGTGGACCAGCTCGATTTCGAACTCACCGTCCATGCCTGTGCGAAATGCGGAAATTGTCTCGCGGTCTGCCCGGCGTATCTGGTGACCCAGAACGAAGCGATCAGCGCCAAAGGCAAACTGGCCCTGGCCAAGAAGTTCATTTATAACAAGAAGGTGACGCCGGAGGAAGCGGCCAATGCCTTCATGTGCATGCATTGCCGGGCCTGCGAGGAGATCTGCCAGACGAACCTTGAGCTCATGAATCTCTGGGATGCCCTGGAGAAACGGATCGAAGGCCGCTTCGGCCGGCCGGAGGCCCAGATCGTGGACTTCATGAAAAAAGTCGACGAAAGCAAAGAATACTGGGCCATGGTGGAGCGGAACAACTGAGCCGGCAACCGGAACTCCGCCCGACCCAACACCCGACCCGCTCAAACGCTTTCTTTGCCCCTGCGCCTTCAGCAACTAGCATATATCGGATTTTCCAGAGTACTTTAACCGCCATGCCCAAGAAATACCACCTTCACGCGAAAGCCACGCCGCTTGATCTGGACTTTATATTCAAGTTCAAGATCGTGCGCGGGGAGAATTGTATTAATTGCGGGAGATGCACCAAGGTATGCATCTATGAAGCGCACAAACGGCGGAAGAACGACCCGCGAAAAATGGCCGATCCGAACACCGTGGTCTGCCGCAACTGCTTCCGCTGCATTCAGGAATGTCCGCGCGGTGCCCTGGAGAAGTCGCTGTCCAAGGAATTTTTGAACAGCGGCGGTGCCTACTGGAAACCGGATATGTTGATCAGCCTCTGGAAGCAGGCGGAGGACGGAAAGGTTCCCGTGACCGGGGCCGGATATCGCGGGCGGTTCACCGGACCGGGTTTCGACAGCATGTGGACGGACATGTCGGAAATCGTCCGCCCGACCCGGGATGGCATTCACGGGCGCGAATATATCAGCACCGGCGTCGAGCTGGGCCGGAAGCTCAATCACCTGGTTTTTGACGCGAACGGGCGGCTGCAGTCGAAGGTTTTCGATACCATCGATATTCCGCTGCCGATCATTTTCGATATTCCGGCGGAAAATCTGAGTGCGAATGTGAAGACCGCCCTGATCGAGGCGGCGGCGGAGATCAGCACCTGCATCGTGATGCCGGCGGCCAACATCGGGCCGGATCTGGCAAAATACAGTGCGAATATCATCCCTTATATCACGCTCAAGGAAATCGACCAATACCAGGCCGTGCTCGGGAAGGCCCGCCTGGTGGCCATCGAATATGACGCGGCGATGTTGGGCGATCTGCCGCGCATCCAGGCAAAACTGAAGAAGGCCGGCAAGGCCCTGACCATCATTCGTGTCCCGGCCGTCAAGGAGGTGGAGACCATCGTTTCCAAGCTGGCCCATAATGGCGCGGAGATCATCCACGTGGTGGGCGATTATCGCGGCACGGAAGTCGGGGGCGCAGCGGGTTCGAATCCGCGCCTGCTCAAGGACATTATCCGGGCGGTGCACCTGCGCCTGGTGGATGAGCGGATCCGCGATGAGGTCACGCTGATGATTTCCGGCGGAGTCGCCATGGCGGAGCATGTTCCGAAGGCCATGCTCTGTGGCGCGGACTTGACGGCGATCGACCTGCCCCTGCTCGTCGCGATCGGCGCCCGGCTCTACGAAAATCCGGAAAAGCTGCTCGTGCTCCCGGAAGGGCTGGACAAAATTCCGGTTCCGATCGTCCGGCAGAGAATCGTCAACCTGATGGTGGCCTGGCATTCCCAGCTTCTCGAGGTGATGGGCGCCATGGGCATCCGGGAAGCCCGGCGTCTCCGCGGGGAAACGGGGCGGGCGATTTTCTTCGAGGAAATCGACAACGACACCTTTGGCAAACTGTTCAAAAAAGGAGAGGCGGCGCGCGTATGAGACCAGCAACTGTCAAGATCAAGAAAACGCCATCGCGATTTCGGCACCAGGTGCCGAAGTATAAAGTCACGCGGTCCGACGCCTGCATCAACTGCGGTAC
>Ga0182021_10008942_pt1 | contig 11853 bp, 10 predicted proteins | sample 612E3MmetaG_FD_120493 | JGI IMG/M metagenome (GOLD analysis project Ga0182021, IMG submission 120493) | Permafrost microbial communities from Stordalen Mire, Sweden - 612E3M metaG (Illumina Assembly) | ecosystem: Environmental > Terrestrial > Soil > Wetlands > Permafrost | place: Sweden...
CTTATATTTGTAGTATGAACCGCCAGCAATTTTCGGAATTGGTTAAAGATCCCCGGGCACTTGGTGAAGAAACCATTATCGAGCTCGAGAACATTCTTAAACAATATCCTTATTGTCAGACGGCCCAGGTACTTCTAGCCCTTAACCTTCTTCAGCAAAACCATTCCACTTACCAAGCACAATTAAAAAAGACTGTTGCTTATGCGGGAGACCGCAAGAAGTTAAAAGAACTTCTTGAAGGAAACAAACAACATCCTGCGGTCGTTTCGTCTATCATGACCCCGGAGCCTGTAGGTGAAACCCTTCATACGGACTCAATCCCCGAATCAATCCCTCAGGTAGTTCCGGAAGAACCCCAGGCTGCACCGGTAGTTGAAATTACGGCCCCGTTTCCTGTTTTAAATATAGAACCTGAACAGGATAACCATATCGAAGAATCAGTAATAAGTTCTGATGAACTGGCCCTTGCATCACCCCAGTCACCTGTTCAGGAACCGGAAATGAAAGGTTTTGTTGCCCCTCTTCCTTCAGTTAGAAAGAAATCCGAAGTGTCATTGGAAAAAGTAACCCAGGACGAACTGCTTACTATTGTGAGGAAGAGGCTTGCCGAGATCAATGAAGAAAAAAGCGGGAAAGAGACAAAACCCGGAGCAGATATTCTTGCAGAGGAAACTGACAGGGGTGAGCCTGTTTTAAGACCAGCTGCAGCGTTCAACAAATCCAAAAATGAACTGATAGAAGAATTCATAATGGAAGAACCGCAGATATCGAGGCCTAAAAGAGAGTTCTTCAATCCCACCGCAAGTTCGCAACGCTCCAATATGGATGAGGAAGATATTGTTAGCGAAACACTGGCCCTTTTATATGCACGACAGGGTAATTTGCAGAAAGCAATCCATATTTATGAGAAATTATCCTTGCGATTCTCCGAAAAAAGTCGTTACTTTGCGGCCCAGATTGAAAATCTCAAAGGAAATACAACCCAGGCTTTATAAGCGGGTTGTTTATCCGGAAAGCAATAAATAATCATACAAAATTTAAATTATGGGTGTTTACATCGTTGTTTCAGTACTTATTCTGATCGCTTCGGCCCTGATGGTATTGGTTGTGCTGGTTCAGAACTCAAAAGGCGGCGGGCTTGCCTCAAACTTCGCATCTTCAAACCAGTTCATGGGTGTAAGAAAAACAGCTGATTTTCTTGAAAAGACTACATGGACCCTTGCTATAGTTTTGCTGATCCTCAGCCTTTTCTCAATTTTTTCTATTCCGAAGAATCAGGGTGCAACCCCGGTTCAGGAAAGTGAGATCAAGAAGCAGATCGACCAGTCAAAGACAGCTCCTGTACAAGACTTTCAGCCTAATCCGGCAGAGAAGAAAAAATAAAAACCTTTCCTGTTTGTAAAACTGAAAAAAGCAAAGCTGTTTCATATTATCAGGAACAGCTTTTTTTGTTCCAGTAATGTCAGAATGTCAGAAAATATGACAGACGGATTTTTCAATGATAAATTTTTCTGAAAAATTGTCTTTAATTTTTTCACTTAAGCCTTTGGCATGGTTTCTGTCGAAACAGGAGCAATACAAAGTGAATTCATAATGTTTAACTTTAAATAATGTTAAAAATGGCAAAAGTAAAAATTAAACCTCTGGCAGACCGGGTTTTAATTGAACCGGCACAAGCAGAAGAAAAAACTGCAGGTGGAATTATTATTCCTGATACTGCAAAGGAAAAACCCCAGAAAGGTACCGTTATGGCTGTTGGCCCAGGTAAAAAAGATGAACCCATGACAGTTAAAGTTGGTGATGTTGTTCTTTACGGAAAATATTCCGGAACAGAGATCACAATTGATGGCAGGAACTATCTCATCATGCGCGAATCCGATATTGTCGCTGTTATCTGACCATCAATGGCATAATGAATCAATCACATTGTAACCCTTAAAACAAAATTTAACATGGCAAAGGATATTATTTTTAGCATAAAAGCAAGAGAGTCGCTGAAGAAAGGTGTTGATGAACTCTCCAATGCAGTGAAGGTGACACTGGGCCCCAAAGGCCGTAATGTCATCCTCGAGAAGTCATACGGTTCTCCTACTGTTACAAAGGATGGCGTTACCGTAGCAAAAGAAATTGAACTGAGAGACCCGATTGAAAACGTGGGCGCCCAGATGGTGAAGGAAGTTGCTTCTAAAACCAGCGATATTGCAGGCGATGGCACCACAACTGCAACTGTTCTCGCTCAGTCAATATTCACCACCGGCCTTAAGAATGTAACGGCAGGTGCAAACCCAATGGATCTTAAACGTGGCATTGACAAGGCTGTTGTTGAGGTTGTAAAATCTCTGAAAGCTCAGACCAAACAGGTCGGCGACAGTATGGAAAAGATTGAACAGGTTGCTACCGTTTCTGCTAATAACGACAGCTTCATTGGAAAGATGATTGCCGAAGCAATGGGGAAAGTAAAGAAGGAAGGTGTAATTACGATCGAAGAAGCCAAAGGTATTGAAACTACCGTAAAGGTTGTTGAAGGAATGCAGTTTGACCGCGGATACATCAGCCCGTACTTTGTAACGGATACTGAAAAGATGGAAGTGGTTGCTGATAATCCTTACATCCTTATCTATGACAAGAAGATCTCTGTGATGAAGGACCTGCTTCCTTTACTGGAAAAGGTTGTTCAGACCGGCCGCCCCCTTATCATCATTGCTGAAGATATGGAAGGCGAAGCTCTTGCCACTCTCGTGGTTAACAAGATCCGTGGCACTCTGAAAGTCGCTGCTATCAAGGCTCCGGGCTTCGGCGACCGCCGCAAAGAGATGCTCGAGGACATCGCCATCCTTACCGGTGGTACTGTTATCAGCGAAGAAAAAGGATATAAACTTGAAGACACTACACTCCAGTACCTTGGGCAGGCTGAAAAGCTGACCATCGACAAGGAAAATACAACCATTATCAACGGACAGGGAAAGAAAGCAGATATCCAGGGCAGGATCGGCCAGATCAAATCACAGATCGAAAAGACCACGAGCGATTACGACCGTGAAAAGTTGCAGGAACGTCTTGCAAAGCTTTCGGGTGGTGTTGCCGTGATCTATGCAGGCGCCGCATCCGAAATTGAAATGAAAGAAAAGAAAGACCGTTTTGATGACGCTCTTCATGCAACCCGCGCCGCTATTGAAGAAGGCATCGTGCCAGGTGGCGGTGTCGCTTTCATCCGCGCCATCAAGGCTATCGAAAAGCTGAAAGGGGCCAATGAGGATGAGAATACCGGTATTCAGATCGTTAAACGTGCACTCGAAGAACCTCTTCGTCAGATCGTGGAAAACGCAGGCCTCGAAGGTTCGGTTATCGTTCAGAAAGTAAAGGAGGGCAAAGAGGATTTCGGTTTCAATGCCAATACTGAAGAATATGAAAACCTCTACCAGGCAGGTGTAATTGATCCTACCAAAGTTGCCCGCGTTGCTCTTGAAAACGCCGCTTCTATTGCCAGCATGCTGCTGACCACCGAATGTGTCATTGTTACTCATAAGGAAGAAAAACCCGCCGCTATGCCCCCGATGAACCCGGGTATGGGTGGAATGGGTGATATGTATTAAAATCACAATTGCTTGTTCAAAAAAACCCTGTAACCGCAGGGTTTTTTTATTACCATTTTCGTAGTTTTGAGTAAATGTATTTAGGAACAGTTTAAAATTCACATACCCATGAAATTATCTGTGTTCACATCCGGCATAATCATAGGCTGTGCTTGCTTTTTCTCTGTTGTTGCGCAGACTGCATCCTCCATTGTCCCTGTTGATCCCGAGACAAATAAGATCACATATAAGGAGGTTGTTAACCAGGAGGGTAATCCGGGTTACCTGTATGACAAGGCCATTCAGTGGTTCGGGTACTACTACCTCAATGCAGCCTCGGTATTCTCTGTCCAGGACAGAGTCAATGGAAAGGTTGAAGGCATAGGCAGGTTGCGGATCTATAATACCGACAGCAAAACCAGCGCCCATACAGATGGAGGGATTGTGACCTACGAGATCAAAATAGAATTCAAGGAGAACAGATACCGCTACACGCTTAGTGATTTCAATCTTAAAACTGCATCCCGTTTCCCTATCGAAAAGTGGATGAACAAAGAAGACCCGTCCTACAATAAAAATTGGGATTCTTATCTGTATCAGATTGATACTACAATGCAAAGACTCGTTTCGACCCTTAAAGAAAAAATGAAACCAACTGTTGCCAAGAAGGATGAATGGTAAATCAATTTCCGACATCCGTGATCTTTCGCCCGAAGAATTAAAGTCATTTTTTATTGCTCATAAAGAAAAACCTTTCCGGGGCAGACAGGTTTTTGACTGGCTCTGGAAAAAACAATGTGCCTCTTTTGAGGAAATGACGGACATTCCGAAAATCTGCCGGGAAATGCTTAACAGTAATTTTACTTTTCACAAGGCCAGCCCGGCAAAAACACAGGAAAGCAGGGATGGTACCATAAAGATCGGGTTCAGCCTTTATGACGGTTCAATGGTTGAAGGCGTACTGATTCCTTCCGGGGGGCGGTTTACAGCCTGTGTCTCCTCCCAGGTTGGCTGTCCGCTCGGCTGTTTATTCTGCGCGACCGGCAAACTGGGTTTTAAACGGAACCTGAGTGCAGGCGAGATCTTTGACCAGGCGGCTTATCTGAATTCATTAGCTTTAAAACGAACGAAGAGTCCGGCCGGCCTGTCAAACATAGTCTACATGGGAATGGGGGAGCCATTGCTCAACTATGACAATGTAAAAAAATCAGTTGAAATGATCACAACTGCCGATGGCATGGGGATGTCACCACAAAGAGTCACAATCTCAAGCCTGGGTATACCTGAAATGATTCGCCGATTAGCCGATGATAAGCTGAAATGCCAGTTCGCGCTTTCATTGCATGCGGCTGTAAATGATAAACGAAACCGGCTGGCACCCTTTAATTTACAGCATCCTGTTGAGGATCTGAAGGAGGCTCTGAAGTATTACCACATTAAGACTGAAAAGCGGCTCACAATAGAGTATATTCTTTTTAAGGATATCAATGATTCTCTTGCAGATGCGAAGGAGCTTGCAGTCTTCTGTAAAAATTTCCCCGTAAAAATCAACCTTCTTGAGTATAATGAAGTTGAAGGAACCGGCTTTTACCGGGCCGGCCCTGAAAAGCTGAATGCTTTTGCAGATTTTCTCGAAAAGAAGAATATGGTTGTAAATATTCGTAAAAGCCGTGGGAAGGATATTGATGCAGCCTGCGGGCAACTGGCAGGAAAAATAAATAGCGAAATAGTGAAATAGCGAGAAAGCGAAAGAAAATTAATTTCACAACTTCACAACCTCGCTACTTAGCTACTTGATAACTAATCGAATTATGGAAAATAGAACCTTCACCATTTCCGGCAACATCGTGGATGTAGTCGGTAAAAGAATATTCACGGGCAGCATTCATGTAGAAAACGGAATTGTGAATAAAATCACAGAGGGACAATTTATATCAGATAAACTCATTATGCCAGGTTTTATTGATGCTCATGTGCATATTGAAAGTTCAATGTTAATTCCGTCAGAATTTGCACGGATAGCTGTAGTTCATGGCACGGTTGCCACAGTATCTGACCCCCATGAAATAGCCAATGTGCTTGGCATACCAGGAATAAAATTCATGATCGAAAACGGGAAAAAAGTCCCTTTTAAATTCTTCTTTGGTGCTTCGTCCTGCGTTCCGGCAACAGCATTTGAAACTTCAGGAGCCTCTCTCGGAGTTAAGGAAATGGAAGAACTGCTCGCGCTGAAGGAAGTCAAGTACCTTTCCGAAATGATGAATTTCCCGGGGGTTTTATTTCGTAATGAAGAAGTTATGGCAAAAATAGCGGTTGCTAAGAAATTCGGCAAACCGGTAGACGGTCATGCTCCCGGCATGAGAGGAGAGGATCTTAAAAAATACATTGAAGCAGGGATCAGTACCGACCATGAGTGTTTCAGTAAAGAAGAAGCCCTGAATAAAATTAATTTCGGTATGAAAGTTCTCATAAGGGGAGGGAGTGCGGCCAGGGATTTTGAAGAGTTGTGCAGCCTTATTGATGAATTCCCAGATATGGTAATGCTTTGCAGTGATGACAAACAGGCCGATCACCTTGTTGAAGGACATATCAACCAGCTTGTGAAAGGTGCAATAGAAAAAGGAATGGACCTGATCAATATTTTGCGTTCCTGTACATTTAACCCTGTTAAACATTATAATCTTGAGGTGGGTTTATTGCAGGAAGGAGATCCGGCCGATTTCATAGTAGTGGATAACCTGATTGATTTTAATATCCTTCAGACCTATGTTGATGGCGAATTGGTGGCTGATCAGGGAAACAGTAACATCAAACCTGTTAATGAAACACCATTTAATAATTTTAATATAGGAACCGTCGGGCTTATGGATATTGCGATCCCGGTAAGGCAAGGCAAATTACAGGTACAGACAACCCTTGAAGGCCACCTCATTACCGGCACAATGGAGGTAATTCCGAAGGTGGTCAACGGTTATGTTATCAGTGATCCGGAAAATGATATTTTGAAACTGGTCGTAAAAAACAGGTATAGGGAAGCTCCGGCCGGCCTTGGCTTTGTAAACGGGTTTGGGCTTAAACGGGGGGCAATTGCTTCATGTGTGGCTCATGACAGTCATAATATTATTGCCACGGGAACAGATGATGATTCCATTTGCAGGGCCATCAATCTGATTGTCAATGAAAAAGGAGGCCTTGCCCTGGTTGATGGAGATCTGTCAGAGATTTTACCACTTCCTTTTGCAGGTATTATGACTGTGGAAAACGGCTATGAAGTTGCTGCGAAGTATAAGAGAATGGTCAGATTGGTTAACTCTATGGGAAGTAATCTTGCAGCTCCTTTCATGACGCTTTCCTTTATGGCATTGCTTGTTATTCCCAGTCTTAAACTGAGCGATAAAGGCCTTTTCGACGGCAAAAACTTCGCTTTCACCGAACTGTTTAAAATTTAACAGAAAAAAACATATACATATTTAGGAGTGTACAATATTCTTTTTATATTTGTTGAGAAATTTAAAACCTTGATTACCATGAAGAAGAAACCTACACTTGATCTCCAGAAACTGGAAACAGCGGCCAGTAAACTTAGAGCCATGGCTCATCCAATGCGTATTGCTATTATCGACCTTCTCACTGATAACAAGAAACTTACGGTCACTGAGATTTACGAGAACCTTAACATCGAACAGGCGTCAGCATCTCATCATCTGAACATCCTTAAAAACAAGGGCATCCTCGATTCAAAAAGGGATGGTAAGATGATATTTTATTCACTCAAGGTTAACACTTTGACGCAGGTTATTGATTGTATCAACCAGTGTGTTCAGGCTTAGGGCTCAGAATTCTTTCATAGTGTCCATTTTTCTTCAACATCCCAGTTTGCTCTGATTTCAAGGGTCTTTGGAAGAAAGAAGACTTCTTCAGGTTGGATCTTCTTTCTGAAATTTCCTGTATCCCAACGACCGTTATGGTTATGGTCGTAAATAGCTTTCACCTTGAATTTTCCCGGGATCAGATACTCGAATTTAACTTTCCCGCCCGTATTGATTTTCTTTTCAGCTAAAACTATATCCTTTTCATTTAGCAACTGTATCAAATAATCACCGGGACGTTTTGAAATATCAACCTCGAGGATCAGGTTCCCGAAATCCCTTGCCAGCCTGGTTCTGAAGCTGTTTCTGATCGTATCATTAGCAAGACCGTTAATACTGATAAAAGCGGAATCCGGAATAAAAACAGCATAATTCTTATCTTCTTTCCACTTAGTTTCTATTGAAAGAACTCGCTTCAGGCTGTCGGCAAAATATACTTTTGGTTTTATTGTGTCCTTTTCCTGCATCAACCGGATACGGCTCAGATTAGCGGATGAAATCGGATACGAGAAGGTAAGAGTATAATTGCCGGCAAACTGGTTTAAACTTGCAGCAACTGTATTATTGGTGACTACAAGATACCTTTTTGCCTGATCTTTTTTCCTGGAAGTGGTCGCGTCTTTTGAATTCAGTTCCAGTTTGAGTGTATCGAGTACTTTATTTTCCTGGGAAACCATGAGAATGAGAGAGTCCATTTTGGGGTTTGTAAGCCAGAGAAACAGAGAGTCTTTATGTGGTGAAAATTCCTTAAGCGCCCATAGCTTTGTCGTATCAAAATTCAATGGTTTAAGGTTGTAAGATTTAACAGGATAACGGAAGATGAGTAGGACAAGCCCTTTTTTTACAAGCAGGGATTTCTGAATCCTTTGGGTGGAATCAATATCATCAAAGAGAAACAGGAGATGATTCGGGAAAACGGGCTGTTTCGCTGAAGTATCCTTTTTCGTTGAATCGCGTGCGACTTTTGATTTACCCGAAGGGGCGTTTGAATCCATAACTTTCATCCTTGCTGTATCTCTTTTGGCCTTCAGGCTGTCCTTTTTAATAGTTGAAGAATCGATTTTGGGCTTAGGCATATAATACGGATGCACCATGCTGTCGCTGAATGCCACTTTCTCCGTAGCCTGGTCAAAAATGAGGTTACTGTTCAGATCGGCCAGCGCAGTAAGTTTCATCGGGGAAGCTCTCAGGTTGTGAAACAGAAACTCCCCTTTCTCATTGGTTTTTGTCAGGTAATATGGTTTTACTTTTAAAGGAAGGGAATCAAATGCAATAGTATCATTATGATCAACATACAGCATGGCCAGCACGTCCTTCTGCGGGCTGAGATCATATGCATTAACCACGGTTCCATGAAGGCTGAGAGAATCAGTATAAAGTCCCGTGCTGAATACATAAGAAAATCCTGTCAGGATATTGCTTTCGGTAATATCGGAGATGCATTTTCCAAAGTCAATGGAATATGTAGTGTTTGCCGCGAGTGTATCCCCGAGCTTAATCGCAAGGCTTTTTCCCTTTAGTTTAAGGTCGGGAAGGGTCTTCAGAGGAGGAGATATATTAACTTCGGAGGCCTGGTTTTTAAGGGCAATGAATTCATTAAAATCAATTCTGATGGTGTTATCTTTGAAACCTGTTGAGAAATTCGGAGGGTCGCACTTCAGCGCTTTCGGTGGTGTGGTGTCCTTAGGGCCGCCAGTCGGAGCAACCGGATTTGCGCACCTCAAAAGAAAGGAGCATACAGAAAAAATCAAAAGATATATATAAATCCCTGAATGTTTCATATGGAACAGCAGTATGGCTTTTTCGCTTCCAAAATTACCAATCGTTTTGGTATCATCTATGATTTTTTTATTAATTTTGAACGGAATTTCCGGTAGATCAGATTATTCATTGTTAATTTACAAACATATACGGTATGTCAGGTCACAATAAATGGTCAACTATCAAGCGTAAAAAGGGAGCGTTGGATGCAAAGCGTTCAAAGATATTCTCAAAAATAATCAAAGATATTACAATAGCTGTCAAGGAAGGCGGCCCTGATCCTGACGGAAATCCAAGGCTGCGCCTGGCCATAGCCAATGCAAAGGGTGGTTCAATGCCTAAGGAAACCCTGCAGAGGGCTATCAACAAAGGAACCGAAAAAGATGCCGCAACCCTTCATGAAACAACATATGAAGGGAAGGGCCCTCACGGGATTGCAATATTCGTGGAATGCACTACCGACAACCTTCAGAGAACAGTTTCCAACATCAGGGCACATTTTAACAAGCATGGAGGGGAACTTGGAACCAATGGATCCCTTGCCTACCTGTTTGACCGCAAGGGTGTTTTTGAGATACCCAAGGGGGAGCTTGTCCAGGAAGAGTTTGAGATGGAGTTGATTGATGCAGGTGCCGAGGATATTGCTGTTGAGGAGGAGACGTTCACAGTTACAACTGCAATGGAAGACTTTGGTTCCATGATGAAGAAACTTGAAGCCATGCACATAGAACCTGAAAGCGCTTCCCTGCAAAGGATTCCTAAAACGTATATCATCCTTGAAGAGGACTCAACACGCAAGGCTCTCAGGTTGATTGATATCCTGGAAGAAGACGAAGACGTGCAGAATGTCTTTCACAACCTTCAGATCAGTGACGAAATGGCTGATAAACTCTCATAATAAAAAAACCCGGCGATTCGCCGGGTTTTTTTATGTTTTCTCGAAAGTTTAAACTTCGCAGATATACTGGGTCAGGTTAGTGCCCTTGTTCAGGTTAAGTTTTTTTCTCAGCCTGATGCGTGATATTTCTGTACTGGGAGCGGTGATCTTCAAAATATGTGCAATTTCCTTGGTGTTCAGGTTCATCCTCAGAAGGGCGCATAATTTATGATCGTTAGGCGTTAACTGGGGGTACACTTTACGGAGACGGTCGAAGAAACCCGGGTGTATCTTCTCAAAATGAGCCTTGATCCTATACCAGTCGTTATCAAACTTAATATTGTCGTCGATGGTCTTCAGTACCCTTGCCATCTCATTCCGGGTTATGATTTTTTCATTTTTCAGCAGGCGGTTGATATCTTTCTTTATCAAACCAATGATTTTGTTTTTCTGGCTGATAAAGATTGAAGATGTAGCAAGTTCACGGTTTATGAGATCCAGTTCCATTTGATGCTTTTGTTTTAAAAGCTGGTTTACTTTCTGCTCAGCCCTGATCCTTTCCTGAAGCCTCTGGTTACGCTCTTTTTCAACTTTCTTGCGCTGTTCGATCTCATTTTTCAGTTCCGAAATGATGCGTTCATTAGTCATTTCAAGGTTTCTCTGGTAATTGGCGACTTCAATGGCTGCCCTGATCTGGTCGATGTCAACAGGCTTGAAGAGGTAGGCATAAGGTTTCAGCGAGAAGGATTTTGCAAATACCTCGCTTTTACTCATGGAAGTAAGAAAGATTATGCCGCAATTGTAATTTTCGGTCAGAACCCTGGCGGCTTCAATCCCATCCATTTTGCCCGCCAGTTTAACATCCATGATCACAATATCAGGTTCTTTCTTTTGTTCCTTTAAACCGGCAATATTTTCAACTGCGTTTTCTCCTTTGATATCAATACCCAGGATCTGGTAACCGAGTTCAGATAATTTAGCCCTCAGGTCATGGGCGATGATCAACTCATCTTCAACGATATAAATGCTGATGGGTGCCATAATTTTTTTGTTTAGGTTAAAACTTAAAGTCAGCTTTTTTGATAATATTATATGTGTTGATGGCAATAACCAGTTCTTCATTGGTGGGCATTACCATTGCGATCACTTTGGATCCTGGTCTTGACAGTATAACCTCCCTGCCCCGTATCCCTTCGTTGCGGTCGGGATCGAATTCGACTCCGAGGAATTCCAGATTCTCAAGTATCCTTTTACGGGTATCACAATCGTTTTCACCGATTCCGCCCGTAAAAATAATAAGGTCAACACCACCCATTGCAGCGATATAGGACCCGATATATTTTTTAACCCTGTATGCATACATCTCGAGAGCCAACTGGGCCCGCTCTACACCTTGGGCAGCGGCCATCTCAACGTCACGCATATCGTATGAGATCCCGGAAATCCCGCAAACACCGCTTTGTTTATTGAACAGGTTATTCGTATCCTTGATACTCAGGTTTTCTTTTTCTGCTATAAAAAGCAATACACCCACATCCACATCCCCGGTGCGGGTGCCCATCATCAGCCCTTCAACAGGAGTAAATCCCATGGAAGTGTCAACAGATTTTCCCTGATTTATGGCAGTCACCGACGAACCGTTCCCAAGGTGACAGGTGATGATTTTAATCGATTTATAGTCTTTCCCAAGAAACCGGCAGGCCTTCTCGGCTACAAACTGATGGGATGTGCCGTGATATCCGTAACGACGTATCCTGTATTTTTCATAATATTC
>Ga0182021_10008944_pt1 | contig 11852 bp, 10 predicted proteins | sample 612E3MmetaG_FD_120493 | JGI IMG/M metagenome (GOLD analysis project Ga0182021, IMG submission 120493) | Permafrost microbial communities from Stordalen Mire, Sweden - 612E3M metaG (Illumina Assembly) | ecosystem: Environmental > Terrestrial > Soil > Wetlands > Permafrost | place: Sweden...
ACCCGAAGGCCACCGAAACAAACCGAGATCAAACTTGGCATCGATTTTTGGCACGCTGTTGAGTTCTCAAGAATCGGACGCACACCAACACAACACCTTCCAGTGTCGCATCGGGGCAACCATTCAATGTTACTTGTATTACGCTCACTTGCCTAACGGCCGTTCACATCAACACCACCGATACAAAGACCAGTGCGTTGCGTGGAGCCGGGGCGAGTGTCCACTGTAACAGGCTGAAGCCCGTCCCACGATCCCTTGCGGGAACCTGGCGGCACCGAGAACTCGGTGCCCTTTTCTGTGGCTGACACATGCTACAGGGGTGGTTCCACACCCGTAGCCTGCGTGCTGCCAACCCACGGGACCGGCCACTTCGCACGGCGCTTGCGCACCTGCTGCAGTGGTGTCCGTTCCTCCCTGTCGGGCTGACTTGCTGAACTTTAGAACCTCCCCCCACCAAACACAAATCCGCTGGTCACAGGCCTGCGAAGGCCAGTTCTTGCGCATCTCGTAATCAGCAGGTCAAGGGGATGAACCGCTCGATCAGGCCGAACGGCGCGCGGCAGCCAGAGACTTGCGTCCTCTGCGCACCAGTGCTACCTGGCCATGAAGGAAGTCTGCTTCGCTCAGAACCGCCTCCAAATCACTGACTTTGACGTTGTTCACCGACGCGCCACCATCGCCAATGACCCGCCGGGCTGCGTTACGGCTGTCCACCAGGCCGGTCGCGACCAAGGCATCCACCACAGAGTCCCCCGGTGCAACCTCTCCTCCGGGCAGCTCAGCAGTCGCGTCACGCAACGTAGAGGCGTCCAAGGCCGCTGGGTCCCCCTTGCCGAACAACGCCTCGCTGGCGGCCTGCACAGCGGACGTAGCGGACCTACCGTGCACCAGGGTCGTCACGTCAGCAGCCAGTGTCCTTTGCGCGTCGCGTTTGAAGGGTGTCGCGGCCAGTGAGGCTTCCAGCACCTCGATCTGCTCGCGGGTGCGGTCGGTGAAGATCTTGAGGTACCCGATCACCGAAGCGTCCTCGGCGTTGATCCAGAACTGGTAGAAGGCGTATGGGGACATCATCTCCGCATCCAGCCACACGGTCCCACCCTCGGTCTTTCCAAACTTCGTGCCATCGGCCTTGGTGACCAAGGGCGTGGTCATCAGGTGGACCGACTCGTGTTCCGCACGATTGATCAGGTCGGATCCGGCAGTCAGGTTGCCCCACTGGTCCGCGCCGCCAGTCTGCAAAGTGCATCCGTATGTTCGGTGGAGGTGCAGGTAGTCCAAACCCTGCAAGAGCTGGTAGCTGAACTCGGTGTACGAGATCCCATCTTGGCTAGCCAGGCGCGTCGCAATCGCATCCTTCTTAATCATGGCGTTGACCCTGAAGTGCCTGCCGACGTCACGCAGGAAGTCCAGCGCTGACATCGGCGCCGTCCAGTCAAGGTTGTTGACCATCGTTGCGGGGTTGTCCCCCCCGAAGTCAAGGAATGGCTGGACCTGCTTCTGGATCCGGGCCACCCACGCGGCCACTGTCTCAGGAGAGTTCAGAGTGCGCTCGCCGGTTGCCTTGGGATCACCGATCAGGCCGGTGGACCCACCCACCAGGCAAAGCGCGTGGTGCCCGGCCCGCTGTAGGTGACGCATCAGGATGAGCTGGACGAGGTTGCCCATGTGCAAGCTCGGTGCAGTCGGGTCGAAACCGCAGTAGAACGTGACCGGTCCACCGGCGAGTGCCTCACGCAGAGCCGGCTCGTCGGTAGTCTGCGCCACGAGTCCACGCCACTGCATCTCTTCGAGGATGTCGCTCACGGCGGATCGTTCCCTTCACTGGCCCACACTATTGTCACGACACACACTGCCCTACGGCGCGCAGGAACCGGCGCCCGGTTTGGATGTTCGGACCTTGCCAGGCCGGTACACCGAGACTGTGGGCTCACCCTCGAGCCAAAACCGCCAGGGATACACCCCCGGGTCACCACCGGGACCACTGACCCCGACGCGCGGTCCGGTGCGCACGATGGCACTCGCCGCGACGGAGGATGTCGCCGCAGTGACCCTGGTCACTGGAGCCTGTGGGGCCACCCGCAACACCAAGGGGCTGGCTGTTGCGGTGGTATCGATACCGTTCTGAGCGCGCGTCAACGCCAGCGCCATTGCCAGGCGGGCAGGGCCGCGTGCCAGATCCCGGTCGATAACACCCGCACGACGTGAGCGGGCCACCTCAAGGCCCTCCACGACCTCACCAGCGCGCATGAGTACGGCGCTGGCGGCACCCGCCGGACCACAGACCACGTTCGCGCACCAGTGCATCCCGTAGGTGAAGTAGACATAGAGTCCACCCGGCTCGCCGAACATCACCGCCGTGCGCGGGCTCTGACCCCTGAAGGCGTGCGACCCGGGGTCGTTCGCCCCGCCATATGCCTCGACCTCTGTCAGGCGGACAGTGACACCCGCATGTGAGATCGTGCACCCGAGCAACTCAGGTGCCACCTCGAGAACGGGGCGAGCAAAGAAGGCGCGAGTCAACCGGCCTCGCATCAGATCTCTTTGCCCACCGTGAACGCCCTTGCCTGGATGACGTGCTGGCGCACGAGCTCAAGCTGTTCACGAACGCGCGTCGGCGCCGTACCTCCCTTGGAGTCTCGCGACTCCAGCGATCCGCGCACGCTCAGCACGGAACGCACGGCGGGGGTGAGGTGTGTGGAGATCGAGGCGAGGTCTTCGTCGGATAGGTCCCAGAGCTCGATGCCACGGATTTCACATTCGCGAACACAGGCACCGGAGATCTCATGGGCGACCCGAAACGACACCCCCTGGCGAACGAGCCACTCGGCAATGTCTGTGGCGAGCGAAAACCCCTGCGGCGCAAGTGACTCGAGCCGGTCGGTGTTGAACGCCATGGTTGCGATCATTCCGGCAAAAGCGGGTAACAAGACCTCGAGGGTGTCGATGCCGTCGAATACGGGTTCCTTGTCTTCCTGCAGATCGCGGTTGTAGGCCAAGGGCAGCCCCTTGAGCGTGGTCAGCAGACCGGCGAGGTCCCCGACTAACCTTCCGGCCTTGCCGCGAGCCAGCTCAGCCACGTCAGGGTTCTTCTTCTGGGGCATGATGCTCGACCCCGTGGAGTAGGCGTCGTCCAGCGCAATAAAGGAAAACTCCTTGGTGGCCCAGAGCACGACCTCCTCGGCGAGCCGGGAGACGTCCACCGCCGCCATGGCACTGACAAATGCAAACTCCGCAGCGAAGTCGCGGCTGGCTGTTCCGTCAATGGAGTTCTCCACCGCACCAGCGAACCCAAGGTCGGCCGCAATCGCCTCGGGGTCCAGTCCGAGGGAGCTGCCTGCCAGAGCCCCCGATCCATACGGCGACAAGGCCGTTCGGCGATCCCAGTCCTGCCAACGGTCTACATCGCGCAGCAACGCCCACCCGTGGGCCAGCAGGTGATGTGCCAGCAGCACGGGCTGGGCGTGCTGAAGGTGCGTGCGGCCAGGCATCGCCACGTCGATGTGCTCATCGGCTTGTGCCACCAGGGCATCCACGACGTCTAACACCAGCGAGCTCACCGCCCGGGCATGGTCGCGCAGGTACATCCGGAACAGCGTGGCCACCTGGTCGTTGCGCGAGCGGCCCGCCCGCAGGCGCCCGCCCACGTCCGCGCCAGCACGCTCGATCAGGCCACGTTCCAGCGCCGTATGCACGTCCTCGTCGCCGGCGTCGGGACCAAACGCACCTGACCTAACGTCGGCCAGGAGCTCCCCCAGACCGGCAAGCATCGCCTCAAGACTGGCGTCATCCAGCAGGCCTGCGCGGTGCAGCACTCGGGCGTGAGCCTGGGACCCGGCGATGTCGTATGGGGCCAGCCTCCAGTCGAAGTGGGTCGACTTGGACAGCGCGGCAAGTGCCTCCGAGGGGGTACCGGCGAAACGGCCGCCCCACAGGCTAACCTTGCCGACCTGCCGCGCAACGCTCATGCCGCTGGGATCGTCCTTGCTCACTTGCCCAGCCGTTGGTCACGACCAGCGGCGATCTTGCTGGACAGACCGTGCAGATGAATGAAGCCCTTGGCCTGGCTCTGGTCGAAGGTGTCCAGCTCGTCATAGGTAGCCAGACCGAAGTCGTAAAGGCTGGTCTGCGAGCGACGACCGGTCACGACAGCGCGACCGCCGTGCAGCGTCATCCGGATGTCACCGGAGACGTACTCCTGGGTGGATGCCACAAACGCGTCGAGCGAACGCTTCAGCGGGCTGAACCATAGACCGTCATAGGTCAGCTCGCCCCACTTCTGCTCGACTCCGCGCTTGTAACGACCGAGCTCGCGCTCCAGCGTGACGTTCTCAAGCTCTTGGTGGGCGGTGATGAGGGCGAGTGCGCCGGGTGCCTCGTAGATCTCGCGGCTCTTGATACCAACCAAACGGTCCTCGACCAGGTCGAGGCGACCGACCCCGGCGTTGCCGGCACGCGTGTTGAGCTGCGAGATGGCCTGCAGGACGTTGCACTTCACACCGTCGATGGCGACCGGGACGCCGGCTTCAAAGGTGATGGTGACCTCATCGGCGTCGTGCTGGCGGGCGGGGTCCTTGGTATATGTGTAGAGATCCTCGATAGGAGCATTCCAGATGTCCTCCAGGAAGCCGGTCTCGACCGCACGACCGAAGACGTTCTGGTCGATCGAGTACGGGTTCTTCTTGGTGGTCTCGATCGGCAGGTTGTGCGCCTCGGCATACTCGATCGCCTTGCTGCGGGTGAGCGCAAGGTCACGGACCGGGGCGATACAGGTGAGCTCGGGCGCCAACGAGGTGATGCCGACCTCGAAGCGGACCTGGTCGTTGCCTTTGCCGGTGCAGCCATGGCCGACGATGGTGGCGCCGTGCTTCCGGGCCGCCTTAACCAGATGCTTGACGATCAGGGGACGGCTCAGCGCCGAAACCAGCGGGTACCGGTCCATGTAGAGGGCGTTCGCCTGAATTGCCGGGAGGCAGTACTCGTCGGCGAACTCCTCACGAGCGTCGGCCACGTAGGCCTCAACGGCACCGCACTCGAGCGCGCGCTGACGGATGACGTCGAGATCCTCTCCGCCCTGGCCCAGGTCGACGGCGACGGCGATGACCTCGGCGCCGATGGCGTCGGCGATCCAGCCGATGGCTACGGAGGTGTCGAGGCCTCCGGAATATGCGAGAACAACGCGGTCAGTCACGGGTACTCCTTAGTGATGTCATCATTTGCACAACGACGGGTGGGGTCTTCGGGATTGTTCGATTGGTCGTTCGGCTCGATTCGCTCACGACCAGCCAGAGCAAGCAGCCTGTTCGCCAGTGCCCGGCTCTGCCGGAGCCCGGCGGTGATGATCACAATGGTGTCGTCGCCGGCGATGGTGCCCAGAATGTCCGTCTCGTCCGCGTGATCGAGCGCCGAGGCCAGGTAGTTGGCGGCTCCTGACGGCGTGCGCACCACCACGAGGTTGGCTGAGACCCGTGCGGTCACCAACAGCTCCTCACACTGTCGACGCAAGCGCGAGCTCACCTCCTCCCGGCCGAGAGCCACCCGGGCCGTCCGATCACCGCCCTCCCCAGGCACGGCGTACACGAGGGCCTTGCCCTCGCGCACCTTGACCGCGCCGAGCTCAAGGAGGTCACGCGACAGGGTCGCCTGGGTGACTGCAAAGCCGTCGCGCGAAAGGATCTCCAAAAGCTCGCCCTGGGATCGCACGCTCTGGCGCCCGAGAGTGTCCAGGATGAGCTGTCGCCGCCCGGCACGGGTCTGCGGAATCACGACGTCGGCTCAAGTGTCTCGAGCAGAGCCGGCAGTGCCGTCACGAACGAGTCGATCTGCGCCTTCGTGATGATCAGCGGGGGGGCAAGCCTGAGCACATCCGGAGTCGGTGCGTTGACGATGAAGCCTGCGGTCAGCGCTCGGTCGGCCACCACCGCGGACACATCGGCGGACAGCTCAATGGCGCGCAGCAGACCCGCTCCCCGAACCCCACGGATCAAGGGATGGCCGAGGGCGGTTACCGAGTCGACAAGGTGGTTGCCCACCGACGTGGCATGCGCGAGGAGGTTGTTGGTCTCGATTGTGTCCAGAACAGCCAGCCCCACCGCAGCTGCCAGCGGATTTCCACCGAAGGTCGTACCGTGCTGACCAGCCGTGAGTAACCCGCTGACGCCGGGGCCGAAGGTGACCAGCGCTCCGATCGGCACTCCGGCGCCAAGCCCCTTGGCGACCGTGATGGCGTCAGGGACGATGCCAGCCTGCTGGAATGCGAACCACGTCCCGGTGCGGCCCACGCCGGTCTGGACCTCGTCGATGATCAGCAGCGTGCCGCTAGCTGTGGTCAGCTCACGAGCCAGGCGCAGGTATGCCGGATCAGCGGCAACCACTCCGGCCTCGCCCTGAAAAGGCTCCAGAAACAGCGCCGCGACGTCGGTGCCGATGGCCGCACGCAGGGCCGCTTCGTCGTTCAGCGGGACGTGGGTCACCGAAGGGATGAGCGGCTCGAACGGCTGTCGGTAGGCCAGCTTGTGGGTCAGCGCCAAAGCCCCAGTGGTGCGCCCGTGGAATGCTGCCTCCGCTGCGACCAACCCGGTGCGCCCGGTGCGCCGGCTCAGCTTGATAGCGGCCTCGATCGCCTCGGTGCCCGAGTTGGCAAAGAACACGGACGAGCCGCCCGGAGCTCCGGCAACCGCAAGCAGCCGTTCGGCCAGCTCAATCTGAGGCGGGGTAGCGAACAAGTTGGATACATGAATCAGGGACTCAGCTTGCCTACATAAGGCGCCGACCACAGCCGGGTGTCCATGGCCGAGGGCATTGACAGCAATCCCAGCGAGCAGGTCAAGATAGCGGTTACCGTCGGCGTCCCACACATAGCACCCCTGCCCGCGGGTCAGGACCGCTTTAGGGCGCCCGTACACACCCATCAGAGAATGCGCGTAACGGTCGAGGTAGGTCGCATTGTCAAGCGCGCGCATCAGCTATCGCCCCCGATTTCACCTGGGGCGTGATCCCCGTCGCCATGTGCATCTTTACTGTCATCTTCGGCACGCAGCCAGACAACCCGATCCACCGGAGAGTCCGGAACGATCATGGTGCCGATGCCTTCACTGGTGAAGACCTCCAGTAGCAGCGAGTGCATCTGCCGACCGTCGATAATGTGCGCCTGGGGCACCCCCTGGGTCACCGCCCGCACACACGCTTCTAGCTTGGGCCTCATGCCAGCCGCCACCCGGGTCGCCAGGTCGGCGGCTGCGCTCACGGACAACTGCGAGAGCAGGGAGTCAGGGTCGGGCCAGCTGGCGTAGACGCCCTCGACGTCGGTGAGCACTACCAGCTTGTGTGCGCCAAGGGCGACGGCCAGCGCGGATGCCGCGGTATCGGCGTTGACGTTCAGCACCTGTCCGTCAACGTCGAGGTCGGGAGCCACAGTCGAGACCACCGGGATTCGCCCCGCGTCCAGAATGTCCAGGACCGCAGAGGGATTCACGCTCACGACGTCGCCGACCAGACCAAGATCCACCGGGATGCCATCGATGACCAGGTCTCGTTTGCGCGCTCCGAACAGAGCAGCGTCCTCGCCGGACAGCCCCACCGCAAGAGGTCCGTGCTGATTCAGTAGCCCGACCAGTTCACGGCCCACCTGGCCGGTCAGCACCATGCGGACGACGTCCATGATCTCGGGGGTAGTCACCCGGAGGCCGCCCTTGAACTCGCTGGTCAGCCCCACCCGCTCCAGCATGGTCGCGATCTGCGGGCCACCGCCGTGCACGACGACCGGGCGCAGGCCGGCGTAGCGCAGGAACATGATGTCCTGGGCGAAGGCCGCCTTGAGCTCGTCGTCAACCATGGCGTTGCCGCCGTACTTGATGACGACAAGTGCCCCGCGGAACCGCTCGAGCCACGGAAGCGCCTCGACCAAGATGTGCGCCTTGGAGGCCGCAGAGGCAAGCCTGGCCTGTCCGCGGCTGAGCCGAGCGTTGTCTGTCACGTCAGTGCGGTCACTCATGTCGAGTACGCCGAGTTCTCGCGGACATAGTCGTGAGTCAGGTCGTTGGTCCAGATGGTCGCCGTCTGTTCCCCGGCGTGCAGGTCCACCATGACGTGCACCTGTCGGGCACCCATGTCGATCAGCGTTCGGTCCTGGCCGACGCCCCCTGCGCGGCACACCTGAACACCGTTCATGGTCACGTCCAACGCGGCCGGATCAAACGAAGCTCGGGTGGTTCCCACCGCCGCCAGGACACGACCCCAGTTCGGATCGCCGCCGAAAACCGCACACTTGAACAGATTGTTGCGGGCAATCGCCCGAGCGACCTCGAGGGCATCGGGCACACTTGCCGCGGAACGGATCTCGATCTCGATGTCATGCTCAGCGCCCTCGGCATCTGCGACCAACTGTCGAGCCAGATCCGCGCACACCGCGGTGACCGCTGCAATCAGTTCTGCGGCCGAAGGCGCAATCCCGGACGCACCAGATGACATCAGCAAGACCATGTCGTTGGTCGACATGCAGCCATCGGAGTCGATCCGGTCAAAAGTAATCTCGGTTGCCTGGCGAAGAGCCGAATCGAGAGCAGCAGGATCGGCAACCGCGTCCGTGGTGATCACGACGAGCATCGTGGCCAGTGCCGGTGCGAGCATGCCAGCCCCCTTGGCCATACCACCGACCGACCATCCGCCGCCGGTCGCCAGCGACTGTTTGTCGACGGTGTCAGTCGTCATGATTGCGGTAGCAGCGGCTTGTCCGCCCGAGCCGGACAGCGCGGCGACGGCGGCGTCGATCCCGGAGGTGATCTTGTTCATCGGCAACAGTTCGCCGATCAGACCGGTGGAGGCGACGACCACGTCCCCCGGCGAGACCCCGACCGCTGCGCCGAGGTGCTCGGCGCTGCGGCAAGCGTCGAGGAACCCGGCAGCGCCAGTACAGGCGTTGGCTCCTCCCGAGTTGAGCACGACCGCGTCGACCCTGCCATCCGCCAGCACCTGACGGCTCCAGGTCACAGGTGCCGCCTCAACCCGGTTGCCGGTGAACACCGCCGCACCGTGATGGTCCGGGCCGTCGTTCACGACGACGGCAAGGTCAGGCCTGCCGCTTGCCTTCAGTCCGGCCGTCACACCAGCCGCGCGGAATCCTTTGGGGGCGGTAATACTCACGGAGCTACTCCTGTAATTGGCAGGGCGGTGGTCTCTGGTAGTCCCAGGGCCAGGTTGGCACACTGAACTGCAGCGCCCGCGGTGCCCTTGGTCAGGTTGTCGATAGCGGCCACGGCAATGACCCGTCCGGTCCGCTCGTCCATCGCGACTTGGAGGTGGACGTTGTTGCTCGCTAGAACATCCGCCGTGCGCGGCCACTGTCCTTCCGGCAAGAGATGGACGAACGGCTCGTCGCGGTAGGCCTCTTCCCATGCTTTCCGCACGGTGGCCACGTTCACTCCCGTCTTCACACGGGCCGTGCAGGTAGCCAGGATGCCTCGTGGCATTGGCGCCAGAGTTGGGGTGAAAGAGACTGTCACCGGATGCCCGGCCGAGGCGCTGAGATTCTGCTCAATCTCCGGAGTGTGCCGGTGAGTGCCGCCGACCCCGTACGGCGACATCGAGTTCATCGTCTCTGAACCCAGAAGGTGCGGCTTGAGAGACTTGCCCGCACCAGAGGTGCCACTGGCCGCGACGATGACGACGTCATCGGCTTGCAGAACCCCCTCGACAAACCCCGGCGCCAAGGCAATGGTGCATGCAGTGGGGTAGCAGCCAGGCACGGCAATCCTGCGCGCCCCGGACAGCACCTCGCGGCCCTTGTGCCCCAACGGCAGCGGCAGCTCTGGCAACCCGTAAGGCCAGGTGCCGGCATGACTGCTGCCATAGAAGACTCGCCACTGCTGCGCATCGGCCAACCGGAAGTCTGCACCGCAGTCGATGACGATGACATCCTGCCCCAGCTGTTCCACGATGGCGGCCGAGGCGCCGTGGGGCAGTGCAAGGAAGACCACCTGATGACCGGCCAAGGTCTTAGCCGTGGTCTCGACCAGCACACGGTCCGCCAGGGGGGTGAGATGCGGGTGGATGTCACCCAGCCTGGTGCCAGCGTTGGAGGACGCAGTGAGGGCTCCCAGCGTCATGTCCGGGTGTCCGAGCAGCAGCCGAGCGATCTCACCACCGGCATAGCCGCTGGCTCCTGCTATCGCCGCCATGATCATGCGCATGACTATACACACATATGGGAATGTATGCAGAATCAGCCCAAAGGGTCGGACGATCCCCACGGCCGTAGGCGAAGTGTGCGCGCCGCATCGTCCAGCCCTGCCCCGCCCCTGGCTGCCAGCGTCTGCGCAGTATCAACGCCAGCCCTCACAAAGCGCCCGGACCAGGCATCGAGCTGTCCGCCGGCCAAAGCCAGCGCCAGATCCGTGACATCGCCGGGGTCGGTCCACTGTGTGCGGCGGCGGTGCATCTGCATCGAGAGTGTCATCTGCGTGCGAACAACGCCCGGAGCAAGGTCAAATGCTCGAATGCCTTGCGCCCACCCCGCGCGGTGCGTACTCCCAGTGATCCGAGCCAGCGCAGACTTGCTGGCGCTGTAAGCACTCAGATCCGCGCGCTCAGCGGTGCCCGCACCACTGTTGATGTTGATGATCCGCCCTCCGCCAGCCGCGATCATCGGCGGTACGACGGCGCGCGTCATCAGGAACGGGCCTCGGACGTTGGTGGTGATGACCGACCACCACTGATCGACCTCCGCCTCCCACAGGGGCACCTCGCGCTCGATCAGTCCTGCACTGTTGACCAGCAGGTCGATCCGGCCCCAAGACGACAGAACCGTCTCGACCACGTCACCAACAGCCACCTCATCGGTCACGTCGACCGCCCTGGCCATGGCCAGCGCGCCGGCGGCCCCGATCTCTTTGGCGACAGCGGTGGCAAGCAGTCCGTTGCGCGCGAGCAGGCACACTGCATACCCCTCGGCGGCCAGAGCACGTGCGATCAGTGCACCGATACCGCGAGAGGCACCGGTGACAACGGCGACCCGCTGCTCCATGGCCACCTCAGGCACCGCGCTGGACTGCACCCACGGCAGCGGCGGCGGACGCGATTGCCCGGTCCCGAAGGCCGTTGACCTCCCTGGTGGTCAAGGTGCGCTCAGGAGCCCGGAAGACCAGACGGTAGGCCATGGACTTGTGGCCGGGCCCGGCCTGCTCGCCACGGTAGATGTCCATGAGCGAAAGGGACTCGAGCATCTCGCCCGACCCCTGCCATAGCGCCGACTCAAGGGCAGCCGCGCTGACCTGCTCATCGACCACGAGGGCCACGTCGCTTTGCGCGACCGGATAGGTAGACAGTTCGCGGGCCTGCACGGTGACGTCGCTGGCCATCGTAAGAACATCGACGTCCAACTCTCCAACGCAGGTGCGCGTCGGAATGCCGAGAGCAGCAACCACTTTGGGGTGCAGCTCTCCGGCGTGACCGACCAGCGTTCCGTCAGCAAGCTCCAGTCGCGCGCACCGGCCGGGGTGCCACGGCGCGTGGTCGTCGGCCGTTACCACGATGTCCACAGCCAAGGCGGACGCGATAGCCCTGGCAGCGCCGACCGCATCGGTCCAGTCAGCCGGACGCCCAGGTCCCCACCATCCGGCGGGGTCGGAGTCACCAGTGAGGGCGTACGCGACTCTGCGCGGCTGTGGAGGAACGGCTGCCAGGATCTGGGCAAGAGTCACGTCATCCGGACGTTCTTTAGTGCCCGGCACCGGAGCGGCTTGAGGTTCCCACAGCGGACGGGTGACCAGGCCCATCTCGAAGATGGCGGTGTCGCGCGAGCCTCGGGAAACATTGCGGCGCAGAGCCTCGACCATCGTCGAGAGTACAGAGGTCCGCAT
>Ga0182021_10008946_pt1 | contig 11850 bp, 8 predicted proteins | sample 612E3MmetaG_FD_120493 | JGI IMG/M metagenome (GOLD analysis project Ga0182021, IMG submission 120493) | Permafrost microbial communities from Stordalen Mire, Sweden - 612E3M metaG (Illumina Assembly) | ecosystem: Environmental > Terrestrial > Soil > Wetlands > Permafrost | place: Sweden...
CAGCGCAAGCGTGCGCGTGGCCACCGGCCCGGCACCGTGGATCGGAAACAAGGAAGTCAGCGTCGACGAGATCACGGATGTGGTCGTGCGGGAGCGATCCGGCAATCGCGGTAGCACGAGCTACACGGTCATGTATGCGGATCGCTCTCGCCAGGAGCGAAAGCTGGTATCGTTCCTTTCTGAATCCGATCAGGCCGAATTCGTGGCGCAAACGATCCGCGATTCGCTCGGCTTGAACCCCAAAGACGCTTGAGCTGAAATCAATCGGACGGTGGGACGGACCCCGATGACGGACGGCGTGCGTAGGCGAACTCCGCGTGCCAAAGCGCGCGGCTACAGGGAAGCCGAACCCACTCTCTCACGTTCGTGGCTACGGGGACGGCGGTCGGCAGTGGGCGGGGTTCGACCGTGCGCCAGGTTTACGGCCGGCACGCTCACGGCCGGCGACCCAAAGTGGCAGCGGCGTCCCGCCGCTGAATACTCCGGCACCGCGGCGGGACGCCGCGGCCACTTTTCCGGCCCGTTCGCGCCGCGCGCGCCCAACCCAAAACCCAAAACTCATAACCCAAAACTGGTGCGCGTCACGACGCGCACGCGGCGATGAGCTCGATGGCGGCGGAAAGCGCGGTCATCCGGCCGGCGGCGACGGCGTGCTCCACCGCTTCGAGGCGCGCACCCACGGCGGGCGACGTATAGAAACGGCGGCGCAGGCTTTCGGCGATGAGCGCATGCATCCATTCCACCGCCTGCGTCCGACGGCGCGTATCCAGCGCGCCGCTGGCCCGGGTGTGGGCGAAATAATCCTGCGTCATGCGCCACACCGCGGGAATGCCCTCCAGCGTCAACGACGACGCCAGCAACGCCGGTGTCTCCCACCCTTCGGTGGCGCGGTGCAAATAGTGCAGCACTCCGCGCATCTCTGCCTGCGCGGCGACACACCGCGGCCGGTTGTCGCCGTCGGCCTTGTTGATGACGATCGCGTCGGCGAGCTCGATGACGCCCCGCTTGATGCCCTGCATCTCGTCGCCCGCGCCGGCGATCATCAGCACCAGAAAAAAATCCACCATCGAACGCACCGCCACCTCGCTCTGCCCGACGCCGACGGTTTCGACGATGACGACATCGAAACCCGCCGCCTCGCCTACGAGGATGGCTTCGCGGGTCTTGCGCGTCACGCCGCCGAGGGAACCGCCCGAGGGCGAGGGTCGGATAAACGCGCCGGGGCGCCGGCCCAGTTTCTCCATGCGCACCTTGTCGCCAAGGATGCTGCCCCCGGTAACCGAGCTCGACGGGTCGATCGCGAGCACTGCCACGCGCAGACCCTCGTCGGTAAGATGACAGCCGAGCGCCTCGATGAAGGTGCTTTTGCCGGCACCTGGAATGCCCGTGATGCCGATACGGCACGACTTGCCCGTGTGCGGCAGAAGTTTCGCGAGCAGTTGCTGCGCCGCGTCCTGGTGGGCGGGCGCGTTGCTCTCGATGAGGGTGATGGCCCGGCCCAGCACCGTCGGATCGTGGGCGAGCACGCCGGCGGCATAGTCGTCGACGGAAAGGCGGGCGCGGCGCGGCAGCGACGCTGCCGGTTGAGAGGGCGCGGCAGTGTCGTCCGGTTTCACCCCATGCACAATCCGGGTGGCAAAGCCCGCGCCAGCTTCGGCTGGAACCCAGTCGGGACGTTTGGAGGAGCCGCTTTCGTGCGACGATGACTGAGGTTTTTTCATCCGATAAGGCGCGGTGGGAACCGCAGATTTACCTAGCGCAGCAGAGCCGCAACCAAATCCATACATCCGTTCTGATTTTACAGAAGGCAACGAAGGAAACGAAGGACCAGGGCAAAAGCCGCAGCTCTTTGTTTCCTTTGTTACCTTTTGTAAAATTCCGAGTTTCGAAACTCTTGGCAATCGCAGAGGGAAAGATGCACGCCGGAAAACAAGATTTTCAGATATAGCAGAGGGCGCAGATAAATCGGGCGGCGCCCGTTTCTACGTTTTGATCAGATGAGTGATCAACGTGGCATCGGCCGCGTGGCCCAACGTCACGCCCTGGCGAGCTGCCGCGTTGAGCGCCGCTTGCATGCGGTTCGCGACTTCGTCTTTGGCCGCGCCCTCGATCGTGAGACCGGTCTCGGGGCAATGTTGGAAAAACCGGCCGGCTTTCTGCCACTGCAGGCAGCAAACGCCAATGGTCTCGTGCTCCAACCGGCGCTGATAGGGTTTCTCCAACATCGTCGCCACAAGACTCCGGACTTGCTGACTTTTGAGGGGCTTGGCCAGGGCATCGTTGGCGCCAGCCTGCAAGACCTCACTCAACAACAAGCCGTCCATCGAACTGCTCACGACAATGATCGGCATCGACGACAGCCGCGGGGTGCGCCGCACCTGGCGGATCAGCTCGGTGGCATCGCCTTCAGGAAACAGAAAATCCGCGATGAGCAGCGCGAAATCCCGCTCCTCCAGCAACGCCGCCGCCTTCGGCAGCGAGGCCGTGACCGTCAGCTCGCAGAGCCCGTCCAGATATTTGCGCATCAACGACTGCGAAGTGACGCTATCCTCGACATATAAAACGTTTTTCATGCCTTGGCGAAAGGATTGGCGCGTGGGAGGAATCCAGGAGCGAACATTTTCCTATTTTCGTCACAAATCGCCGGAAATCGAATCCATTCCAAATCCCACCGATATAGAAACCACCAACGCACACCGATCCGGCAGAACCCGGCAGATTTAACCACGAAACACACAAAATACACGAAATGAAAAGGGAACTTTTACCGCGAAGAGACGCGAAGCGGCGCGAAGGTCGGATTAGCGAGGATCAACGGGAAAGATCGTCAATCCCATACGCCGATCTCGTCACAGAGGACGCAGCGCGGCGCAGCCGCAACCAATGCAAACGAAAAAAACATTTTTAACCGCAGATTACGCAGAGAGCGCAGATAAACCTGAAAACCGGATTTGAACCACAGATGCACACGGATTCACACAGATACGGTCGGAGTTCAGGATGAATGGGCCGGCATCGCAAAGTGCGCACGGTTGGTCGCCTACGCTCGTTAATCTGTGTCCATCTGCGTTCATCTGTGGTTGAGCAAGCTCGACGTTCGGGATAAATCGGACTGCTCCATGGCTGCGCCGATCACCATCTGACTGAGATCCACCTTCTTTACGTTGATCGTAGGTTTTCTGGTCTGGTATCTGCGGCCATCTGCGACATCTGCGGTAAAAATGACTGGGAAGGGTCGGTGTGCCTTGCGTGCATTTTCAGGGAATTCTCTTGGATTCCTCGCAGCGCAACGAGAATCACGAGCCATGTAATACAGTGGTCAAACATTTCCCGGATCCGCATCAGCGCCCTTTCGCGGTTTTGATCTGCATGGCTCCGGGCTCAGGCCGGGGCCAGCTCCAGGCGTTCCATGAGGAGGTTCACGATGCGGAGCGACGACTGCGGGATGATCGTGCCGGGGCCAAAGATGGCGCTCGCGCCGTGCGCGAGCAGGAATTCGTAGTCTTGCGCCGGGATCACGCCGCCGCAGACGGTCATGATATCATCGCGACCGAGCGCCTGAAGCGCGGCGCGTAACGCGGGGAGCAGGGTCTTGTGACCGGCGGCAAGCGAGCTCATCGCCACGACGTGGACGTCGTTTTCCACGGCCTGCCGGGCGGCCTCCTCAGGAGTCTGGAAAAGCGGCCCGATGTCGATGTCGAAACCCAGATCGGCCATCGCGGTGGCGACGACTTTAGCACCACGATCGTGTCCATCCTGGCCGAGCTTGGCGATGAGCACGCGCGGACGGCGGCCTTCGTGTTGCTCGAATCGGGCGATCAACTCGCGCACCCTGGTGACCGTCACGTCGTCGCCAAACTCGGTGGCGTACACGCCGGAGATGGAGCGAATCTGCGCCTGATAACGCCCGAAGACGATTTCGAGCGCATCGCTGATTTCGCCGAGTGTGGCGCGGGCCTGGGCCGCGGCGACGGCGAGTTCGAGAAGGTTGCCCTGACCGGTGCGGGCACCGGCGGTCAGCGCAGCGAGCGCCGTGCGGCATCGGGCCTCGTCGCGCGCGGCGCGCAGCTCCCTGAGGCGCCTGATCTGCGCTTCGCGCACGGCGGTGTTGTCCACTTCAAGAATATCCATCGGCGCCTCCTGCTCGAGGCGATATTTGTTGAGACCGACGATCGTCTCCTTGCCGGAGTCGATCTGCGCCTGGCGGCGGGCCGCGGCCTCCTCGATGCGGAGCTTCGGGATGCCGGCCTCGATAGCCTTGGTCATGCCGCCCATCTTCTCGACCTCCGCGATATGGGCGCGGGTCTTTTTCAGGAGCTCCCGGGTGAGGCGTTCGACGTAGTAGCTCCCGCCCCAGGGATCGACCACCTGGCAGATGCCCGTCTCGTGCTGGAGGTGGAGCTGGGTGTTGCGGGCGATGCGCGCGGAAAAGTCGGTCGGCAGGGCGATGGCCTCGTCGAGGGCGTTGGTGTGGAGCGACTGGGTGTGCCCGCAGGCGGCGGCGAGCGCTTCCAGGCAGGTGCGGGCGACGTTGTTGAACGGATCCTGCTCGGTGAGCGACCAGCCCGAGGTCTGGCAGTGGGTGCGCAGCATACGCGACTTCGGATTCTTCGGGTGGAACCGGCCCACGAGTTCGGACCAGAGCACGCGCCCGGCGCGCAGCTTCGCGATCTCCATGAAAAAGTTTTTGCCGATACCCCAGAAGAACGAAAGGCGCGGCGCGAAGGCGTCGATGTCGATGCCGGCGGCGACGCCGGTGCGCAGGTACTCGAGGCCGTCGGCCAGCGTGTAGGCCAGCTCGAGGTCCGCCGTCGCCCCCGCCTCCTGCATGTGGTAACCGGAGATCGAAATCGAATTGAACTTCGGCAGGTGCTGCGACGTGTAGGCGAAGATGTCGGCGACGATCTTCATCGAGGGCGTGGGCGGATAGATATAGGTGTTCCGCACCATGAACTCCTTGAGGATGTCGTTCTGGATCGTGCCGGCGAGGTCGGCGAGTTTCGCGCCCTGCTCGAGCGCGGCGCCGATGTAGAACGCCATCACCGGCAGCACGGCGCCATTCATCGTCATCGACACCGACACCTTGTCGAGCGGGATGCCGCGGAAGAGCGTCTGCATGTCGAGAATCGAGTCGATCGCGACGCCGGCCTTGCCCACGTCGCCGACCACGCGCGGGTGATCGCTGTCGTAGCCGCGGTGCGTGGCGAGGTCAAAGGCCACCGAGAGGCCGGCCTGGCCGGCGGCGAGATTGCGTTGGTAGAACGCGTTCGATTCCTCGGCCGTCGAGAAACCGGCGTACTGGCGCACGGTCCACGGCTTCGAGACGTACATCGTCGGGTACGGACCGCGCAGAAAAGGCGCGAACCCCGGCAGGGTATCGAGCTGCTCGACGGGCGGCAAATCCCGGGCGGTGTACACCGGCTTGACTGGAATCTGCTCGCCGGTCTGCCAGTCGGTCACGCCAGCACGGCGCCGGGGCGCACGCTTGGCGCCGGCGAACGAGAACGAGTCGTACCCGAGCTGGGTGAAATCGGGAAGCTGGCTCATGCGAGAACTCCGATATGTTTGAGCAATCGGGCCAACACCTCGCAGGCATTGGCGCGGACGTGGATGAATTCGTCGATGCCCGCCGTGCGATATTGTTCGATCACCGCCGGGGCCGCGGGCAACCCGGCCAGCGCAACAATCAGACCCGGCCGGGCGGCCTTGACCTCGCGGGCGAAGACTGGGACCAGGGCCGGATAAGTTTCGTCGGTCGAACACAGCACCGTCACCAATGCTTCCGACGCGGCGGCGGCTTTCGCCGCGGCTTCGGCCGTCTCAAACGTCTCTTGGCCAATCGCCACAAAACCGCCCACGGCGAAGAATCCTGCCGAGAAATCGGCACGAGGCTTGTGCTGTTTGGCCGGCCCGATCTTCGCGAGGAACACGCTCGGTCGGGCGCCGGTGCGCCGGGCGAAGGCATCGGCCGCGTGGCGTAGTGCTTCGAAACCGGCGGCGACGCGCTTCGGCGCCAGCGGCTGAATGGTCTGCTCTGCCGTCACCGCCGGATCGCGCCCGAGCCGGGCCAGCTGACCCACCGTGGCGCCAGCGGCAGCGGCGGCCAGCGCCGTCTGGAACCGACCGGACCATGAGACCGCGCGTGACTTCTTCGGTGCGGCGCCGCGTCGAGCCTTGATCGTTTCGGCGCGTGTTGCCTGGAACGAAGGATCGGCGGCTTTCATGGCCAGCGGCTCTCCCTTGAGATGGGGAAACAGGTTGGTCCCAACCAGACCGGCGCGGCGCTGGCCAATCGCTTCGTCCTTTTCCCTGGCGGTCGCGGCAACGAGCCGCTGCGGTGTGCCGCGACGAAGGGCGGCGGCGAGTCCGCCTTCTTTTTCGGTTTCCTGAAAGAGCGTCCAGGCCCGGCGCGCCAGCTCGTCGGTGAGTTTTTCGACGTACCACGAGCCGCCGGACGGATCGGCCGTCGCGGTGAAATGAAATTCCTCGGCCAGCAGCGTATGGACGTTGCGCGCGATGCGGCGCGAAAAATCATCGGTCGCACCGGCGACTTCATCGTAGGGGCCGATGTGCAGGCTGTCGCAGCCGCCCAACACCGCCGAGAGAGCCTCGGTGGTGACGCGCAGCATGTTCACGTGCGGATCGTACACCGTCTTGTTCCAGCGCCCGGTCCGGGCGTGCACGGCGGATTGGGCGGACGCCTCGACCTTCGCGCCGAAGGCGCTCATCGCGCGTGACCAAAGCAGGCGGAAAGCGCGGAATTTGGCCATCTCGGTGAAGAACTGCGAGCCGACGGCAAAACTGAAACGGAAGCGCGCCGCGGCAACGGCGGGATCGATGCCGCGTTGCGACAGTTCGCGCAAATACTCGACCCCCGCCGCCAGCGCGAAGGCGAGTTCCTGCGTGGCCGAGCCGCCCGCCTCGGACCCGGGCGTGGCATTGACGCCGATGGTGCGGAGCCGGGGAGTGTGGGATTTCGCCCATCGCGTCCAGCCGGCCAGCGAGTCGTAAAGCGAACCGAGCGAAGCCGGCAGGCTCCCCGATTCCAGCCATTCGCCGAGCGGATCGGCGGTCAGGCTTCCCGAAAGGGCCTTGATTTCAACGCCGCGCTGACGGGCGAACCCGAGATAGAGCGCCGCGAGCGGCAGCGCATCGGCGCCAGCGCGCAGGTGCACCGGCACGGCCACGAGATCCACTCCAGCCAACGCCTCGGCGAAGTCGCGACTATCCGCCAATGAAACGCCATCGCTCCCCACAGCCCCCGCCGGAGCTTCGTCAGGATCGCAACCGGTCCAGGCCGCGACGTCGGGCCCAATCGCCACGCTGTTTTGGCCGCCCGCGAGATTAGTCCGCAAGGCGGAATTGAAGTCGGCGGGATCGTGCCCCGCAATTTCCTGACAGAACTCCCATGAATCCTGCTTATAGCCGAAATTACGGACTCCCCGGCCATAGGGCGCTTCGCCCGGCTGCGCCGCAAGGTGTGGCACCCCGGCGAGGTCCGCCCGTGTATACAACGGTTGGAGGGCGACACCTTCAAACGTCCCGGTGACCAGTTTCTTATCGAAGGGCACGCCTTTGAGTTCGGCTTCGACGGTCTGGCGCCATTGTGCAAGACCCGCCGCCAGACGGTCGGCGACGGGTGGTGACGATAGTGTGGGAGAAACCATGAATCGTAGGTGCGAAGGGCGTGGCGGAAAACAGCCTAACGCAACCAATGCGCAGCCGCTCCGCAGTTCTTGCCAAAGGATGCTTATGTTTAGCCAACGGATGCAGAGTGGCTGGAGGCTCGTTGCCACATGATGCGACTCGCGCTCGAATCCATTCCCTCTGCCCGACCTTCCGCCATGATCACGCGCATCGACCATCTCGGCATCGCCGTCCGCTCCCTCGACGATGCCATCGCCTACTACGAGCAGGCGCTCGGCCTGAAGTGCGAGCGCCGCGAGGACGTGCCGTCGCAAAAAGTCCGGACGGCCTTCTTTGCGGTGGGTGAAGTCCACCTCGAGTTGCTCGAACCCACGTCGCCGGAAAGCCCAGTGGCGAAGTTTCTGGAGAAAAACGGCGAGGGCATCCATCACGTGGCTTTTGCCACGACCGACATCGCGGGCCAGTTGCAGCTGGCCGCCGGGGGCGGCGTGAAATTGATTCACGAGCAACCCTTCGAGGGCGCCGCCGGCAAGCTCGTCGCGTTCCTGCATCCAAAATCCACCTACGGAGTGCTCACGGAATTCTGCATGGAGAAGACGAGCTGAGCTGACGCAGTGGAAACGGTGGACGGTCGGGCGGTGGACGGTAGACGGCCGGACGGCCGGATGGGGAAGTTTTAACCACAGATGTACACAGATTCACACAGATACCCTTTATCTGGAGTTCGGTAGGAATAGGCCGGCTGAGTTTGTCCATCCGTGTCCATCTGAGTTCATCTGTGGTTAAAAATCAGGGATTTGGTTGCGGCTGCGCCGCGCTAGGAATTTCCGTGAGGTCCGCGGTCAAACTGCTCGCATGATCGTCGGGCGGCGATGCGCAGATCGGCCAGAAAGCAACTGAGGATTAGTCCTCTAATCGCGTTGGGTAATCAACCTCACGTGCTATTTCTCGCTAAAGTGAAGGGCCGGAATTGATTCCGACCATGAAGAAGCAGCACTTACTTAGCATATTCGTGCTGCTAATCTTTGTCCTCGCCTCGCCGATTGGCCGCGCCGGCGATTCCGCACCGGGCGGCCCTTTTTTCGGCAACTCGCCCCAGCCCGTCGCCGTGGCCCGACGGGAGGCGTGGCGGTACGCCGAGCAGGTCGCGGTGCAACACGATGGATCTTTTGTCGTGCGGGGCGACGGTGCGTCGATGGCGCCACTTTATCCGAGCGGCACGGTGCTCGTGATCGCCCGGGTATCCTTTGACCAGCTGAAACGCGGCGCCACCGTGATCTATCGCAACAAGGAGGGCCGGCCGATCGCTCACCTGCTCGTCGCGCCATCGCGCAAAGGCTGGCGCACCGCTGGTCTCAACAACCAACACCTCGACGAAGAATCCGTCAGTCCGGAAAATCTGCTGGGCGTGGTGACATCGGCCTACACCCCGATCGATCTGCCGCCGCTGAATGCGGTCCACTACGTCGCCCAGTGAGGAGGGACGCGAAACTGTTTTTCCGCTCAATTGTCCCTGGAATCACCTGCAAGCAGGCTCCTACATCGAACGCGGCCCGCCCAAATTGCAATGGGCAACAGGCCCTTGACTCATGACAAACGGCGGTCGCTGGGGCTTCCCCCGGAGCGGACGATCGCCTTCGGCGATACGTCCGCGCTCCCAGGTTTTGCCAAGCGCGAAGCGGGAAAAAGCCAAAGTTGACGTCTCAATTCTTGACCCAAACAATCCCGAACAACCTTCGCGGATTCATGACCCCTTCGACCCCTCTCCTTCGTTTTCTCTTGGTCAAGATATTGCGATACAATAAAAAATAATGAAACGCCGGTTTTTAGTATTACTCTTGTCTGCGCCATGGTCATTTGCCGCAAATTCGGATTATAATTCCGGTTGGGACAAGGGGCTTAGTGCGATCGCCGTGCCCCCGGCTTCCGCCGAATCCGGCGGTTTCAAGCTTTGTTCGCCGTATGACTTTGGGTCGGTGGATAACGGCTGGCGTTATGTTTTAAGATATGTGCAAAGTTCATGGCCCAAGGGGCCCAATTTCAATTTGTTTATTGTCCGCGAGCCAGATGGATTTGTTTTGGCTCTTTTTGACGAGAATCCTCCGAGTAGCGTCGCTTTTGCGGCGATGTCCCCAGAGCAGAAGATTGCAGCCGCTAGCGTGCGCCGGCGGGTCGACGACGCATTGGTTAATATACTATATGCGACGTGGGTGAAGACGCTGTTGCAGACGCGCTTTTCTTATAGTAGATCGGTTGCTGATGGTGACTATTACTATATATCTTCGTACGTTGAGAATGCGGGGTATTTGTGCGCGTCATCCATAGCTCGCCGGCAAGGCTCTCCGACCGAATATTTGGTGGAGGTGGGACTGCTGCTTCAAAAGTATGCCAGAGAGAAAACGGAGAAAGATAGCATCACAATAAGAGAGAAAATACTGTTTTTCTGTGAGAAAGCTACAAAAGGACTGGAGAAGGCGAAACCATAGGGCGGAGGACGGACGGCAGACGGCGGCAAAGCCGAAGGGCTGAATGCTGAAAAACTGAAAGTGGAAAGGCGGACGACGGACAACAGAGCTCTGAAAGTTATCGGTTAAGAGTTATTGGTTATTAAGGGGGACGGAGGACGGACGGCGGATCACGGAAGAGCGAAGCCATAGGGACAGGTTAAGAAATCGAGGAATCCGCAGGGACAGGCGATGAAGGAAGGGCGCAGCCCCTCGACATGCTCGGGGCCCTGAGCTTGTCGAATGGGCAAGTCTGCGCCCCTACATCCACAGGGAACTCGGCGGGGTTCGGCCACCCCGCCCTACATTGCCAATCGCGCGAAACGCAGCTTGCCCGACCAACGGTCGGGCCTACAACCCAACGCGGCGGGGTTCGGCCGATTCGACGAGCTCACGGCAGGCGACCCCGCCCTACACTTGAAGCACGTGAAGCAGCATCGTTCCGACAACGTGCGATCCGGGTTTGCCAAACAGGGACGGGTCGTCACAAACAAGGCGCGATGGCAGAGGCGTACCCCTATCCTTCCAACCGGCTCCAGGCGATGGCGGTCAACGAGCGGCCGCAGGAGCGGCTCGAGCGCTTGGGCGCCGGGGCGTTGAGCGACATCGAGCTGCTCGCCATGCTGCTGCGCAGCGGCACGCGCGGTCACGATGTGCTCACGCTTTCCGAGCGGCTCATCAACGAAGCGGGTTCGCTGGCCGGTCTGCTGGCCTGGAGCGAGGCCGATTACCGCCGGCTCAAGGGCATCGGGCGCGTCAAGGCGCTGCAGTTGCTGACCGTGATGGAAGTGGCGCGCCGCGTACTCGGCCAACAGGCCGGCGAAGCGCCGCTGCTCAACCGGGCGGATCTCATCGCCGCGTATCTGCATCCCTACGTCCAGGGTCTGTCGGTGGAAAAATTGTGGGTGCTTTGTCTCAACCCGAAGCGCCGGCTCATCAAGCGCGTGGAAGCCACGTCAGGGACGGCCACGGCCAGTCTCGCGCATCCGCGCGAGGTTTTTCGCGAAGCGATCCGCCTGGCGGCCAGCGCGGTTGCCGTGGCCCACAATCACCCGAGCGGCGATCCGACGCCCAGCAGCGCCGATATTCAGGTGACACGGCAACTGCGCGAAGCCGCGCGCACGGTGGAGATCGAACTGGTGGACCATGTGATTCTCGGGCGCCCCGATGCGGACCCGACCGGGCGCGGTTGGTTCAGCTTCCGACTCGCGGGTTTGTTGTAGGCTCAACCACGAATGGACACGAATGCGGATGTTTACAGGAGGCCGCAGAGGACGCGGAGAAATGATTTCTGCCGCCAATCGCCGGTCGGATTCAGAATATTGAACAGAAGGCAACCAAGAGAACGAAGCGCGTAATAGGCGACGAGAATTGGTCTTCGTTACTTTCGTTTCCTTCTGTAAAACCCCGAAAAGATCGGATCGTTAGCATGACTCTGCTCTGCGGCCTCCTGTAAAAACCCATCTGCGACCATCTGCGCCATCTGCGGTTAAAAGGATTGAGACCGGACCAATCGGAATTGGACCGCAGATTTCCTGGCGCGGCGGGGCCGCAACCAAAGGAAATCGAACGGATTTTAACCACTAATGAACGCTAATTTTCGGACCGGTAGATTTCGGCAGCGGACCGACCGCAGATTTACCACGGATGGCACGGATGAGCACGGATGGCGGATGGTTTACCACAAAACACACGAAAC
>Ga0182021_10008947_pt1 | contig 11849 bp, 9 predicted proteins | sample 612E3MmetaG_FD_120493 | JGI IMG/M metagenome (GOLD analysis project Ga0182021, IMG submission 120493) | Permafrost microbial communities from Stordalen Mire, Sweden - 612E3M metaG (Illumina Assembly) | ecosystem: Environmental > Terrestrial > Soil > Wetlands > Permafrost | place: Sweden...
GTTTGGACGCCTGCCGCTACGAGGCCTCAATCATCCTTTCCGGCGCCCGCGAGGGCTACACCGCAGAGGAAAAAATCCGCGTCCTGGACCGCCTCATCCCGGCCGCCCGTTCATTCGCCCGGCCGTCGCCCGGAGGCCGGACCTACCTGGAACGGATCGCGGCGCAGTTCGAGGCCCTGAATGCGGAGGAGGGGAAAAACAGGATCGTGGCTCCGCGCTGAGATTCACTTCCCCAGCAGGCCGTCCAGCCAGCGCAGATCGGGGAAGCTGCCCACGACGATCTTGATGATGGCCATGATCGGGACAGCCAGGATCATCCCGGGGATTCCCCACAGCCAGCCGAAAAAGAACAGGGAGAAGAGGATCACCAGCGGACTCAGGTCCATGCCCTTGCCCATGAGCTTGGGCTCGATGAGCATGCCGATGACGGCGTCCACGGCCAGCAGGATGATCAGAATCCAGGCGGCCCGCCAGAAGCTGGAGAATTGGACGGCCGCCATCAGGAAGGGAATGATTTTGGCGATGAAGGCGCCGATATTGGGGATATAGTTCAAGAGGAAGGTCAGGAATCCGAAGGCGATGGCGAAATCGACGCCGAAGACGGCCAGGATGAGAAATGCCAGAACGCCCGAGGCGATACAAATGACGGTCTTGATGGCCAGGTATTTCTGGACCTTCTTGTCGATATGGCCGAGGATGCGGCCCATCTGGGTGGCCCGGTGGGGCGAACAGCAGTCGATGATCTTCTCGTTCAGCTTGCCCCGGCCGGCCAGCATGAAGATCAGAAAAATGAGGACCAGGAATATGTTGGAGAGAAACGACAGGAACGTGCCCAGGGAGGCCAATATGACTGCGCCGAGCTGGTCGATATTCAGGTTCTTGAGAAAGACCAGGGGATCCCACTTGGCTTTGGTCAGATGGAATTGGGCCTGCAGGGATTCGACCATGGCGGAGAGCTTCTGTCCGTACTTGGGCAGCTCGGAGGCGACGCTCTTGCCGCTTTCGTAGAACATGACGCCCATCCCATAGAGGACCGTGAACATCACCAGGACGATGATGGCGACGGCCAGGGGACGGGCGATCTTCAGCCGGGTCAGCAGATCGAGGACGGGCGAAAGGATGAAATAGAAAAACAAGGCCAGCACGACCGGGATCATGAACGAGCGGGCCAACTTGAGGAAGACGCCGATCAGGAAGATCGACAGCAGGATGCTCGAGACGGTCTGGGCCTTGTGAGTCTCCATTGATTTCTATTTTAAAGGATGGGGGCGGCAAAGTAAATCTCCTTCCGGCGTCCGCGGCCCTTCCTTCGTCCCCGTTTCGGCCGGGCTTGACCCTCCGCTCCGCTTTAGGCATGATTAAACCCATCGAACGGAAACTCTTTCGAGGTGCGGCCCGCCCATGATCCAGCCTAAAACCGCCTCCACCGACCTGTACCTGAATGCGCTCCTGAACAGCCTTTCCGACGCCATCGTGGCCATGGACCGCCGCCATCGGATCGTCGAGTGGAACAAAGGCGCCGAGGCCCTCTTCGGCTACCGGCGGGACGAGGCCCTCGGACTCGATCCGGACGCCCTTATCGGGGGAGCCCGGGCCAAGGAAGCCGCCGGAATCACCCGCAAGGTCATGGCCGGCCGGGGCGGGCGCCTGCGTCTCGAATCCGTCCGTTTCCGGCGCGACGGGGAGCCGGTCGATGTGGCCATCTCGGCGTCGCCCATCCACGCCCGCGGCCGCTTCCTCGGCTCGGTGGCCATCTATAAGGACATTGGGGAGTGGAAGGAACGGGAGCGGCAGATCGGCCATATCAGCCGGCTGTTGAGGGCCGTCGGGGACATCAACCAGCTCATCCTGCACGAGCGTGAGGAGGGCCGTCTTCTCTCGTCGGCCTGCCGCCGGCTGAGGGAGAACGGCGGCTACGGCCTGGTCGAGGCCATCCTGCTCGACGAGGCCGGCCGGCCGACGAAATTTTTCGGCGCCGGACGGCGCCGTTCCCGCGGCGACCTTCCGGCCTGCGCCGTCCGGGCCCTGGACCGGAAGCACTCGATCTTCATCCCCGACGTGGCCAAGCAGACTTGGTGCGCCGGCTGCGCCCATCGGAGCGAGGGCTGGTCGGTCTGTTTCCTGCTCGGCCCGGGCGACCGGCCGACGGGCGTTTTCCGCGTCGACAACGCCGCCCCGTCCTACGATCAGCACCAGGAGATCACCCTGCTCGAGGAGATCGCCGCGGATCTCGGCTTCGCCCTGCAGGGCCTGCGCCGCGAGGGCGAACGGCGGGCGATGGAGACGGAGCTGCGGACGGTCAAGGAGTTCAACGAAAACATCGTCAACAGTCTGGCCGAAGGCGTCATTCTGGAGGATGGCCGCGGCCTCATCACCTTCGTCAACCCCTCCCTGGAAAAACTGCTCGGCTTCACGGCGGCCGAGCTCATCGGCCGGCATTGGCGGAAGGTCGTCGATCCGGCCGAAGTCAAGCGGCTGCGCTCCAAGACCCGTTCGCGCGGGACGAAGACCCTGGAGCAATATGAATCCCTCTTCCGGGCCAAGGACGGCCGGGCCGTGCCCGTGCTTGTAGCCGCCCAGTCGATCGTCTCCGGCGGCCGGGTTCGCGGCGTCCTCTCGGCTGTCACCGACATCTCCGACCTCAAGCGCATCGAGCGGGAGCTGCAGCAGTCGCGCGAGGACGCCCAGGCCGCCAACCGGGCCAAGAGCGAGTTCCTGGCCAATATGAGCCATGAGATCCGCACGCCCATGAACGGGATCGTCGGCATGATCGAGCTGGCCCTGGACACGACCCTGACCGCCGAACAGCGCGATTTCCTGACCGCCGCCCGGGCCTCGGCCGAATCCCTCATGACCATCCTCAACGACATCCTCGATTTCTCCAAGATCGAGGCCCGCATGATCGAGTTCGAGCCCGTGCCCTTCGCCTTGCACGACTCGCTTACGGATATCGCCGCCACCCTGGCTTATGTGGCCCACAAAAAGGGGCTGGAGCTGGCCTGCCACGTCCCGCCCGCGCTGCCCGGGCGGGTCGTCGGGGATCTGACCCGGCTGCGGCAGATCCTCCTCAATCTCATCAGCAACGCCATCAAATTCACGGAGAAGGGCGAGGTGGTGCTCGACGTCGGGCTCGAATCGCAGAGCGCAGCGGAGGTCGTCCTCCGTTTCGCCGTCCGGGACACTGGCATCGGGATCGCCAAAGCCAAACAGAAGGCCATTTTCAATGCCTTCGTCCAGGCCGACGGATCGACCACCCGTAAATACGGCGGCACGGGCCTGGGCCTGGCCATCGCCCGGCAGCTTGTGGAGATGATGGGCGGCCAAATCTCCGTGGCCAGCGAGCCGGGCCGCGGCAGCACGTTCGCCTTCACCACGCGGCTGGGACTGCCGAAGAAGGCGCCCCGGCCGGCGGCGGCCGTCGAACCCGCCGTTCTCCATAACCTGCCCGTCCTGATCGTCGACGACAACGCCACCAACCGGATCATCCTGACGGAAATGCTGACCAGCTGGTCGATGATCCCGACGGCCGCCTCCGGAGGCTTGGAAGCCCTTCGGATTCTCCGCCGGGCCGCCGCCCGGATGACGCCGTTCAAGCTCCTGCTCATCGACTCGAACATGCCCGGGTTGGACGGCTTCGCCCTTGTCGAGCGGATCAAAACCGATCCCGCCCATGCCCGGGCCCCGATGCTGATTCTGACATCGGCCGATCGGCGGGGCGATCTGAACCGCTCCCGGGAAATGGGCATCGCCGGCTATCTGACGAAACCCATCCGGCCCTCGGACCTCTTCGATGCCATCATGCTGGCTTTGGGCGCGGGTCCGGCCGCGGGCCGTCCGCTGATCACCCAGAGCGTTTTGGAAAAAGGCCAGCCGCGCTACCGCATCCTGCTGGCCGAGGACAATCCCATCAATCAGAAGGTGGCCGTGCACATGCTGGAACGCCACGGCCACAGCGTGGTCACCGCCTCGGACGGGCGCAAGGCCCGCGACCTGGCCCTGCGCGGCGGCTTCGATCTCATGTTCATGGATGTCCAGATGCCCAAGTTGAACGGCTATGAAGCCACCGCCCAGATCCGGCGCGCCGAAAAACGGAGCGGCCGGCATCTGCCGATTATAGCCATGACCGCCAACGCCATGAAGGGCGACCGGGAGAAATGCCTGGAGGCCGGCATGGACGATTATCTCAGCAAGCCCCTCAAACCCGAGGAAATCCTCCAATCCATTGAGCGGGCCGTGCCGGCCGGCCGGGGCCTTTCCGGGCGGCGCGTCGGCAGGGGACGGGCATGACCGTCCGCCGGCCGCCGATCGAAAGCCGGGAGGACCGCCGCCTGCGCGTCCTTCTGGCTGACGACGATCCCGTCTCCAGCCGCATCCTGGACCGCTATGTCCGCAAATGGGGCTTCGATCCCATCCCCGCCGCCAACGGCACCGAGGCCTGGGAACTGCTCCAGGATCCCCGAACGCGCCTGGCCATCCTGGACTGGGAGATGCCCGGCGCCGACGGTCCGGAGCTCTGCCGCCGCATCCGGGCCCAGGGCAAGACCCACTATACCTACATCATCCTGCTCACGGCCCGCGACGATCCGGGCGACATCATTGCCGGACTGAACGCCGGGGCTGACGATTACATGACCAAACCCCTGCAATTCCAGGAGCTGCGGGCCCGCCTGCAGACAGGCCGGCGGATCGTCGATCTCGAGGACAAGCTCCTGGAGAGCCAGAAACGGCTCTATGAGCTGGCCACCAAGGACGGGCTGACCGGCCTGTGGAACCGGCTGACGATCATCCAATTCCTGGAGGACGAGCTGGACCATGGACGCCGCGCCGGCACGGCCACCAGCGTCATCATGATCGACGTCGACCTCTTCAAAGCCATCAACGACACGTGCGGCCACCAGGCCGGAGACGCGGTTCTGGCCACGCTGGCCTCCCGCCTAGCCAAACGGGTGCGGCCCTACGACCGCATCGGCCGCTATGGCGGGGACGAGTTTCTGATCGTTCTGCCCGACTGCGCCGCGCCGGACGCGGAGCGCATCGCCGAGCGGCTGCGCCGCGAATGCATCCGCAAACCGGCCCGCCTGCGAGGCGTTCCGCTGGGATTCACGCTTTCGATCGGCTGCGCCTCTTCGGCCGGATTGCTTCGCCCGACCGCGGACCGGCTGATCCGCGCGGGCGACCAAGCCTTGTACGAAGCCAAGCGCCTGGGCCGCGACCGCGTCGTGACCGCCACGCCGGCCCGGAGGGCCAAAACCACAGGAGGACGACATGCCCGCCCGAAAAAGTGAAGCGCCCGCTGCCTTTCTCCGCCAGGAAGCCCTGGACCGCATCGGCGGCGAGGTTGACTTCCTGGAGGAGCTCCTCGAACTCTACGAAAAGGAATTCCGGAGCCAAACCGCCAAATTGAAAAAAGCCCTGACCGCGGGAAAATTCGAGGCCGTCCGCGAGATCGGCCATGGATTGAAGGGCTCGTCGGCCAATCTCAGCCTGCCCGGCCTGCGCGATGCGGCGCTGGCCGTGGAAATGTCCGGTAAGGCCCGCAACGCCGCCGCCGTCCGAAAGGCGCTGGAGGCCCTGGAACGGGAATACTGGCGATTCAAAGAATCGCTGGCCTGAATCGATCTCCTATCGGCCGGCCAGGGCGGCGCCCAGCTCCCGGACCAGCTTTTCCCCGACCGGCAGGGCGGCGTCCTTGATCTTCGTCACCCCGTAGAGAAATCGCCCGGCCTGGCCGATGAAGACGTTGGCCAGATAAGGGTCCTTGATGCGGGTCAGGCCGCCTTCAATCACGACCGCCTGTTTCTTGGCTTTGGCCGCATCGCCGTATTTCCCGAGAAGCGTCGCCGCTTCCGAATCGCTGGCGGCCTCGATGATGAAGGCGTCCGGCTCGGCGCCCTCCCGCTTATAGGAGGCGATGGTCCCGTTCTTCAGGAACTCCTGCCCCAGGAAATTCTTGAGGATGTATTTTTCGCTGTTGGCCGTCAATCCTTCCCGGGGGAAGATCTTGACCGCATCGGGGAATCCGCCCGGATCGCCGATCTTCTTCAGGATGTCAGCGGCGAACGATCGCAGGATCGCGTCGGTCTGCGCGCCCGTCTCGTAGGCCATCATTTTGACATAATAGCGGGCGGCCAGGAAATTGAGCGTCCCCTCTTCGATGTAGCCCTGGGTCCCGATGGCCAGGAACTTGCTCTCGGGGTAGCGTTCGGTCGAATAGATGCCGAAGGCGTTTCCGGGCGCGCCCATGTCGTAAATCTCCACCGTCATCGTCCCGGTCCGGCCGGGCTGCTGATACTGGCCGAGGGCCAGCTCGACGAAATCGTAGTTGATGAAGGCCTCGGCCGCGCCGTCGATGTACTCGAAGAGGCTGTCCGGGCCGAAACGCTTGGGCGTTTCCGAATCCTTCCAGCCGGACACCTTCGGCAGCAGGGACATGGCGGAGGCGCCGAAGAAGGCCGCCGACCGGGGGGTCTCTCCTGCGGCGGCCAGGGAAAGGATGGACAGCAGAACCGGAAGAACGAAGCGTGATCTCATGACGCGACTCCTGGATGAAGGTCGGCTTCTACTATAAACGGACGGCCGCGGCCTGACAAGCCGCGGGACGGCCGATTTGACATGGCTCCAGCCTTAAGCTACCTTGAAATCTCATGAGCTTTTCAAGGGTGGTGATCGTCCGGGCGCCGGGTGTGCTCTCGGCGGACGGCGCCGTCCGCGGCCCGGCCCTGGCTCGCCTGTACGAAAAAGGCCTTCGTCTTCTCACCGGCGCCTCCGAGGCCCGCGACGCGCTGGCCTCGATTTTTTCGCCGGCCGAACGCATCGGCATCAAGATCAACGCCATTGCCGGACGTCGGCTGACGACACCCCCCGAGGTTTCCCTGCCCCTGGCCGGCCTGCTGGTCCGGGCGGGGATCAAGCCCCGGGCGATCGTCATCTGGGACCGGACCAACCGCGAGCTCAAAGAGGCCGGCTACCGGCTGAACGCCGCCGGCGAAGATTTCCGGATCATGGGCACGGACACCGCGGGCCTGGGCTACGGCGGCGATCCGCTGGAGCACCGCTCCATCGCCAGCCGCTTTTCGGCGATCCAGGCCGGGACCGTCGACGCCTCGATCAGCCTGGCCGTGCTCAAGGATCACGGGCTGGCCGGACTGACCGCCGGGATGAAGAACTATTTCGGAGCCATCCACAATCCCAACAAGTACCACGACGATCATTGCGATCCGGCCGTGGCCGACCTTTTCGACTCGGCCCCCATCAAGGACCGCCACCGCCTGACCGTGGTGGACGCCCTCCAGGTCCAGTACCATAAGGGGCCCTCCTTCCATGCGGCCTGGGCGGACCGGAGCGAGACGATGATCTTCAGCCTCGATCCGGTGGCCGCGGATTTCGCGGGCGGACAGCTCGTCGAGAAGCTGCGCCGGGCCAAAGGCCTGCCGACACTGGCCGAGGAGGAGCGCCCGCCATCCTATATCCAGACCGCAGCGCGCCTCGGCCTGGGCCGGGCCGCCGCCGCCGACATCCAAATCATCGAGGACTCGATCTGACATGAGACGCCGCCGCTTCCTCCACACCGCCGCCGGGGGCGGCCTCGTCCTCGGGACGGGACTCGTCCCGGCCTTGATCAACCTGCACGCGTTCGGTCCTGACGTCGAGCTCTCCCATGTGGAGGCCCGCTACTACAAGAAGCTGCCCGACCGGGAGATCGAATGCCAGCTCTGTCCGCGCAAATGCCGGCTCGGCGACAAGGAACGCGGTTACTGCGGGGTCCGGGAGAACGACGGGGGCGTCTATTACACCCTCGTCTACGGCAAGGTCTGCGCCCTCAACGTCGATCCCATCGAGAAGAAACCCTTCTTCCATGTCCTGCCCAAGACCAACGCCCTCTCGCTGGCCGCGGCCGGCTGCAACGTCAACTGCAAGTTCTGTCAGAATTGGGAGATTTCCCAATCCCGCCCCGAACAGGTTCCGGCCATCGACCTTCCGCCGGTCCGCGCGGCCGAAACGGCCGGGCGATACGGCTGTCCGACCATCGCCTACACCTATTCCGAGCCGACCGTCTATTACGAGTTCATGGCCGATACGGCGGTCGAGGCCCGTAAGCGCGGCATCCGCAACGTGGTCGTCAGCGGGGGGCACATCAACCCCGAGCCCCTGGAAGCCCTGACCCGGATCGTCGACGCGATCAAGATCGATCTCAAGGCCTTCACTCCCGAATTCTACAAGACGTACGTCCGGGGCGAGCTGCAGTCCGTACTGGACAGCCTGGTCCTCGTCCGCAAAAGCGGGGTGTGGCTGGAAGTCGTCTATCTGGTCATCCCGACCCTCAACGACTCCATCGCCGACATCCGGCGCATGGCCCGCTGGATGGCGGGAACGCTCGGGACGGACGTGCCGTTGCACTTCTCCCGCTTTTCCCCCATGTACCTTCTCAAGAATCTTCCGCCGACGCCGGTGCCGACCCTTGAAGCGGCACGGCAGGCCGCCCGCGAGGAGGGCCTGCGCTTCGTCTATATCGGGAACGTCCCCGGACACGAAGGGGAAAATACGTTCTGCCCGAAATGCGGGACCGTCCTGATCCAGCGCTTCGGCTATCAAATCCAAAAAAACGTTCTGAAGGGGGGCGCGTGCCCGAACTGCCGAACGGCGATCCCCGGCCTCTGGACCTGAGGTTCTCGCCGGCGGCGGGCCTGCTGGGTTTTGCGGCCGCGGCCTGGCAGATCTACCTCGTCCGCGCCTTCGCCGCCCAGTTCCACGGCTCGGAGCTGACGTTCAGCTTCGTGCTGGCGGCCTGGCTTCTGGGGGGCGGCCTCGGGGGAATGTGGGCCGGCCGCTTTCGAATCCGGGCCGCCGGGAGCTCCCGATGGCTGGCCGCGGCCCTCCTGGCCGCGCCGGCCGTGTTTATCATTCTCCGCTGCTCCCGCTGGGTGCTCGGAAACCTGCCGGGCGAGGTGACCGGCCTGGCGCCCATCTTGGCCTTCGCCCTCGGATCCGCCCTCCTGCTCAATTTTCCCCTCGGCGCCGCCTTTGTCCGGCTCGCCGAAACAAGTCCAGGGGGCCTCATCCGGACGTATTTCTGGGAATCGGCCGGGGCGGCCGCCGGCGGCGCCGTCGCTTCGCTTCTTCTCATCCCCCGCGTACCCGATTGGACCGCCCTGAGCCTGATCCAGGTTGCGGCCGCCGCCGCAGCTTATTTTCTGGGCCGGAAGAAACGTCCGGCCATTGCCCTGATCGCGGCGGCTCTCATCGGCCCGGCCTGGGCGGTCGTGGACCAGCCGCTCCAGAAGGCCGTCTGGCGGCCTTTCGATCTCGTCGCCGCACGGGACGGGCCCTATGGCCGCCTCCAGATCATCGACGGCGGAGGATTGTTCACCGTCTACGACAACGGGGTGCGGGCCTTCTCCATCCCCGATCCGGCGGCCGCCGAGGAAGCCGTCCATATTCCCATGCTTCTGCACGGACGCGCCGAGAGGGTCCTTCTGATCGGAGGCGGCGTCGGCGGCGCGATCGGGGAAGCGCTGAAATACCCGGTGAAAAGCGTCGTGGCCCTGGAGATCGACGGGCTCCTGGCCGAGATCGTGCGGCCCTATCTCGACGGCCCCGGCCGGGCCGCGCTCGGCGATCCCCGGGTCCGCCTGGTGCTGACGGACGGCCGTGTCTTTTTGGAGCGTACTCCGGACCTCTTTGATGTCATCATCGTCGCCATTCCCGAGCCTTCGACGGTCCAGTTCAACCGTTTTTACACGGCCGAGTTCTTCCACCTGGCCAAACGCCGGCTGTCCCCCGGGGGGGTCTTTTCCTTCAAGGCGGGCGCGGCCGAGAATTTCATGAGCCGGTCCCGCCGGACCTATCTCTCGACCCTGCGGGCGACGCTGGCCTCCGTCTTCAAGGAGATCGCCATCGTCCCGGGCGACAACGCCGTGTTTTCCGCTTCGGACAAGCCCCTGGCCCTCGACGCGGACGGACTGGCGGACAAGCTGCGGGAAAGGGGGATCCGGACGATCACCCTGACCCCGGAAGCCCTGCATGACCGGCTCCACCCGCTGCGAACGGAATTTTTCGAGGCCGGGCTGGACCGGGCCGCCCCGATCAATTCGGATCTCAAACCGGTCGGGTATTTCTTCCAGACGCTGCTCTGGAGCGAGCAGAGGCCGGGGTTGGAGGCGCGGGTCCTCCGCCTGGCCGCCCGGATCCCGCCCGTCCCGCTTCTGGCTTTTCCCCTGCTGGTCTTCCTGGCCCTGCTGGTACGAGCCGCCTTCCGGCCCCGCCCCGGGACCTCTTCCGCCCTGGCCATGGCCTTCCTGGGCTTCAGCACCATCGTCATGGAGATTCTGGCCGTCGTCCGCTTCCAGGCTCTTTACGGGTCTTTTTACGCCGGCGCGGCCCGGCTCCTGACGATGATGATGGCCGGCTTGACGCTGGGGGCCTGGCTCGGAACGCGGGGCCGGACTTCCCGGACGCGGCCGGCGCTTTTCCAAGCCGGCCTTCTGGCGCTCATCGCGGCCGCGCTGGCGGCGATACCGGGGCGGCCGCCGGAAGCAGTGTTCGATCTCTATCTGCTGGCCTGGGGACTCTTGAGCGGCGATTTCTTCGTCATGGGAGCCCGGACTTTTGCGGTTCGTCCCGGCGTTTCGGGACGGGCCTATGCCTGGGATCTTCTGGGGTCGTTCGCCGGGGCCATCGCCCTGACGGCGCTCTACGTCCCGCGGGCGGGCCTTCGGCCGATCGTTTTCACCCTAGGCCTGGCGGCCGCAGGGCTTCTGGGCTATTTGGGCTTGTCCCGCCGGACGCGTCCGCTTCCCTAGGACTCCGATCTGGCCTATAATCTTAGACCCATGCCCAGTCCAATCCCTTCCCCAGCCCCGGCCGGAAACCATCCCGCGGACAGCCTGATCGCCAATATCCGCCGCGTATTCATCGGCGAAGAATCGGCCGTCCGGCTGGCGGCCACGACTCTCCTGGCCCGCGGCCATCTCCTGATCGAGGATGTCCCCGGCATCGGCAAGACGCTGCTGGGCGTCGCCCTGGCCCGCTCCATCGACGCTTCCTTCAAACGCATCCAGTTCACCAACGACCTCCTTCCTTCGGATATCCTGGGACTCTCCATCTTCAATCCGGAGACCCGGGGCTTCGAATTCAGGCGCGGCCCCATTTTCAACCAGATCATCCTGGCCGACGAGATCAACCGGACGACGCCCAAGACCCAGAGCGCCCTCCTGGAGGCCATGAGCGACCTGCGGGTCACCGTGGACGGCCAGACCTATCCCCTGCCGGTCCCTTTCATGATCATCGCCACCCAGAATCCCATCGAATACCACGGAACGTTTCCCCTGCCCGAAGCCCAGTTGGACCGTTTTCTGATTCGCCTCAAGATCGGTTACCCGTCGCGGAGCGACGAGGCCCGGATCATCCGGGGCGCGGACTACTACGAACAGGCCCAGGTTCTTCCCCCGGCCCTGACGGCCGCGGACGTCGTCGCCCTGCAAAGGGCCGTGGACGCCGTCCGGCTCGACGATGCCTTGCTCGGCTACATCCTCGACTTGGTCCAGGAGACCCGCGCCTCCCGGGCCATCAAGCTGGGCGTCAGCCCCCGCGGGGCGCTCCTCCTGCGGCGGGCCTCCCAGGCCTACGCCCTGACCTTCGGCCGGGATTACGTCACCCCGGACGACATCCAGGCCGTGGCCGTGCCGGTCCTGGCCCATCGCCTCATCATCGATTCCCAGTCCTACGGGCTCGTCCGCATCCATGAATCGGACGCCCTCATCGACGAAATCCTGCACCGCGTCGCCGTGCCCCTCTGACGCTCCCGGCCATGCGCGTGACCCGTCTGGGTGCCTCGGTCCTCGCCGCCGACA
>Ga0182021_10008948_pt1 | contig 11849 bp, 12 predicted proteins | sample 612E3MmetaG_FD_120493 | JGI IMG/M metagenome (GOLD analysis project Ga0182021, IMG submission 120493) | Permafrost microbial communities from Stordalen Mire, Sweden - 612E3M metaG (Illumina Assembly) | ecosystem: Environmental > Terrestrial > Soil > Wetlands > Permafrost | place: Sweden...
ATGCCCATTTGCAGCAAGAAAGCCATACCTACGAAACCCCAGTAATTCTGTCCCGGGTTGATACGCGCAACGATCAGCAAACAGACCAATTGCACAACCAAGCCGATGGCGATGTAGGGTTTGCGATGTCCAAGACCTAAAAAGTTAAAGCGGTCGCTCAACATGCCAAAGAAGATCTTAATAACGAACGGGATCAGGGCAATGGATGAAAAGATACCCACTTTTGCCATATCGATGCCGTTGCCCAATAAATAGAGGGCATTTAATGAAGCAAAATAGCCGAGAACAATGCCTTCGGCAAAATAAATCATGGCAAAGAAAGAAAAACGCAGTGTCTTACTTTGATGGGTCATGGTAACTTCCTGAAATGTGGAGGATAAGAATAAAGCTAATTATACAGGACACCATCAGAAAACAGATATTTTCGATCTACTCTCAGGAAATTTGCATTACCGAGTTTGACCCTTTTTCTAATTGGACAGGAAGGGTAAGCTCAGCTATCTCTGCCTGAGCCTTGCGCCAGCGCGCTGCTACAAAATGGATCTTCAGCGAGGTCGGCACTATAGCGCTGATGAAATACAGCAGCTTGTTGGCGAACCCCGGAATGTAGACTGCCGTACCGCGGAAGGCATGTTTTAAAGTGCTCTCGGCCACCCGCTGCGGATCGACCGTGGTGGCCCAGCCCCAGAATCCCTGGGCGAAAATGGCGCGCATGCAGGCTTCCGTGGTGGGCATGCCGCCCGGGCAGAGCGCCGTTACCGTGCCGAAACCTTTGATCTCTTCGCGCAGCGCCAGCGAAAAATCCAGCAAGAAGCGTTTGGTCGCCGCGTAGGTTGCCTTGAACGGCATGGGGTAATACCCGGCCATGCTGCACACATTGATCAGGCGGAAGGTCTGCTCCGGATCGCGCAATTGCAGAAGCTCATGGGTCAAATCCATGTTGGCCAGCAGATTCACTTTAAGCACACGCATGGCCTGACTGCGGCTGATCTCCGCATAAGCACCCTCGTAATCCAGGCCGGCCACGTTCACCAGCCCCCAAAACTTCATCCCTTTTGCAGTCAACTGTTCAAACAGGGCAGTGCGGGCCTGGTCAGAGGTCAGGTCGCAAGCAAAGTAATGCACATCTACTCCGTATGCCTGCGCGATACGTTGGGCAAACACCGCACCGTTTTCGGGTAGATCGGTCAACACCAGGTTGAATCCGCGTTTTGCACTGGCGGCTGCAAAAGCGCTGCCCAATCCGCCGGTAGCGCCTGTGATTAATAAATAATTTTTCATTCTCTTCTCCTATCAATTGATTCAATCACTTGATTAAATATAATAAGTTAAGTAAAATTTGTCAATCGTTAGTTTCAATCAAACGATTGAATTTTATTGACAATACTGGAGATACGTATAAAATGAGACCTATGGAAAAGAGTTTTGACCTATCTAATAAGCTCGCTGTGATCACCGGAGCCAGTTCCGGCATCGGCTTACAGACCGCGCTCGAATTTTGCCGGCACGGCGCCTCAGTGATCGGTGTGGCGCGCAGTCCGCAGCGCTGCGAAGAGGCCCGCCTCAAGATCCTCTCTGCCTGCCCGGGCGCGAAAATCCTCTATCTGATCGCCGATCTCTCCCTGCAAAGCGAGATCCGCCGGTTGGCCGGGGACATTGAAAAAGCTCTGCGACAGCAGGGTTCATCCGGATTGGATATTTTGGTAAACAACGCCGGCTTATTCATGGACAGCCTTGTTTTGACCGAAGACGGCATCGAGACCACCATTGCCGTCAACCACCTGGCTCCATTTTTGCTCACCGTGCTTCTTTTACCTCTGCTTTCCGCCCGTCCCGACAGCCGCGTCATCACCGTCAGCTCAGGCTCGCATTACCGTACCTGGCTGAACCCTGCCCGCCTGCGCAGGCCGCTGATCTTTAACAGTTTGTGGGCCTACAAGGTCTCCAAGCTGGCCAATGTTCTCTTCTCTCTTGAGCTGAATATCCGCCAGGCTGGCCGTGCACCGCATGCTTTCGCCGTGGACCCTGGCCTGGTCAATACGGATATCGGATTAAAAGGCACCGGCCCTCTGGCACGCTTCGTTTGGCGCCAGCGTCAAAAGGCCGGCGTTGACCCCGCCGTCCCGGCGGCCACTATCCTGACTGTAGCCTGTGATCCTGAAGCGCCAAAATCTGGGGCGGTTTACTGGTATCTCTCCGCACCCATGCAGCCCAGCCGTACCGCTTTAAATGTTGAACTGGCTGAGCGTCTGTGGCAAGAATCCAGCCGCCTTTGCCACCTGGAAAACCAACCTAAGGAAGAATAAATATGGCAAATTTCCCCGATACTGTTGAAGAAAAGATCATCAATGCCGCCATTGAATGTCTGGAAAAATACGGCGTTCAGGGCACGACCATTCGCAAGATCGCCGATTTTGCCGGCATGAACAGTGCCGCTATCAATTATTACTTCCGCAGCAAAGAGGTTCTGGTGCAACGTGCCCTGGAGCGGACTCTGGTCAACGCCTTTGATTGGGAAGACATTGCCGCACTGCCAGGTAACACCCCACAGGAATACTGTGCAGCCATCTTCATTAACCTGGTAGAGGGCGGCATCAATTACCCCGGCCTCACCCGCGCCCATTTCTATGACCTGCTCTCCAGCGGCAACTACAATACTCTGGTGGTGAAACGCATGAATGATTTTGTCATTCATCTGTGCAGCGAACTCAAAGAACGCGGCGTAAAAATGGAACTGCTTCAGTTAGAAACGTCTTGCATGCAGATCACATCATCGGTTTTTATGATGATCCTATCTCCCAAACTTTTTCAATCCAGTTTTGGTCTGGATATGGCGAATTCGGCTCAAAGAGAGAATTTCATTGTCAGTCTGGTAAATCAACTCCTCCATTAATTTCCCACTTTTACAACCCTTTCCAGTTATTTTCCGTATATTGAATGTTGCCGCAAATTGAGGCACGGCCCTTTACCCACTTCACCTATTTAAAGCGTGCGCCTTATTATCAATTCGCACAGCGGTGTAAAATTCATATATTAGAATATGTTGCCCGGCCTTTACTCCACTAAATATCAATGTTGCTTGAAAGGACTAAAATGACACCAAAAAACCAGTATTCCGAAGCTAATGCAGCTTCCCTGAAAGAGTTGACCAGTTTTACGGCCGCTCTCACCGATTCACAACTGACCATATCCATGCCCGCAAATTGGACCGTTTCGGCCGTTTTGGTCCATCTGGCGTTTTGGGATTTTCGCAACATTACGTTAATCAAGAAGTGGCTGGTTGAGGGGGTTAGTGCATCCATAAACGATGTTGATGTTGTCAATGAAGCCACCCGACCCTTCTTTATTGCCGTTGAACCGCGCCAGGCAGTCAGGCTCTCGCTCGCTTACGCCCACGAATTGGACGAATTGATCGATTCTCTGGAACCAGCATTTATCCAGAGTATCGAAGACAAGGGCAAATCCGTGTGGTTGGATCGGTCGCGTCACCGTAATATGCACATGAGCGACATCAAAAATGCCCTAGGCTTGAAATAATCTATATAAAATAGAGAATCTTTCTCTAATATTTTTTCCTACCCACCCCTATTACTTTCGGTTATACTTTTATTATGGAAAATATCCCCGAAACCCCAAGCTCCTCTCCCGAACCGAAGAAGAATGGCCGGTCTCAGTCCATTTACATATTGATTTTTTCTGTTTTCATCATGATCATTGCGGCATTGTTTCTTACTCAGGATCTAAGCAAAGTCAAAAACTTCATCAGCCAGGCCGGTGCCTGGGGGATCATCATCAGCATTTTACTTTATGCGCTTCTGGGCGTAACCCTCATCCCTTCTGAGCCGCTGACGTTATTTATTGGCGCGCTTTTTGGTCCCTGGCTTGCCACTCTGATCGCCGGTACCGGCAACACGCTATCTGCTTTTGTCGAATACTATCTGGGTTCCCACATTGGCTCGGCAACTAACTTTAAAGAGAAAAAGGACAAACTGCCTTTTGGTCTGGGAAAATTGAAGGTTGAATCTCCCATGTTTCTGGTGGGAGCGCGTATGATTCCTGGTTATGGTCCTAAAATTGTCAGTATGATGGCAGGAATGTACCGGGTTCCCCTGTTACGCTACCTTTGGACGACTGCTATTCCTATTTTTATCGGCGCTGCTGCTTTTGCTTTTGGCGGCTTTGGTATTGGCCTGCTCACCAAGATCAAATGAAAAATCCGCAGCATTACCACGCGGGGTAGCCTTTCAGGATAGACCTTTGAGTTTGACACTATATGTTTGAAAACCTATACTAAAAGCTATATAGGACCAGTCATTAATTAATAATGACAACTGAAGAAACAAAATTTTAATGAAAAGAATTTATTCATTCATTTTCTTTTCACAATAAAGAAGAACTAAAAACGGGTAAGCGTGAGATGCAAATTCTTCCCCATGAAGTAATCTATATCATCACTTTCTTTTTTACCTGGGCCATCTTCTTGCTTGCCTGGCCTCGAAGACATACCTCGGGGGGATATTTTCTTCTTGGTCATTTAGCGTCCTTAGCTATTTGGGTTTTTGGTCTTTATTTTGAAGCAATCTCATATTCGATTACAACTAAAATTCTGTGGTCACAAATCAGTTATTTGGGGTTCACCGCAGTAACTCCGTTTTTCCTCCTTTTCGTTTTCGCTTACACGGACCAAAAAAGCCCAAAGATGTCTACTGCTATTGGGTTATTTATCATGCCGATATTGATAGATATCGCTGCCTGGACAAATCAATGGCACCATCTTTTATGGACGAATTTCCACTGGGGTTCAATTCAATACAATGTTTTGGTTTACGAACACGGCCCATATTATTTTATTCATTTAATTTACATCTACATATTGGTCTTCTTTGGTCTGGCACATCTTTTCCTCAAGATCCAAAAAAATTTGCCGCCGTTTCGTTCTCAGTTAATTATTATCTTCATCAGTGGAATATTCCCGCTTGTTTCCGGTTCATTGTATGCCTTCAATATTAATCCAGTTCAAGGAATGGATATTTCTTCATTTGGTTTTTTGCTTACCGATATCATGCTGTCCCTGGGGTTTGCCCATTACCAACTACTCGACCTAGTTCCGGTAGCTCGGGATACCCTGATTAGGGAAATTCAGGATGGGATCATCGTTCTGGATTGGAAAAATCGCATCGTTGAGATCAATCAAAACGCTAAAATTCTATTAAATTTGGTTGGTGAAAATCCCATAGGCAAGAATTATCAAGAATTGATTAACTTTCCCATTGATCTTCTACAAATGAGCCATCAGGGTTTTTCTAGCGAATATTGTCTCTCGCCTGAGACAAACAAATATATCGAATTGCAGGTTTCCAATTTAGCCCCTCTTTCTTCCAGCCCGCCAGGATACTTGTTAGTTATACGGGATATCAGCATCCGCAAACAAGTTGAGCTTAAACTCAAGCAAGCCAATGAGGATTTACAAAAACAGATCGATGAGATCAACCATTTGCAAGAGATGCTCAAAGACCAGGCGACACACGATTCGCTCACCAATCTAAACAACCGGCGACTGATGGATGAAGTAATTGCCCATCAATTAGAACAAGCTCATATCCACGGTAAACCTTTTAGCATTTTGGTTTTGGATATCGACCACTTCAAGAATATTAATGATTATTACGGCCATCAGATCGGTGACACTATGTTGGCAGAAATTGGCAAATGTATTTTATCTTTAACTCGCCTTGATGATTTTGCATGCCGAATTGGCGGTGATGAAATTTTAATGGCTTTTCAAAACATGGGCAGTAAAGCAGCAAATAAAAAAGCGGAAGAAATACGGAAAAAGCTACAGTCGATCGTATTGAACAGAGAAAGCTTGCTAATTTCTACAACAGTCTCCATCGGAATTGCTACATTTCCAGAAGATGGAAATTCAACGAAAGAATTGATCAACCGGGCAGACCAGGCCATGTACGTAGCCAAGGAAAAGGGCCGAAATCAGGTAATTGCTGCTTCAAGTGTAAAAAACATTTTCGAAGAGAAAAAATAATTATGCGCTTATGGTCCCTCCACCCCCGTTATTTGGATGTCAAAGGACTGCTGGCGGTCTGGCGCGAAGGGCTATTGGCCAGAGCTGTTTTATTGGATCAAACGAAAGGGTATCGCAACCATCCGCAGCTCACCCGATTCAAAGCCCAACCAGACCCGGTAGCCGCTATCAACTACTACCTGGAAATTGTAGCTAAAGAAGGAACTGCGCGGGGATATCACTTGAATATTGCAAAAATATCCTGCGGGCTGCATCCCTCACAAATCACTGTCACTGATGCCCAGGTTCAGTTCGAAAAAATGCATCTGCAAAAAAAGTTACAGCAACGCGACCCCTCTCGAACCATTTTACTTATGCAAAACGGAATTGTCGAATTGCATCCGCTCTTTGTGATGATCTCAGGACCGGTCGAACCCTGGGAAAAGATCTGAACTATCCAAATTGCACGCACCTCATCGAAAGCGATCCCCAAAATATTTTTTCGCAATAAAAAGTGACTTCCTCATCGGGCTGTTGTAATGCCAGGATATAAAGAAGGGGAAGGTAATGCTCTGCACTATTAATAGAGAGTAAAGCAGATCTCCCCATCTGTTGAAAGTGAATTAAAGGATGATGATCTTTTTTTTCGATGCATTCCTTCACTTGTTGGTCAAACTCAATTGCCCAGGGAAACGCCTCTCCCCCAGGATCAGCCATCCCCAGGTTGTGCACCACATTACCGCTGCCTAGAATGAGCACGCCTTCGTCGCGTAATGATAATAATTCTTTGCCGAGATCATAATGAAATTGTCCCTCGCGGGTTTGACCCAGGCTCAACTGCACCACCGGGATGTCTGCCTGAGGGTACATGCGTGCCAGCACCGACCAGGTTCCATGATCCAATCCCCAGCGCTGATCTGTAGACACCCGCTCCGAGCCCAATAATTGAATTACCCGCTTTGCCAGTTCAGGCGAACCTGGTGCCGGGTATTGCATTTCATTTAACTCTCGGGGAAAGCCGTAGAAATCGTGGATCGTTTTGGGAGCTGCCATGCCAGTCACTTGGGTGGAAGGCGTTTCCCAATGAGCTGAAATAGACAGGATCGCCTTGGGGTAAGGCAGCGCCTCTCCCAGGGTCTGCCAGGTTTGGCTAAATTCATTTTCTTCGATCGCATTCATCGGTGACCCGTGGCCTATAAATAACACTGGCATTCTTTTTTCACTCATTACGATCTCCTTTGATTAAACTTGAGTAAAAATATCTGATTCGTTTATTTTACCGCGCTTAAAACAAAAACTTCCGGAGAAACCCAGAAGTTTTTACGGGGAGGGGAATAATTAAATTAATTCATAAGCATTTTCACCGTGTTCGGCAGCATCCAGGCCCACTTCTTCTTCATCAGCACTAACTTTGACCGGGGTTACTTTGTTGATCAGCCAGAGCGCTGCGTAACTGAAGCCGAATGAGAAAACAGCGGTGATGACTGCACTCAGGGTCTCGATCAAGAAGAATTTCACATTTCCATAAATGAGACCATTGGCTCCAGCCGGGTTCCAGGCCAGAGAGGCAAAAAGGCCGGTGCAGATAACGCCCAGAACACCACCAACGCCGTGCACTCCCCAGACGTCCAACGCGTCATCCAGATGTCGGTGATTCTTCCACAATACTGCCAGGTAGCAAACGCCGCCGGCTAGGAATCCGATGATAACTGAGCTAGTGACCGAAACATAGCCTGCAGCCGGAGTAATAGCCACCAGCCCAGCTACCGCACCGGTGAGCAGACCGATAAATTTTGGCTTCTTTTCGGTGATCCAGGCAATGGCCAGCCAGGTAAGTGCTGCGATGGAAGCGGCAATATCCGTGTTGATGAAAGCCAATGCAGTGATGTTATCCACGTGCAATTCGCTGCCCGCGTTGAACCCGTACCAGCCAAACCATAACAGAGCAGTACCCAGAGCGACCAGCGGAATACTATGCGGGCCTTTGTCGAACACTTTTCGCTTCCCCACAAAAAGCACCGAAGCTAGCGCGGCAAAACCTGCGGTGGCGTGCACAGCGGTACCGCCGGCAAAATCGATCACACCCCAGGTCGCAAACAAACCACCGCCCCAGACCATGTGCGCCACCGGGAAGTAGACAAAGGTGAGCCAGACCGTGAGGAAGATCAAGTATGCCGGGAAGCGCACTCGGTTGGCAAATGCGCCGGTGATCAATGCCGGTGTGATAATGGCAAACATCATTTGATAGGCCACAAAAACAAACAAGGGAATGTTATTCGTGGCTGAAAAAGCCTGTGTCGGCGAAAGTCCGATAAAGAAGGCATGATTCAAGTTACCGATAATGCCTCCCTGTCCACCGCTGAAAACCAGCGAATAGCCAAACGCCCACCACAGGAATGTCGTCCATCCCATTGAAAGAAAACTCTGAATCATGATCGCCAGAACGTTCTTGCGTCCCACCAGACCACCATAGAAGAAAGCCAGACCCGGGGTCATGATCATGACCAGGGCAGTTGCCACCAGCATGAATCCGGTACTGCCAGTATCAAATGACATAGAAATGCTCCTTTTTTAGAATAACCGGCTCGTATATCATTGAAAATCTTATCCGGTGAATCGAGCAGCATAATTGCCATTTGATTGCAATTTAATTGTTTTTGAAAGGGGATTGGAATATCAAGCGGAAAAACAATATCCCTTACCGCGGATTGAACGGATGAGTTGCGGATGCTGCGGATCGCTTTCCAATTTGCGTCTTAACCGTAAAATGTGCGGGCGAACGATTCGTTCAGCTTCAAATTCGCTTAGCCCGTTGTAGCCAAGGGCCCGGGCAGCAATTTCGCTGCTGCTCACAACTTTTTGGGCATGGTTTGCCAGGTAGACCAGGATCACGATCTGAACTTCTGTGAGTTCCACTTTTCGCGGCTGCGGATCAAAAGGATCATTCTCGCCCGATAAAATGGTCACGATACGCTGCTCAATGTCTAGCACCAGGCAGCCCCTCTGCATTATTTTTGGGGCAGCCGGTTCCACCCGGTCGATGGAGATATTTTCCTCTTTTAGCGCAGAAAGGGCTTGTTCCATAACTTTTACCAGGCGTTCTTTCTGGTGGGAAGCTTCGCGCCGTTTAAGCGCCCGCTGAATCGTTGCATCAATATCGGCTATCCTCTGCGGTTTGAGCAAATAGTCCACCGCGCCGGCTTTGACCGCGCCAATGGCACTTTCGAGTGTAGCATGAGCTGTCAGAACAATGACTCCCAACTCAGGGTAAAGAGTGCGAATATTGGTAAGCACCGTTTCACCGTCCATCTCGGGCATTTTCAAATCCAGCAGCATCACATCAAATTTCGCTTTTTTTAGCCGTTCCAAAGCCAGGCGCCCGTTTACGGCACTTTCAGCTTCATAACCCAACAACTGCAAGGCGCGCACAAAAACGATACAATTACTTTCTTCGTCATCCACCACCAGAATACGGTACTTTCTATCCAGGTGCAGATCTGCCTCTAAATTACCCATTCGCTCTGATTCTCCTCTTCTTGCGGGTTCACAGGCAGGTCAAGGGTGAAAGTCGCTCCCTTACCCAATTCGCTCTCAGCACTAATCTTCCCTTGATGCCGAGACATAATCTCCTGGCTGATGGCCAACCCCAGGCCAGTTCCCTCTTCTTTTGTTGAAAAAAATGGGTCAAATATCTTGTTCAAATCTGCAGCCTCAATACCGGGGCCTGTATCTGTGAAAGAAATTCGCTGGTGATTGCCTGTCTGTCTGGCACAGATGGTGAGTGACCCGCCTTCAGTCATATGTTCGAGAGCATTGATGATCAGATTCAAACAAACTTGTTTGATCTGGTCGGGCATGATAAGCACCGGCTCAAGGTCGCCGGAAAAATCCAAGCGAAAAGTCACGCCTGAAGTCTTCATCTGGTTCGAAGCTAAAAACAATGCCTGCTCGACTACGGATTTCAACTGTGTAAGTTCTAATTTTCCAAACCCTGGGCGGGAGAAATCCAGAATTCCCCGGGTGATCTTCATTAAGCGTTCCAATTCTCGATAGGTAATATGCAGATATTTCTTTTGCTCTTCGGGGTCCAGAGAGAATTGGGTGAGTAATTCCACGCTCGAGTACATAGCCTGCAAGGGATTATTGATCTCGTGCGCAAGAGAAGCCGTCAACTTGCCGATGGCTGCCAGACGTTCCGAACGGATCATATTTTCTTCGGCAGCTTTGCGGTCAGAGATATCACGGTTCCCTACGCGCCGGCCAATGAATTTTTGTGATTGTGAATACACTGGTTGGCAAACATGCCCGATCCAGCGTTCTTCATTCCTGCTGGTAATGACGCGAAAATCCAAGGAGTATACTTCTTGGTCGGATTCTTCCTGAATAAAATGCTGCTTCATCATCTCGCGATCAGCCGGGTGAACAATTCCCAGCAACCAGGCGGGATCTTCCAAAAAGCGCTGCGGCGGGTAACCGGTGATGCGCAGGCACGCCGGGGAATTGTATAACAATTGGCCGTTAACACCTTTCCAGTATTCCCAGTCATAAGTAAAATCGGCCACCGTGCGAAAGCGCTCTTCTGCTAGTTCCGTCCTTTTCGCTTGCAGCAGCAAGCGCACCCGCTGACGCAGTACCAGGGGATGGATTGGCCGACTAAGTATATCCACAACACCCAGCTTGAATCCGGGTTCGATGAACTGAGTGCCGTCTTGATCGACGATCAACAGCACCGGTAGTTCAGTCTGCCCACCCAGTTGATGGATTTGTTGGACTAGAGCTTTTAAATTATCGAGTGCGTCCGGGGAGGAATAGGAGAACCAGAGAATGGCCAGCGCGGGAGTTTGACCGGAATAATGGAAAGACGTTTTTTCAAGGTCATAGATCACTTCAAATTTATATTTTTCAGGTTCCAAAGCCTTAATTAATCGTGCAGCTTTTGTTTCGCTGTCGACGATTAAAAGCAATGAATCAACCGGCTCGTTTGGCATAGGCTTCTTATTATAACCATGGATTTAATGCAGCCAGGGTTGTTAAGGTTACCCTAAATTCATCTAGATGCGGCTACTGTTTTTAACGAATTCATTGGATATTTTTATGAAAGGGAATCTTTTTTTCTGTGCACTCGCAACACAACGATTTTGGTTGGGTGGTTAAAAGGTGTTGGATCCACAGGCGGTTTCTCCATTACAGTTTCCGGAAAACCGGTAATATCTTCGGGAACGGGCAGGATCTCTTCAATTTCCAGGTAGCCATCCCGGCAAAGCGCTTCAAGCGATTGGAGATAATCCTTACCAGGTAAGAATAACGCATTATTGATCGAAACCAACCTACCGCCATCCTTGATCAGCGGACGCAGCTTGTTGATCAACCGGGTTGATTCCGCAACCAGGTCCACTTTGCCTTTTTCGGTCACCGAGAAGAACGGAGGGTCGAGCAGCGCTAGATCAAATTCCTGCCCCGCTTTTTTAAAACTGCCAAGTTCACTAAAAACGTCATCCGCCCGCAGCTTCATTCGTCCCAGGTCCAAATGATTGAGCATAGCCGAACGCCGCGCCAATTCTAGAAAACGCGCGTTTCGATCCACCTGAATCACTTGCACCGCACCGCCCGCCAGGGCTGCCACTCCCAGGCTGCCGGTATAGGCAAAAGTATTGAGCACTTCCAGGCCGTTCGCGTTTTCTTTCAGCCAGGCACGTAGCCCGCGTGTATCCAGATAAAAACTGGCATCCTGGTTCATACGCAGATCCAGCGCAAATCGTATTCCATTCTCGCTGATCTCTGAGGATACCTCCGTGCCAAAACTGGTTCGCCCCCGTTTCAAGCCCGGGTC
>Ga0182021_10008949_pt1 | contig 11848 bp, 13 predicted proteins | sample 612E3MmetaG_FD_120493 | JGI IMG/M metagenome (GOLD analysis project Ga0182021, IMG submission 120493) | Permafrost microbial communities from Stordalen Mire, Sweden - 612E3M metaG (Illumina Assembly) | ecosystem: Environmental > Terrestrial > Soil > Wetlands > Permafrost | place: Sweden...
ACGACGGCCGTCGAATTCGCGTTCCATGACGTGACGCGGAGCGTCAGCATGGGTGCCGGTGTGCTGGACGCAGTCCACACGCTGGGTGAGGACGCCGCCCTTGGCGATGGTGTGCATGGAGTCGATGACCGGCTTCACGAAGTACGGCCAACGCGGGATCTCCGCACTGAACGGATGTGTCAGGTCAACCCAGACTTTTTTCCCCATGGTTCCTACTCTTCTCCTTTTGAGAGTTACCTATCGACTGACGGGCGCGCCCCGGCGCCCGATTCGTCCGTTGTTACTGGCCTTCCGCTTCGTTCATCTCGCGGACGGCCTTGGTCAGGTAGCTGAGCAGACGCGTGCGGAGCGCCTTCTGCTCTTCGGGCGTCCAGGTCTGGTAGCCCACGCCACCGGTCTTGAAGCCCAGCTCGCCCTTCGCCACCTTCTCCTTGAGGAGAGGAGAGGGCTCGTGGGAGTCTTCAAGGTATTTGAGCACGTAGTTATGGATGGACAGGGTGAGATCGAGGCCCACCATGTCGGCGTTCTCGAGCGGAGCCAGCACGGGGAGCCGGAGGCCGGGGCCGTACTTGAGGCTTTCGTCCACGGTCTTGGCATCGGCGATGCCGCGCTCGACGATCGACAGCGCTTCCCGCCACAGAGCGTGCTGCAGCCTGTTGGCGACGAAGCCGGGAACGTCTTTCTTGCAGTGCACCGGGCGCTTGCCGATCTTGCGGTGCAGCGCCATCGTGACGTCGATCACCCATTCCGGCGTCTCTTCGGTCTGCACGACCTCGACCAGCGGGATGAGGAACGGCGGGTTCCACCAGTGCGTGCCGATGATGCGGTCGCGCTTCTGGGATGTGCTGGCGATCTCCGTGGGGCTCATGACCGACGTGTTGGTAGCCAGGATGCAGTCCGGCTTGCACATCTTGTCGAGCTTCTGGAACGTGTCCTGCTTCAGGCCCATGTCTTCCGCTACGCACTCGAGTACGAAGTCGGCATCCGCCGCAGCTTCCGCCAGGTCCTGGGTAGTGCTCACGCGGGCCATGGTGGCATCGACATCCTCGAGTTTGCCCAGGCCGCGTTCCGCCAAGAAGGTGAGATCGGCACGCATGGCCTCGAGGCCCTTCTCCAGGGTCTCGAGCCGGCGGCTGTACATGCCCACCGGATAGCCGGCCGCGGCGAAGACCATGGCGCAGCCATGACCCATACTGCCGCCACCAACGATGGCGATCTTCTTGACGTCCTCCAGCTTCGTCATCCGGCCACCGCGCCACCGTCGACGGAAAGGATGACACCGGTCACGTAGTCGGACGCCGGCGAGGAAAGGTACACGGCCGCGCCGATGAAGTCATCGAGTTCGGCGGCCCGGCCCATCGGGATACGGGCCATGAAGATCTTGACCATATCGGGATCGTTCTTGATCTGCTGCGTCAGCGGCGTCCAGAAGATGGAGGGAGCGATCGCGTTGCAGTTGATCCTGTATTTGGCCCACTCGGTCGCCAGTTGTTTGGTGAGCAGATGGACTGCGCCCTTGGACGTGCCGTAGGCCGCATATCCGCCCGGATGGCCCATGAAGCCACGCACCGAGCCGATGGTGATGAGCTTGCCGCCGCCGCCCTGTTTGATGTACTCGGCGCCAGCGTACTTCGCGCACAGCATGGTGCCGCGCACGTTGATGTTCATGACCTTCTGCCATTCGTCGATGTCGAAGGTCTCGGCGGGCTGGCGGTTGCCGGCGGAACCAGCAACGGTGACCATGATGTTGACTTTGCCGAAGTCCTTGATGACCTGCTCCATGGCGGTCTTGACGCTCTCGTCGGAGGTCACGTCCACACCGCTGGCCGTGGCTTTCTTGCCGAGGCCTTTGATGTCGGCCACGACGTCTTCCTGGAATTCAGGCTTGATGTCCCAGCAGGCCACGTCCGCGCCGAACACGGCCAGACCTTTGGCGATCGCGTGGCCCAGCGTACCGCCGGCGCCGGTGACGACTGCCACTTTGCCGTCGAGACTGAAGATGTTCTTCAGTTCCTCTACCGTTTTCCTTGGGGTGTCTTCAGCCATTTCCTACCTCCCGCTCAACTGTGTTGTGTCGTTCGGTGCTACTCGCCCGGGGTCGCTTCAGGACTTGGGCGTGCCCAGGATGACCATCATGCTGGCCGGATACTGGGTCTTGTTCTGGATGGAGCGGCCTTCGTCGCCGGCGATGAAGATCGAGTCATCCTTCTTGAGGACGATGTCTTTGGCGTCCTTGTCGGTGATGGTGATCTCGCCGTCGATGCAGAAGTAGATTGTGTCGAATGGCCGGCTCGGGCTGAAGTCAGCCCCGCCGCCCGGTAGGAAGTGGGTGCAGCCCAGCGAGAACTGGGTGGTGCCGGTCTGTTCCTGACCCTGCAACCTGAAACAGGAGCAGTCGTTATGGGCGGGCGGGAAGTACCGCGTCGCGTCGCTGATACCAACCTTCTTCATTCCTTAACTCCTACGTCCGGCGACCGAAGTCGCTTTTGTCGGCCAGACAGCCCGCCTCACTCCTGCGCGGGACGGGCTGAATCGAGCGGCCGGGCCGAAGCCCGGCCGCAGGAGACCTTGGGTTACTTACTTCTTCGCCGGGAGGCCCAGGATCTGCCGGGCTTCGTCGGCAGTGGCGATCGGGCGGTTGAACTCGGCCGCCACGCGCTTGGCCTTCTCGATGAACTCGATGTTGTGCTTGGCCAGCACGCCTTTGCTGATATAGACGTTGTCTTCCATGCCCACCCGCACGTGGCCGCCCATGGTGATGGCCATGGCCATGATGAGGTCGGCGGTGGGGCCGCAGCCGAACGCGGACCAAGTGGAGCCTTCAGGCAGCGAGTCGACCAGGAACGCGAGGTTCTTCGCGGTGCCTTCCATGCCGCCGTGCACGTGCATGCAGCACTGGAAGTGGATGGGGGCCTTGAGGAAGCCGTCTTTGGCAAGGCGCTTGGCGTTCCAGACCATGCCGGCGTCGAACACTTCGACCTCAGGCTTGATGCCGTTCTCGATGTAGGCCGCGCCCAGTTTCTCCAGGAAGAGCGGCGGGTTGAGGAAGATGCCCTTGTAGAAGTTCATGGAGCCGGCGTCGAAGGTGCCCATATCGGGCTTGAGGACGGTGTGAGGAAGGATGCGCTCGTCGTCGCCGAACCCGAGGCCGCCGGAGGAGGTCATGTTGATGATGAGGCCGGGGCAGCGCTCGCGGACCAGGGAGACCGTCTTCTCGAACCGATCGAGGGCCATGGTGGCCTTGTCATCCTCGGTGCGGACGTGGATGTGGGCGATGGCGGCGCCGGCTTCATAGCACGCCTGCACTTCGTCGGCGATCTGCTCGGGCTGGGTCGCCAGATAGGGCGTGTTTTCCTTGGTGGTCATGGCGCCCGTGGTCGCTACAGTAAGGATCAGTTTCTCCATGCGTCAACCTCCACGTCTCGAATTCGACACTCTCCGCCGATGGGCCTGGGAATGCTTGCCGACCCCCATCGGCGGAACAATAACAACCCGAAAGCGGAATCAGGACTCTACTTTGTCAGCGGGTCCTAGAATCACTCTACACCATTCCTTTGGCTGACGCGCAGTAGGTTACTTGTATGCCCGTCTGGCCCGCGTAAAATCCGCCGGACGGTACGCCTCTCCATTGCGCGGTACTGCGCACCAACACCCGCTTCTCGACTATAATACTGCCCAGTCACTGAAGAGCCGAAGTGGCGGAATTGGCAGACGCGCTGGACTCAAACTCCAGTGGGGCTAACACCTCGTGCGGGTTCGACCCCCGCCTTCGGCACTCATGGGTAGAGGCCTCTCGGGGAGTCCCTGCGGTCCTCGGCATACTTCCGAGGCACCGTCGACGCCCTTAGGCGTGCCCATTTTCGCCGCCTCCCCAAACCTCTCCGCGTGCGTGAAGGACTTCTTCCGTGAATCGCGAAATTACTGACCAGTAAGGATGCTGTTCCTGTAGATTTCGTACTGTGAGGCTGTTACACTTTTCGCTATGGACGAGAAACAGCAAGAACGAGAGAGACGTTACGCCGAGTTGGTCGGGGAAAGACTCAGGCGGCTCCGTCAGGACCGTGGGCTGAGCCTCCAGGAGGTCTGCGAGCGCTCCGGAGATTCGTTCGTCGTCTCCACATTGAGCGCGTACGAGCGGGGTAAGCGCAGCCTGAGCCTGGAGAGGCTGTATGAGCTCGCCACGATCTATGGCCAATCGCCCATGTCTATCCTCGACATCGAGGACGAGCCCGAGTTCCAGAGCGCGCTCAGCAAAGGAACCCCCCTCCGCATCCGGCTTGACCTGATCGACCGGCTGCAGCCCGAGGAGCGCCGGCCTCTGGAGACCTACCTGGCCTTCCTACGTAAGCTGCGCGACGATCCGTCGCAGGAGTTGCTGACCATCCGCAAGGACGATCTTACCTACCTGTCGGGGCTGTACGGCATCCGGCCGCAGGCTCTCAAGGATTACCTGGAAAAAGAGGGAGTGCTCGTCAACCACTGAGCCGGCGCCGCCCCCCCGGGCTGTGCCTCGCGTCGGCTTGCCGGGTCTCCCTATGGACTCGCCCCCACCGCTTCGACCGCTCCCTTCACGAATTCCCGCACGCCGTTCAAGGCGGCATCCAGGTCCGCGCTCTTGCGCACCAGGTTGCGCACCAGGTCCACCAAGCTGCTCCCGATGATGACCCCGTCCGCGTAGCGGGCCACCACTCCCGCCTGTTCCGCCGTGGACACCCCGAAGCCGACGGCCAGCGGCAGATCGGTGTGACGCCGCACCCGGGCCACGAAGTCCGGCAGACCGGCACTGAGGGCCACCCGCGCCCCGGTGACCCCGGTGGTGGAGACACAGTAGATAAAGCCCGACGCCGCCGCCGCGATGCGCGCCAACCGGGCGTCGGTGCTGGTGGGGGCTGCCAACAGCACCACGTCCACCCCATGCTCCCGCGCCATGCGCTGCAGGTCGCCGGCTTCTTCCACCGGGACGTCCGGCACCACCACGCCGGCCACGCCTTTGCGGCTGCAGTCGGTGAAGAAGCGCTCCGGCCCGTAAGCCAGTATGGTGTTGAGGTAGCCCATGAGCACCACCGGCACTCCTGTCACGGAAGCGCCTTCGGCCAGATCGAGCACACCGGCCGGTCGGACGCCGCCTCGCAAGGCAACGACCGAGGCCCCCTGGATCACCGGGCCGTCGGCCAGCGGGTCGGAGAACGGCACGCCTATCTCCATGATGCCGGCTCCGGCTTCCGCGTACGCGCGCAGGATCCGCGCGCACGAAGCCGCGTCCGGATAGCCGCCCACCGCGTAAGGGATCACCAGCGGGTGCCCCGCCTCGCGGAAGGCCTGGGTAAGCCGGCTCTCCTTCGCGCTCATCGGTCCACCCCCAGGATGCCGGCCACGCTGTACACGTCCTTGTCGCCCCGCCCGGACAGACTCACTACCACCACGTCTTCGGGCCGGAACCCATGGTCGCAGTCCAGCAGGTAGGCGACGGCGTGCGCGCTTTCGAGCGCCGGGATGATGCCCTCCAGCCTGGACAGCGCCTGGAAGGCCACGAGTGCCTGATCGTCTGTGACCGAGGTGTAGGCGACCCGCCCGGAGTCCTTCAAGAAGGCGTGCTCAGGTCCCACCGAAGGGTAGTCCAGGCCGGCGGCGACCGAGTGGGCCTCCTGGATCTGGCCGTCTTGGTCCTGGAGTACGTAGCTGTAGGAGCCGTGAAGGATCCCGGCGTCGCCTCGCGCCAGCGAGGCGCCGTGTTTGCCCGTGTCGAGCCCCAACCCCCCGGCTTCCACTCCCACCATGCGCACGGAGCTGTCATCCACGAACTCGTGGAACAGCCCGATGGCATTGCTGCCCGCTCCCACGCAGGCGACCAGCGCGTCCGGCAGCCTGCCCTCTTTGGCCAACACCTGCGCCCGGGCCTCCTTGCCGATGACGGCCTGGAAGTCCCGCACCATGGCGGGATACGGCGCCGGGCCGACCACGGAGCCGATGATGTAGTGGGTGTTCTCGACGTTGGCCACCCAATCGCGGATGGCTTCGTTGGTGGCGTCCTTGAGGGTGCCGCTGCCGGAAGTGACGGGCAGCACTTCGGCGCCCAGCAGGCGCATGCGGAACACGTTGAGCTCCTGGCGGTGGATGTCCTCCTCCCCCATGTACACATGGCACTCGAGCCCGAAGAGCGCGGCCACGGTGGCGGTGGCCACCCCGTGCTGGCCTGCGCCCGTCTCGGCGATGATGCGCTTCTTGCCCATGCGGGTGGCCAGAAGGATCTGGCCGAGCGTGTTGTTGATCTTGTGCGCGCCGGTGTGGGCCAGGTCTTCACGCTTGAGGTACACCCGGCAGCCGGCCTGCTTGGACAGGCGATCGGCGCGGAACAGCGGCGTGGGCCGGCCGGCATAGTCGGTCTGCAGGGTCTTGAGCTCGACCAGAAAGTCCGGGTCGTCGCGGTAGCGCTCGTAGGCCGCGTCCAGTTCCTCGAGCGCGGACACCAGCGTCTCGGGGACATAGCGGCCGCCGTACGGGCCGAAACGATGCTGTGTGGTCAAGATCCTCTTCCTTCCAGTGGTTCTTCGAGCGCTGCGAACAGGGCGCGGAGCGCGTCAGGGTCTTTTACGCCGGGCGAAGTCTCCACGCCGCTGGAGACATCCGCTCCGAAGGCGCCCGAGACGGCCAGAGCCTGGGCGACGTTCTGCGGGCCCAGACCGCCCGCCACCAAGAACCGCGATCCTTGTGCGGCTTCGCGGGCCAGGCCCCACGGGAACGGCGTGCCGGTGCCGCCGAACCGCCGGTCGGAGCGCGTGTCTAACAGCAGCAGGTCCGCTCCGGCCCCGGCAGCCATGGCGGTGGCGCGCAGACCGGCCTCGACTATGCCGTCCGCGGACACGGGCACCGCCTGTATCATCAGGACTTCAGCCGCACGGTCGCCCAAGGCTGCCCGCACCGCCGCGGCTCCCGGCAGCGGAGAATGCAGTTGCACCGCGTCAAGACCCGCCGTGGCCACGGCTACGGCGATCTCGCCGGCGGTCGCGTTCACGAACACGCCCACGGCCAGCGGCGGCCGGCCGGAGATGCGGCTGCGCGCCGCCATCCGGGCCGAGGCGGCCAATCCCCGAGCCTGTTCCGCCGTGACGCGCCGGGGGCTGGGCGCCAGCACGAACCCCACCGCCCACGCGCCCAGTTCTGCGGCCAGGGCCGCATCCTCCCGGCGGGTGAGCCCGCACACCTTTATGACCGGCTCGCTCACGCCCTCCGCCAGGTATACACGAGGATGGCCACGACGGACACGAACATGAGGATGAACATCACCAGGAACCATGCGAGGCTGCCGTACGGCATCTGCAGGAAGTTGGTGCCGAAGAGGCCGGCGAGGAACGAGATAGGCATGAACACGGTGGCCACGACGGTGAGTTGTTTCATCACCTTGTTCAGGCGGTTGGAGACGCTCGAGAGATGCAGGTCCAACGCCGACGACAGGATGTCGCGGTATGTGTCCAAGAGCTCGATGACCCGCAGAACGTCGTCGTGGACGTCCCGGAAGTACACCTCGGCCTCGGGATCCACGAAGAGCACGCCGTGGGAGCCCAGCCGCTGCATCACGTCGCGCAGGGGCGCCGCCCGCCGGCGAAGATCCACCAGGTCCCGCTTCAGACGGAACAGGCCTTGTATCGGTGACTCCCCGGTGGCGAGCACCACCTGGTCTTCCAGGGAGTCGATGTGATCGTCCAGTCTCTCGAGGGCCGGCTGCAGGGTCTCCACCAGCCACTCGCAGATGTGATAGGCGATGAAGCTCGGTCCCCGTCCCCGGGAGAACACCTGGCGCTTGACCCGCTCCTCGAGGTCTTTATAGTCGGCTTCGGGGAAGCGTCCGACCGAGATCACCCAGCGGGGGCCCAGGAACAGGCGCAACTCGTTGAGGTGGGGCAGGTTGGTCACCTGCTCGTCCGTCACCACGGCCTCTCCCGGCTTGGCTGGAGCCGAGATCTTCCTGCGCACCCTTCGCACGGCGTTGTCCGCAGAGAACAGAGAGACGTAGAGATGGTCCGAGAACTCCTCCACCCTGGGCCGCTCCGGCCCATCCCGCAGGCTGCGGATGCCGACCTCGTCCAGGCCCATGTCCTCCAGCGCCTGCACGGCCGCCGGCGACGACTCGCAATGCACCCAGGTGGTCTCCACATCCGGCGCGGCCAGGCCCTTCAGCACCTTCGGTAGATCGGGCAGATCGAGTTCCCGCAGACCGGAAGGGGTCAGGACCCGCGCCTTATGTTCATGTGCGTGGCTGTTCGCGTTCATGGCACCAGGAGGACGGGGGAGCCGGTGGACCGCATGAGATGCTCGGCGGTGCTACCCAGGATGAAGTCGTGTAGCGCCGAGTGGCCGCGCATGCCCATGATCACGACATCTGCGGGCTCCTCGGCGAGCAGCGCTGTTACCGCCCTGGCGGCCCTTCCGGGCACCACGGCATACTCGACCGCCAGTCCGAGCGGGCCCAGGTATGCCGAGGCCTCCGCCTGGGTGGCGGCGCCGCTCGCGGCGTCGTCGTCGGCGGTGAGGACCTTCAGGGTGAGGCCCGTGCGGGCGGCGAGTTCAGCCGCCAGTTTCACAGCCCGGTTGGCCGGGTTGCTGCCGTCGAACAGGACGAGGGCTTTACTCAGGGGACGGTAGACGGGTTCCACGAGCAGCACAGGGGTCGCGGAGCGCCGGGTGACCTGCTCGGCGGTCGAGCCCAGGAAGTCTTTGGTCCATTTGGCATGCTCGCCTCGCTTGCCCATGACGATGAGGTCGTGAGCGCGGCCCACCTCGGCGATCACCTGGCTGGGTACGCCCTCCTCGGCCCGTGTCTCCACCGACAGCCCGGCGGCCCGGACGAACTCCGCCAGTTCACCGAGGATGTGCTCGCTCTTGGCCTTGAAGCTGTCCATCAGGTCGGCGGTGGGGATCACCTGCGGAACGGCCTCGAACGCGTACGAGTAATCCACGTAGGGAGGCATCTCCAGATACCGGACGTCGAGCACGTACAAGCCGGTCACCCTGGCCTGGTAGGCCTTGGCGAGGGCCACGGCCTGCTCCTGGGCCGGCTCCGCGTAGGTAGACGAATCGACTGGCACAAGCAACGAAGCGATCATCGGGACTCCTCATCTCGGGCCACTCCGGACCGCCGTGCCACTTCGCGGAGAGGGCGCACGAGCGCCGCGACCGCCGCCGCGACCTCTTTCTGCCTCAGCAGGCTCTCCCCCACGAGCACGGCGTCCACGCCGGCCGCCGCGAGCACCTCCACGTCTGCGCGGTCCCTGATGCCGCTCTCCGCCACCAGCAGCCGGTCCGGCGGGACCATCCCGGCCAGGTCGAGGCTGGTCTGGAGCGACACCTCGAACGTGCGCAAGTCGCGGTTGTTGACGCCGATGACCACGTCCTCCACCAGAAGGGCGCGCGCCATCTCGCCCGCGTCGTGCACTTCCAACAATACGTCCAGACCGAGGTTGCGGGCCAGTGCCGCGAGATCGCGAAGTCCGCCGTCGTCCAGGAGGGCGGCGATGAGCAGGATCGCGGAGGCACCGAACGCTCGGGCCTCGTAGACCTGATAGGGGTCCACGATGAAGTCCTTGCGAAGCAACGGCAGCGCCGTAGCGGCCGCCGCCGTCCTCAGATCCTGCAGACCGCCCCGGAAGTGGTCCTCCTCAGTGAGGACCGACACCGCCGCGGCGCCGCCGGCTTCGTAGGCGGCGGCCAGGGCCTCCACATCGAGGTCCGGCCGGATGGGCCCTTTGCTGGGCGAGTAGCGCTTCACCTCGGCGATCATCGAGAGGCCGCGGCCGCACAGCGCCCCGGCAAACGATGCCCGAGCACCGGGCCCGGCGCCCGCGCGCGGACCGGCTGCCACCGCCTCCTTCAGTCCGGCCAGGGGCGTCCGCGCCCGGCGCTCCTCGATGCGGCGCCGCACGTCGGGCGCGATGACGTCCAGGTAGGAGCGGTCGTTCACGCCGCGCCCGCCTCCGCAGCCAGGCGGTTGGTGACCTTGATCATCGTGTCGAGGACCGCGAGGGCGCTCCCCGAGTCCACAGAGGTGCGGGCCAACTCCACCCCTTCAGGCAGCGACAGCGCCTTGCCGGCCACATAGAGGGCCGCGGCCGCGTTCATGAGCACAGCGTCGCGACGTGCCCCGGTCTCGCCGCCCAGCACGTCCCGGGTGATTGCCGCGTTGGTCCGGGCGTCCCCACCCATGAGCTCCTCGAGAGGGTGGCGGCCCAGCCCGCAGTCTTCCGGGTCGATCTTCAGACAATGATGCGCCACGCCCGAGGTGACCTCTACCGCCCGGTTGGCGCCGGTCACCGAGAGTTCGTCCATCCCCAGGTCGCCGCAGACCACCAGAGCGTGGTCACAGCCCATGCGAGCGAGAGCGTCACCCAGAACGTAGAGGTGCTGCCGGGTGCTGACGCCCAGCAACTGCCGGCGCGCGCCGGCCGGGTTGGTGAGCGGCCCCAGGAGATTGAACACGGTCCGCACGCCGAGTGCGCGCCTCACCCCCGCCACCCGTCCCGCTGCGGGATGGTGTAGCGCCGCGAGCATGAATCCCATGCCCACCTCGTCGATGCACGCCTCGACTTCCTTGGGTCCGAGCGTGATGCAGATGCCCAGCGCCTCGAGTACGTCCGCCGAGCCGCATTTCGAGCTCGCCGCCCGGTTGCCGTGCTTGGCGATCTTCACCCCGGCGCCGGCCGCCACGAAGGCCGCGCTGGTAGAGATGTTGAAGGTGCCGAGCGAATCTCCGCCGGTGCCCACCACGTCCACCAGCATGCCCTGATGCACGCTGCTGACCGGGACGGCCGCCCGACGCATCCCGTCCGCCAAACCGGCGATCTCGTCGGCGGTCTCACCCTTCACCCGCATGCCCATCAGGAACCCCGCCACTTGAGCGTCGCTGAGATCACCGCTCACCAGCTGCTCGAGCACGGAGGCCGCCTCCTCGCGGGAGAGGTCGCCCTTCTCGGCCAGTCGTTTCAGGGCGTCGGTGAACGCGATGAGGGGAACATCGCCGCCGGCGGGCGCGGACGGCGGCGCCGGCTTCACGGGGACATCGGCCATTGAAGGGGCCGCCGCGGCCGCGGAAGCTGCCGCGGCGCTCATCGGAGGGCCTTCCTGTTGCTGAGGAAGTTGCGCAGCAGTTCTTTCCCCACGGCGGTGAGCAGGCTCTCCGGGTGGAACTGCACGCCTTCCACGTTGTACTTCTTGTGCCTGACGCCCATGATCACGCCGTCCTGGGTCCAGGCCGAGCATTCTAGGTCGGGCGGCAAGGCCCGGTCAACCACCAGCGAGTGGTAGCGGGTGGCCACGAAGGGCTGCGGCAGCCCGGCATAGATGCTGCGGCGGTCGTGGTGGATGAGCGAGGTCTTGCCGTGCACTGGTGCCTCGCCCCTGATCACGGTGCCGCCGTACACCTGCCCGATAGACTGATGCCCAAGACAGACGCCGAGTACCGGGCAGACCCCGCCGAACGCTGCGATGGCTTCCAGGCTCACCCCGGCTGCATCGGGCGTGCACGGTCCGGGCGATACCACCAGGTGGGTCAGCCCGTGTTCGCGGATACCCTCCACCGTCACTTCATCGTTCCGGAACACGTGGATCCTGGTCCCCGAGATCTCCCCCAGGTACTGCACCAGGTTGTAGGTGAAAGAGTCGTAGTTGTCTACCACCACGATGCGCAGGTCGCTCAGGCCCGGCGCCGGGAACGGCGTCGTCGAGTGTTCCGCTGCACTGAAGCTCTGCTTGAGCGTTATGTTCATCAACATCTGACCCTACTCCCATTCCTCTTGAGTGGCCGCCAGTTCGATAGCGCGGAGCATGGCCCCGGCTTTGTTCTCTGTCTCCCGGAACT
>Ga0182021_10008950_pt1 | contig 11847 bp, 13 predicted proteins | sample 612E3MmetaG_FD_120493 | JGI IMG/M metagenome (GOLD analysis project Ga0182021, IMG submission 120493) | Permafrost microbial communities from Stordalen Mire, Sweden - 612E3M metaG (Illumina Assembly) | ecosystem: Environmental > Terrestrial > Soil > Wetlands > Permafrost | place: Sweden...
AGTCCTCAACACAACTATCTTAAGCAAAATCAGCAAAATTTGCTGAAAAATCTATATGCTCCGATCTAATGACGACGAGATTTGGGCGAACTTAAGCTCAATATGTTGCGTTGAAGACTATAAATTGTAATATCTTTCCTTTTTCAATATCCCTTAAATGGCGAGATAGGTGTTATCAACATAAACTTTATCACTATCTATGTTAATTAGTTATACATGGAGGGAGTCTCATCAAAGGAGTACATTCTCACTTTTTTGATGTTGATTATCCTGTGTACTCCAGCATTTGGGCAGATCTACCCTAACCAAGGTTATCTAGGCTTCCTAGATACTCAAGACCCTTGGTGGTTAGAGGCAGCAGACTTTTTGGGACCCTATCCCGGAATAACGCCAGTGATCAATGAAGCGATCAACCTAAATCCGCAGCCCTATCCCGGAATAACGCCAGTGATCAATGAAACGATCAACCTAAATCCGCAGTCCTCAGAGGCGTGGAACAATAAAGGGGTTGTTCTTAATCACTTGGGCAAATACGAAGAAGCTATTCAAGCCTTTGATAAGGCCAGCGAGATCAATCCACAATTAGCTCAACCCTGGGGAAATAAAGGCGACTCGCTAAAGGCGTTGCTTAGGTACGACGAAGCTCTTCAAGCCTATGATAATGCGATTGAGCTGAATCCTCAGTGGGCAGGGCCCTGGATTGGAAAAAGCCTGGTTCTCAATAGCCAAAAGAATGCGGAAGGATCTAAACAAGCAGCCGATAGGGCTATTGAATTAGATCCACAAAATGCATTAGCATGGTATGCTCAAGGTGATGCACTCCTGAATTTAGGCATGTATGATGAGGCTGTCCAGTCCTATAACAAAGCTATCGATCTAGGTAAACAAAATCATCAAAATATTGTCCCAGACGCCAGGGAGCACAAAGGTATCGCTCTTCAAAGACTTGATAGAATCACCGAAGCAAATGAAGCCTTTTCGACAGTAAAAGAACCAGTGCCATACACAGATGACCAGCTGAAGTTCACGATCCAAATGCCAAACGGATGGGCCGTTGGGAAAGCGACCACTAATAATCGTACGTTTACGATGTTCCTTAACCCGATTCCAGAGAAAGACCCTCAGGGGAACATTATCTTCAATGAGAACATCCATGTTGCATACGATTATCTTCTCCGGTTGATTGGTCTAAACATAACAAAAGTGAGCTTGGACGACTATTTTGTAGAGTCAAAGACGGCAATGGCTAAATCCCTTCAGGATTATCACCTTGTTGATGAAAGGGAGGTTACTTTAGGTAACACTAAAGGAAAAATTATTGAACAAACTTTTACACAAAACGGCTCGCAATGGAGAAGTATGCAGCTCTTTGTCCAGGGCGGCATTATAGCTTATGTAATAACCGGGATCGATTTATCATCGAAATGGGATATTGATAAGGACCTCATTGAAGCGTCGCTTATGAGCTTTAGACCCACAACGTCTTCCCCTGTTCAGACAGGGGTGATGACTTTCGGTGGATCTAGATCCGACGAAGGCCACTCAGTCCGACAAACCACGGATGGTGGTTATATTATTATAGGGTCCACAGCATCGTTTGGCGTAGGTAAATTTAACTTTTGGCTGATTAAGACCGACATTAATGGCAAAGAGATGTGGAATAAAACTTTCGGAGATTTGGGTGATGAGGAAGATTTGGGCCAATCAGTCCAGCAGACCACTGATGGCGGCTATATCATTACTGGCCAAAAAGGCACGCTAAATCCTATGAATTTTGAGGTGTGGTTGATCAAGACAGATTCTAGCGGCAATAAACTTTGGGATAAGACCTTTGGAGGCTCTGATAGTGACAAGGGCAACTCGGTACAACAAACCAGCGATGGTGGCTATATCATTACTGGCACTGCGACTCTTAATCTAATCAAGACTGATGCCAACGGCAACATGCTATGGCACAAGTACCTAGATTGTTTAGAAGGCACATCAGTTCAGCAGACCATAGATGGGGGCTATATCATTGCAGGCTATCAGTCTGCACCACTTTATAATAGTGGTATCAGACTGATCAAGACAGATGCCAATGGTAATGAGATATGGAGCAAAACTTTCGGAGAAAAAGGTAATTGGAGCGGATCTGTTCAGCAGACCATAGATGGTGGTTATATTATTACTGGCACATATGGCTCAGGAGAACTGAAACGGAACCTCTGGTTGATCAAGACCGATGCAAATGGTAACAAACTTTGGGACAGGATCTTCTACGATTCAAATGTAATGATATGCAGTTCAGGCCAGCAGACCTCGGATGGCGGCTATATTATTACTGGCACCAAAGAAATAGGTGATTTAGTTGCCGCATATTTAGGTGGCATATCTGACATATGGCTGATCAAGACGGATTCAAATGGCAACAAACTTTGGAACAAGACCTTCGAGGGATCAAATGCTTTTGGGGGCCAGGCAGTTCAGCAAACGAGAGACGGTGGATATGTCCTTACAGGCGCAACAAAACCATTAGAAGGGAGATCTAGCGATGTCTTGTTGATCAAAACTGATGCTAGCGGACAATCGGTACTACAATAACCACAAATATGATTGTGGGACAGTGGCCTGAATTTAAGGATAAGGTTGCTCCACTGTTAATGAGTTGATTAAAGGCTACCATACATGTAGATATGGCAATTAACACGGAAGATGATGCGGCTTTCACCAAGGTCAAGGAGCCAGGATAGACGGGCAAATCCTAGCTCGGTTAGTGTGTATAACCTGCAACTCATCTATTCTTTTTTCGTGCCTATTGAAGCCACAGCACATTTTTATAAGCATCTTTCTGCATTCAAACCCATGGGGGAGGTTTTGGTTAAAGTTTGCCTTTATCATAATTACCTTGGGACTACAGAACGGAGAAAAATGAAAAGAAAACTTGGGGTTGTATATACCTGCTAGGAACTTAAACTAGCCTTTGTAACCTAGCTCTCTGGCGTTGTCAAAAGCCTTGTTGGCTTCTGCAGTGCGACCGAGATGGTTGAGCGCATTGCCTTTGTTTTCCCAAGCCCACGCATCATGTGGATCAATCTCGATTGCTTTGTCACAGGCTTGTATGGCCTCATCGTATTTGCCCTGGCCGGTGAGAGCATCACCTTTGTTGCTCCAGGCATACGCATATTGAGGATCAATCTCGATTGCTTTGTCACAGGCTTGTATGGCCTCATCGTATTTGCCCTGGCCGGTGAGAGCATCACCTTTGTTGCTCCAGGCTACTGCATATTGTGGATTAATCTCGATTGCCTTATCAAAAGCCTGTATGGCCTCATCGTATTTGCCCTGGCCAATGAGAGCATCGCCTTTGTCGTTCCAGGCTCCTGCATATTGTGGATTAATCTCGATTGCCTTATCAAAGGCTTGTATGGCCTCATCATACTTGCCTAGTTTATCGAGAGCACCGCCTTTGTCGATCCAAAAGGTTGCCTCTTGTGGATTGATGTTTGTTGCATTGTCAAAACATTTCACGGCCTCGTCGTACTTGCCTAGTTTGATGAGTGCATTGCCTTTGAAGTTCCAAGCATTCGCATACTGCGGGCACAACATAATGGCTTTATCAAAGTGTTGAATTGCCTCATCATAATTACCTTGAGCGCTTAGCATCGTGCCATTGATGGTCCAGAGGAGAGCACCCATACAGCCTTGGGAATTTGCAATTACTGGCAAAGTTAAAGCCACTATAACGATCGAAATTATAACCAGGTATTTTCTCATTCATACCCTCCTATTCAAGCATATTTCATTCGACTATTTATGAGGATTCCTATTTACTCAGTCCACAGATTGGAGTTCTCAAAGTTCCACACCTCGGTTGCTCTAATGCCTGGGACCACAAAGGCATCGTTCTTCAAAGGCTCGGCAGAATTGTCGAAGCAAATACTCTCCTGGATGCCCCCTTCAAGCTGGAAAAGACAATTTATAGTATTTATAGGTTATTAACTGAGTTATCTTAATGCAAAAATATCTTTCAACGAATCAAAAAACAGAGAACCTATTTAAATTGCGCCTTAACCGATGACGCATGGATGAGCATATAGATCTAGAATGCAGATCTTGGGGGGGCAGACCTCAGTAGCGGCAGAGGTGATCGCAGCACCTCTGAAGCGCTCATCTCGGTCCAAAAATGCATCCACCAACCGCCAAAAGATGCGAATGGCAAGTATATCCAACAGACTGACTCTAATGGCAATTCTATTGATCCCAGTTTACAACCACCATAGGGATTATAGCCCTTCTATTTTTTGATTACTTCTAGTGCTTATTTTAAGAAAGTTTATTGCTACAAAAGTGAATTGATCTCCAATTTTGAGGATGGATAACGAAGCATGTCATTAAAGCATTACACGCTTGCGATAGGAAATATAAAGGAGGTTGATGGAGTATGCCACTAAAATTATGCCAGAGGAATCTCACAATTTTTATCGTTTTGTCAATTTTTGTAACCATAAGTGCTGTTGCACAGAGTTCTACTTCAGATTATTTAGCTTTCATGAAGGCTTCAGATGCATCACCTTCTTATTATTATGCATTCGAGTGTTCCACAGGAACCGGAACCACTTCAGTTGCTGACTGTCCTCCAATGTCCACGGCGTTAATGGGGGGGACGATATTAAATGAAAGAGTCGAACCTAACAACCCAGTTGTACATGATGAAGCCCTAAGAATTGCCTCGCAGTATCCAGGAGATTATTCAATCGATCAGATTTGTGCGATTTTTGAATATCTGAAAAATAACTGGCATTATGTTGCAGACTCGGATCCTACCGCGAATTTCAATTATGCCAGCGAGACCATAAACCGAGGCAAAAGTGCGGGTTACTCAGGTGAGGGAGATTGTGATGATTTCGCATGTGTAATGGCTTCCATGATAGAAGCAATTGGAGGATCAGCAAGAATTATTGGTGCTGGTGATGAGAATATGCAATGGCATGCTTATGCTGAGGTTTATGTCGGCAAAGACGATTCCGATCGGCAAAGCGTCTTTGACCAATTAGCTCAAAAATATAGTGGGCAACCGTTTGGGATGTTCTTTCACAGAAATAATGAGCTTAATGACTGCTGGCTGAATTTAGATTGGTGGTCCGACCATCCAGGAGGACCTTTTTACAAGGGAACCCATATTATGATGATGTGGCAGAGTGATCACTCCCTTCGCCTTCCCAATCTAGGAGAGACTCAGCAATCCGCATCCACACAAACTCAACAATCAACAACTCCACAGGAGGTCATAGTTTCGGGAACGGTATTTGAAGACCTCAATGGTAACGGTGCAAAAGATAGCGATGAGAGAGGTTTGCCTGGGTGGACTCTTGCGCTGAGCCTGGCCCCTAGTGGACCTCAACAAGGTATTACTGCAACTACCGATGTCGATGGAAAGTATACCTTCTCGAACATAAAGAAAGACGATTATATGCTTTACCTTAATCCAAAAGAGGGATGGAAAGATCCATTCGAAGGCGGCATTGCGTGCACAAGCGCACTATGTTGTTCTGGCGAGCCAATAGATCTGCCTGTTACCAAGGATTAACTCTTAGTCCAGGCGTATATGACGATGCCAAAGCTAGGATATACAGCCCCCTCCTAGCTCCAATTATCAACCATCATATGGTGCATATAACTCAATATCTTTTACCAAATCCGATCAGGTCTCCATGACCATAGAATATTTTTATAAACACCTTTTCGAGTCTCAAACACCGGCCTTTGCGCCTCAGATTCTATATCTTCAGATTCGCTATACTCTGCCACAGTTGAACGATAGCAGGCGAGATGGTCAATTTGTGCCTATACTCCTTGGAATTCCAGGTTAGCCAGAAGGGCATTTAGGTCATTTTTGCAGGTTATATAACAAACTGCGATTAAATATAGGGCTTGGTATGTGCATCTCCAAAATGTTCTATGACATTATTGCTTAAATCAGAGTAATCTGTTATAGAACTGGCATGGCAAGATAATGTTAAATCTCAACAGGCATTAATAGGTATTGAAGCAAAATAGAAATGGAATTTGATGAATCGAGATGACTTCAGAGATCTTGCATGTATAAGGCTGAAAGAAGCTAAGATTCTGCTTGATAACCAGAGATGGGAGGGAGCATACTATCTTTGCGGCTATGTGGTTGAGTGTGGCTTGAAAGCATGTATCGCGAAAAAGACTAGAGAGTACGATTTCCCTCCGCCGCGAGCCACAATTGAAAAATATTATACGCATGATTTGTATTCGCTGATGAAAGCCACCGGACTAGAGGTCCAATTGAAAACAGATATGGAAAATGATAAAGATCTTGAACTCAGCTGGAATTTAGTAGTACACTGGACGGAGATAAGCCGTTATGAGAAACACAGTGATAAAGAGGCTGAAGATCTCTATTCTGCAATTACTGATTCCAATCATGGTGTGTTAAAATGGATAAAACAACATTGGTAGACAAGTATATAACTGATGGCAAGATATTAATTAAGGCATTAGAGAGCAGAGATTTTGTAGTAGATACTGCGATGTGGTTCTATTCAGAAGAGTCTGACGAGTGGCAGCTCTTAATTGCCACCCCTATAGTTGAAGAAAAAGGCCCAAAGGAAGCCTATAGAAAAATTCAGGCAATCCTGGCAGATTTGCCTTCCTTCTCAATATCCTTAAGAGATATATCCGTCTTAAGCCCAAGCAGTTCGTTAATTAGCACCATAAAAAGCGCGGTCAGACATTCAAGAGATATTATTCTTAAAGGGGCCGTTATTAATGGTACTTTAATAAATGACGCATATATTTATTGTGTAGCTTGAATTGGAAAAGCCCAGATATCATGATATGGATGTATTGCAACTCACTGATGCATACATATCGTGCAAGGTCCCAGCTAGACCGGGACCATATGACATATTGATCCCCTATGGCACGCCTATGAGCACCAAAGCAGGCTTGGTCTATCCTTCAGTGGTTAAGGTCTGCTGGATCTGGCCGTTCTACTTGTAACATTTAAAGTCTAATGTTAGGTTGTCAGCTACCAAAAGGTTTTTCGTCTGATACTTTGATCCCTGATTGATGTTACTGAGGAATGTTGTGTCCAAGACATTTTGGCTGTTAATAACCCTCTTCTTATTAACAACGAGCGTTTTGGCTGTGGATAAGTGGAGCAGAAGGTGTTTATGTTTAAAATAAAGCTGGTTCTTACTATTGTACTAGCGTTGGCTGTGCTAAGTATATCTGCTATCGGGCCATTAGACCTTCGGAAATATCATGGAGCATCCACGAGCGAAGATACTAAGCCAGTGCTCTCAGAAAAGACACCTGCTCTTCTTAACTCTACCGAGGACCATCGCCCAGAAGGATTCATAGCCGTTCCCATGTCTACACCTTTTACGAATACCTTAACTGCATCTAATAGCAATATCCCTAAACAGCATACATATACTGTAGGGACGCCAGACGTTAATGAATTTGTCTTAAATTGGACAGATAAAAGAGATTACTCCAATATGGAAAGCAACCTTATTGACACAGGGGACCCTGCAGCCCAAGGAACTAGATATTCTATTCGCATGGTAAATGAAACGGGGCAGAATGTCACTCTTGTATTTGACATCGATTGGCATCCCAGGCTTAACAGACCTCCAAGCGCAAATTTAGAGGGTTATCCGACGAATATGAATCAGGATTCCTTAATGAGTCGATCTGATATAATGATCCAAGGTAAGAGCGGCCAGTTGTTTACGTTCAAAGAAACAAAGACATACGAAGGATCAAGCAGCCAGCCTTTTGTAACCCCACCACATCGTTATGCTCGCTATTTCCTGGATGCCTATACGGAGGTAGGAATTAACGGTAATGTCGTGGATTGGTCCTCACAGGATTTCAATGCCATGCTCAGCACCTTGAAGATCACTCCGCCTGTAGGGTACTATTAATCCAAAGCCCTCGGTCGCAATACCGAAGCCGATGCAGCCTACGCCAAGGCAAAAGAGTTGAGCGTATCACAACCGAGAATGGCAAGCCGGGGGATGTTAGGCTGATGGGCCATGCAGATCTTGAACCGCGTGTGACCGTCTACTATGATCGATTGGCCAAAATTTTATGTGGTTAAATGAACTTATAAAAGCACGGAGACCTCCAAAGATTGGTTGAAAAAGATTTCTGGTAGTATCAGAAGATTCTATTCCGATATACGCCTGAAATTAAGGTTCTAGCTAACCCGACAGGCTGAGGATGCACTCAAGTATCCTGTGAGGGGCACGAATTGGCCTGCTCCCGGGCGTCCTGACAGGCGGCTTCACGGCTACTGCCTTGACCGAATTGACTCGGCTGAGAAGAGCCCAGATAAAAAATAAATAGGATATATTAATATCTTGATAGTATATCAAATTGAAGATTACGCCCACGTAGGCGGGGTATCGAATACCGGTTCGAAAAGTACATTGTATATGTGCTCCGCTGGCAGTCCAGGCGGCGAAAGTAAAATTGCATAACTTCATAACGTTTACGTTTTACAGTGTCTAAGCACATAAATTATAAGTTATGAAGCGCATACACATACAATTATGAAGGTCGTGTCTATCTCAAATCAAAAAGGCGGTTCGGGCAAGAGTACCACGGCTGTAAACTTATCAGCATACATGGCCTTAGCTGGAAAGCGAATCTTGCTTATCGATTTAGATCCTCAAGGTTCGCTTACGACTCATTTTGGGATTGATAAGAAGAACCTTGAAAAGACTATGTTTGATGTCATATTGAGCCAAGTAGATCTCAAAGATGTGATAATGCCCACAGATACCGCGGGACTGTATATTGCTCCAACAAATAACCTTCTAGGTAGAGCAGAATTTGAACTTTTCAACCAGGAAGATAGAGCTTCAGTACTTGAGTCCAAGATAACCGGCCTCGATTATGACTATGTGATAATTGATACACCACCCAACCTCTATAACCTGACACTCAATGCATTGATGGCATCAGATATTGTCATGATACCAATCGATTCCACATTTTACGCTCTTGAGGGGTTGGCAGAGCTAACCGAACTATTGGACATGATAGAAAGCGAGCTTGACCATGCCTTAGTAAGACGATATCTATTGACAAAATATGATAGCCGAACTAACCTGAGCAAAGAAGTTGAAAGCAAATTAAGGGATCTTTTCGGAAGCGCGGTGTTCAAAACAATCATACCGACAAATATTCGATTGGCTGTGGCTCCGAGTTATGGCAAGCCCATATATGCTGTTGATCCAGAATCGATAGGAGCGCAGGCGTATAATAAACTGGCAGAGGAGTTTTTGGCATGAGTGGTAAGATGGGATCAGGTGCGAGCCACATTCTTGAGGGAATAAAACGTAAACCTGCGGAGGTTAAACGTGATGAAAGTATACCTGAAAACGTAAACGATTTACATGAGCCGCTTGGTACACTTCAACTACAGAAGAAGATACCAGCACACGGAGAAAATATACCTGTAGAACCTCATAAAGTATACGTGAAGCAGTTAGAAACATTTAACGTAAACGTTTTACATGATGCTATGGAGCTTGCGCTCAATAAGAAACAGCGCATTTCGATATGGGCACCAGATATAGCCCTCATCATGTGGTACTTGAAACTGTCCACACCCATGTTTTCGATAAGCGATGTAGCCAAGAAATACATTGCAGAAGGGTTGATGCGAGACTACCCTGAACTTTATAGACGCACTAAAGAAGAGCTTGATAAGAGCCGCTAAAAGTGAGGCAAGGCTGAGCACTGATGGTAATTCTGGCGTTAAGGATTAATGCCTGAAAAAGAGTCGATCAACGTGCCGTTCTCTCTAAAGATGCTGCGTCCTGCTAAGAAAGAGCTGGAGAAAATGGATCAGGGCAAGGCACAAAAAATCTATGACCACATCGAGCAGCTTAAGATAGAGCCTTTCAGATCACGCCCGGGGATGAACATCGATAAAGTGGCAGGCAAACAGAAGCCTCCCGCCTACCGTTTGAAAATCGGAAGAATCCGGGTTGAGTATTTCGTAGATGGGCAAATGGTAGTGATTTTCAATATCTTCATGAAGAAAAGGAAATCTGATTACAGATAAAGCGATATACAAGAGAGGATAAATAATATTATGATGGCCAGCAGCAAGACCAGATCACTAAAAAATGAATCTCTGTCGGACAGGGATTTTGAAGGCGTAATCTCAGAGGGCGAAGAAACCGAGTGTGCAGATGATATTTGGAAGTATTACGAAGCGCACAAGGATGAAATTGAGGACCTGGATGAGTACGCCAGAAAGCGCGGTCTTGTTAAACACGTGATTTAGGCATTTTCATAAAGCCAGAAAATTTTAATTTTAAATGACCTTTACCTGCCCTACCACCCTCGGAAGAAGAGGCCAAGGCTAAACACTGGTACCAATTCTGGAAGTGATGTCATGGTAGCGACCGAAGAAGCAGACCAAAAGGCAGAGATCCAAGATACAAAGAGTATGGCAGATAGACACGGCCCGCAGTTTATCCCAAAGCTCAGAGGCAAGAAGCTCATTATCCGCCTTGTCTCTGGAGGCCAGCCAATTACCGGGACCCTGGAAGGCTACAACCCCTACGAGATCCTCATCCAGACGGCGAAAGGGCAGATCCTAGTGTTCAAGCACTCTATCGCCACTATTGAGATTGTGGACGAGCCCAAGGGAATCCGAGACTTGTAGATGAAGAGCATACCGTCCGTGCAGGATCGCATCCTCTGGATAATCGAGAACAACCGACTCGTAGTAGATGATATGACAAGCCTTTAAAGTAGGTTTATAGGAGTCCTCAAACATTATCATCATTGGTTTTCGAAATCCCCAATAACATTTATTAACAATAACGTATTTACTTTTTTAGCTGGGATCTATGTGACTTGGCAAAAAAACATTTGCGAATTACTTGTCGTCGGTATCCTTCTAATATCTGGTATCTGCTTGGGGGAACAAGGGCAATGTTACAAAGGTGGCAATACACTAGGTTTCCAACTTCCACCAGGATTTCAGACGGATCCAGATACGACCCTGGCTCGATGGGAGTGTTTCTATCAGACGGATTACGGTAATGGACTGATGGAATATAATATTCCTAGTGAGGGTGCCGATCCGACTCAGGATACCAGTTTGTGGATAGAGCTGGATACGACAAATAACAAGGTATATGCGAGAGATAGCAGCAGTCCATATGTCGATGTAAGCAGTCAAGCGATGGACATGCTGAGTGATGCTAAAGCTAATTCCGATCTTCAATATAACCAGGAGATCGCCGCTGTCCAAAACAACTCGCCCTACTTGGCATCCTATCAGGCTTATTATAATATGGCGTCATCTATGTATAATCTATTGGGTAACATAGCACGCAACAGTCAGAACAGTCAGTGAGGTGGAATTTGCACCTGGCCGGGGAAGGATTAGATTGGGTTTGGCGTTCTATCCAAGACAGCAAAAATCTGGAAGCCCAATGTCAAGAAGATCGGCACCGAGATGCTTGATGATCTTTAATTGGGAAGTATATATTTAATTTTTAAGCAAATTTATTTTTAGATTTTACCATTCATAGGCACTTATTGAATGTTATATCTACACGCAACGCCCGAAATCTGTGCAACCAGAGTAATAGCAATAGCCGCCCACAAGGAGGAAAGCAAATGAATGGACCTTGCGCATTTTGTGGCGGCAACGATTGGACAGAAATCGACTCAAAAAAAGTGCACTGTCTTAAGTGCGGTGCAAATCGATTTCTTCCGCAGGCGCTACCAAAGAAGCCAAAGAAAGCAAAGACTGAAGAAAAACCCACATCGGTCGTATCGGACAGCGATATAGAC
>Ga0182021_10008952_pt1 | contig 11847 bp, 11 predicted proteins | sample 612E3MmetaG_FD_120493 | JGI IMG/M metagenome (GOLD analysis project Ga0182021, IMG submission 120493) | Permafrost microbial communities from Stordalen Mire, Sweden - 612E3M metaG (Illumina Assembly) | ecosystem: Environmental > Terrestrial > Soil > Wetlands > Permafrost | place: Sweden...
AAATATTCACCCTTGAAACCGCTCATCTCCGACACTTCGAAGATGGCACCCGGAAGCTTATCATTTATAAAATAGGCGAAGCGGCCGTTTGGGCCTATAGTTCCTGAATGGCCGATGATGTATCCAAGATCAAGAAGCAGTCTTACTTTTTTGTCATATTCCTCGCTTTCCAACCAATGCGATACGTGATGTATGCCGCCACCAGCAGTCTTGGGATAATCGAGATATAACGACGGAGCGTCGTTCCTCTGCTGGATAATTTCTATCTGGATATCATCTGAGTTGCTCAAGGCAACCGACATGCTCAGTTCGTAAGGCTTGCCCTTGTACTGATAGTTTTCTACCGGAGCCTTCTCGACATAAAACCAGGGCCCAACACCTATGTTAACCCACTCTTTCATGGCCTTTTCGATGTCATTCGTGACGTAAGCCACCTGCCGTATCGGTCCCAATTTCAGAATGCTCATATCTATCTCCTCTCTTATGCCATGTTCATAGCTTCTCTATGTCATATTTGTCGGGTATTACATCCATGCGCAGCAGCTCCGGATCATGTCCGGGTATGACCATGTCTGCCATCAGGTTTAGCTTGCATATGAAAAGCCTTTTGTCGATTCGGCACATACGCAATCCTGACATCAACGCGGGAATCTAAAACACATAAACACCAATGGTTCATTGCCGGTGTTGATGTATTGATGATTTCCTTCGACAATTTCGAAGAACTCATTGGGTTGAATTTCTATTCGCTTGTCTCCATGTATGATAATTCCCTTTCCTGAAAGGACCACACCCCGTTCTATAGAGTCATCATGTATATGTTCAGCTGGCGTACAACCACCAGGTCCAAGTTCATTCAATATAGAATTGTCAGATAAAAGCTTCAATGTCCATTTTTCAGCGCCTTTAAATCCAAAAGCCGAAGCTTCATAGCTTTCAACATCCTTATAGCGTATGTGTTTCATGTTATTCTCCTTAGTATTATTTCCGGCAGTCTCCGCTATCATCACGCCTTGAAATGACGGGGAACTACCTTCTCCTTTCAATGGTCTTTACATCATTCTTATCTTCAGTTGGCCAGCCCCGGTCAACAATGGTTTAATCTTGTATTCTTTCATGAAACTCTTCTCCTTCTCTCGAAAAAAGTTTTTTCTATTTACCCTCCAAATGATAATCATCCGGAATGACCTTCATATCCACAAGCATTGGGTCATGACCTGGGACAACGATATCCGCCATCATGTTAAGCTTGTGCATGCTGCGCATGTTCTCTCCCGGGTTGATGATGCTCGGGCCGAAGTAGCCGCCGTATTTTGATGAAAATATCTTGTTTATCGTCTCGGCAACTTCCGGTCTTGAAGTATCCACAGGTTCTTTGGCACTTGCGGTGACCTTGTTCATCAGCTCGAAAAACTGCATTGGAAATCGCTTTGCCAGCCCTGCATATAGGTAACAACAGTCACTGAACATGATGGCCCGGCCTTTGGCAGTGTTCACGGAGATTGCCTGAAGGCCCGCCGTATGACCAGGTGCATGAATGAGCTTAATGCCGTCTCTTATCTTGAAATCACCGTTGATTAGCTGGAACCTGGGCACGAGATCCATCCAATCCTTCGGCTCATATCCGGGGGCGACGGGCCCCACTGGGTAATATGCCTCCAGAAGCTCTTTTTCCTGGATATAATAACTGGCGTTCTTGAACAGGCTCAGGTAACCGGTATGGTCATGATGCAGATGGGTTATGATGACGGTCTTTATGGAATCAGGGTTCACGCCATTTTTCTTGAGTACCGTCGGAACTTCCCATTCAGGACTCTTGATCGGTTTCATGGTGAACGGCGCATAGGTATAGCTTCCATCCACAATGATTTGTTCGCCGTCTTCACCCTCGATAAGAAACATGAATACAGGAAGGTCTGCGTGGTATCCTTCTGCAAAAGGGAAAATGAGCCCACCCCAGTTCATGTGGAACCAGCCGGTAACAAGCGGTTTGATCTTATATTCTTTCATAGCATCTTTCTCCTTAAAAATTTTATGAGGCCATCGCAGCCTTGAATCTATCGAGCAACGCCTTATTAGCCTGATCCTCCGCCAACGTCATGGCAAGGACGGCTTCTGCTATTCCTGATTTGGATCCCACTTCTTTGACCAGATCCAGAAAGGCCCGAATGTCCTTTTCATTGATTTTCAGCTGGGTTGCTTGGGCAGCCGGAGTACCGACCATCATTTCCATTGTTGGCAATGCCACATCCCAGTTTTCTATAATAAAGTTCTTGCCCGCACTCGCCTTGATGACCGCTACCATAGTCTTTAGGTTCAGGCCGGCATCCAGCCCCACTCTCAAGGCTGTCGGCGTTATAACCATATTGGCAATCGTGATGAGGTTGTTCACCAGTTTCATCGCTTCTCCCTTACCGATATCGCCTAAAGGAAAAATGGCTTTGCCCATGGTTTCAAGGGTAGGCCTAAGTTTCTCCACCTGTTTCTCGGTTCCTCCGACCATGATGCTGAGCGCCCCTAATTGGGCCAATATCGGCCCGCCGCTGACTGGCGCATCTATTACCTCTATTCCGTTTGCCTTATATCGCCCGGCCATGTCCCTGACCTGTTTCGGGGTAATCGTGCACATGACGACGGCCGTCAGTCCCTTTTTCTTATCCACGCATTTGGACAACGTTTTCAACACATCGTTTGCCTGATCAGCCGTATTGACCATGATCATGATCGTGTCGCATGCCGCCATGTCTTCAAGCTTTACCGCTCTGGTTGCTCCAGCCTTGACCGCAGCTTCACAGGCTTCGGGACGGATATCAAAGACCATCACATCCTTAGCTTTTGTTGCCAGATTCAAAGCCATGCCACCTCCCATCGCACCCAATCCGATAAATCCAATCTTACTCATATGACATCCTCCTTAGTTTAGTATAGAACTGTTCCAGCACATACATTCATTGCCTGGCCGGTGACACCTCTTGCATCATCCGAAGCAAGATAGACCGCCATATAAGCAATCTCCACAGGGTCAAGAAGCCTTTGTTGAAGACATTTTGACGCGATTCTTGTTCTAATGAATGTCTCGGGGTCTTCACCCGTCAGTGGTCGCATATGTTCGGTTATTGCATTTATCATCGGTGTAGCGGTAGATCCCGGACAGATGGCGTTAGCAGTGATTCCATTAAGTCCGAAAAGTCCCAACTCCACTGCCAGAGACCTCGTCAAACTGATAACACCATTCTTCGATGCTGCATAATCAGAATCCATACCAGTCGGAAGTTTTCCTGAAGTTGAGGATATGGTTATGAACCTGCCGCTTTTCTGCTCCATCATCTTGGGAAGAAAGGCCTTGATGCAGTAAAAGGCAGCATTCAGGTTAATTTCTATTGTTTTTCGCCAGTCTTCCACAGATGTGCTGGTTATGAATGTACGTGCCCCCATAATTCCGGCACTGGTGACAAGGATATCCGCCCTGCCAAACTTCTTAATGACTTCGTCAGCCATTTTATTAACTGCACCGACATCGGTTACGTCCACAACAAATGCAATCCCTTGCCTCCCAAAACTGCAAACTTCTTTGGCAACACTCTCAGCCTCTTTCTTCACATTAGAAACCACCACCACATCCGCGCCTTCCCATGCAAATTCCAGACTGATAGCCTTGCCGAGGCCGCTCCCACCTCCTGTTACTACTGCAACTTTGTTCTCCAATCTTTTCATAAACCCTCCTTAAATCTTTTTATTATGCCAGAAAACTAACTTATCTGCTGGTACAGTTTTGGGGGTGAAGGTCAATCAACAGGAACTAATTCATCGTTTGAAGAGATGAAGAGTCATTGCAGCAGCATCCATCCCAAGAATACCACCTCCATTATGTGTCATCCCTATTAGAGGATCTTTTACCTGGCGTTTTCCTGCTTGCCCTCTCAACTGGCTAACTATCTCATAAATCTGTCCGCAGCCTGTTGCTCCTATTGGATGACCCTTGGTAACTAAACCACCAGAGGTATTTGTTGGCATCCTACCATCTACCTCTAGATATCCCTCATCAATCCATTTTGGTGATTCTTCCCCAGGACAAATATTAAGTTGGATCAAGGCCATGATCTCTGACGGAGAGGTTGCATCATGGACTTCAATAACATCCACCTCTTCAGGACCAATTCCAGACGAGTCATAGAGTTTGGCCCCAATGCGTTCCGTAAGAGTATCTACATGATGTGCACTTATTATACCACTTCCTATTGCAGAACCTGCTACCCAGATCGGAGTTGTTGTGTATTTTGCAGCTACGGATTTAGAACACAAAATGGTTACCGCAGCTCCATCCCCAATGGGTGCACACATCATTCGCGTAAGCGGGTAAGCAACGTCCCCAGAGTGTAATACTTCTTCTAGCGTTACCTCTTTCTGATACTGCGCATGAGGATTGTGAGCCCCGTTCCTATGACTTTTTACCGCAAGCTTGGCAAAATGTTCTTGGGTAAGACCATATTTTTCCATGAATTGCTTTATATAAAAGGCATACATATCCATGTATACACTTCGCTTTTCTCCACTCCCTTCCTTAAGAATCTTCTCCCCTAAGTGTTGTTGTTTCGAGAGATCTTCAAGAAGAACCTTAAACATCTCAACATCTACAGCAGTTCCTAGTGCTTTAAATGATTTCTTTTTATCTTCGTCATAAAGTTTTTCAAAACCTACTGCGAGCACACAATCATAAAGCCCTGCGGCAACAGATGTCCACGCAAGATGAAATCCCGTAGAAGAACTCGCGCAGGCATTTTCAACATTAATAATAGGAATGCCCTCAATCCCCATGGCAGTTAACGTCACTTGTCCCCTAATCTGCTCTTGCCCAGTCATAAGACCAGCAACCGCATTCCCTACATATGCAGCCTCAATATCCTTCTTATCAATCCCTGCATCACTTAAGGCATCCTCAACAGCCTCCCTGACCAAATCCTTAATACTTTTTTCCAAAAACTTCCCAAACCGAGTCATTCCCACACCAATTACAGCTACATCTCGCATAACTAATCCCCTTTCTGCATTTTCATTTTTTCTCTTGTATTGATTTCCATAATGGCAGCGTTTTTCAGTTTTGTTTAACCACTTGTATTTGTCATGCCCTTTTTCAAGCCAACAATTATCCCATCTGTAAAATTTGCTGCTGTAAAGCAGACATAAAATAGCAATATGTTCTTAGTGTGAATCCTCAAGTTCAACGCGCGTGGATTCGAGGAAACGGCTTAAGAAATTGAAGTAGCTGACGCACAGGATAAGTTCGGTCGTCCCCTGTACCCCATAGCGCTCGATTATTCGGGAAAGGGCATCATCGCTGAGCCTGACATCCTGGCTGATTTCATCCGCTACACGGCAGAGCAGATTGCCTTCTTCATCAAGCGAGGTAACCCTTTCTTCGGATTGAATGATTTTGATCTCTTCATCGCTGATGTTGTAATGCTTGGCCACTTCGACGTGATGCGTCCATTCATAATTGGAGTGCGTCATCCGTGCTACTCTCAGTACGGCAATCTCGCGCTTACGGGGGTCAAACGCGCTGTAAAACAATATGGACTGCGCTAAATCAACCAACCCTTTGGTGCTGGCGGGGGCATTGGCCGCCATGCGGATAACATTCATAGGAAATGCTTCCACTACTGATTTTACCTCCGGAGCCAGACTGTCCATTTCCGGTAACGGGATATGGGGAACCATATGTACTCCTTTATGGGGAATAAGGGCTTAATTTTAGCACTCTAACCCTTCTTAAATTAGACCTATAAAGTTTTTAAACATCTTAATATGTGCCAAAAAAACCTGAATATATGGTTAGCAACTACTTTTTCTCATATAGTTTTTCTAGCAATTGCGTTTTCTTTGTAGATCTCTCCAGCGTATTAGGCTTAAGCCAGGTAATAGCAGGACGAATTTTTACCATGGTGTGCATTTTAGCTTGAATCTCTTTTTCAATGCCCGGCAGATCCTGTTCTTGTATCCCTTCTCCATATTCTATCTTCATTTTCAGAGGAGGTACAACTCTCGGGGGAGCCTCCTCAAGTACGATTCTAAAGGCCCCCGTTACTCGAGGCACGAAGGAATGGATTACTCCTTCAATGGCAGCTGGATAGACAGGAACCCCCTTTACCTTGAGCATATCATCTGCACGACCTACGATTTTGTACCGGAATCCGCTTAACCCGCAGGGACAGGGTTCAGTAAATACCTGATGGATATCATTCATGGTGAAGCGCAAGTCGAACCAGACTGCACCCTCGGGATGAAGAGATGTGGCACACATCAGACCAGTAGCCCCATGTTCTAATGGCACCGGTTTTTTTGTTTCTGGGTCTACCAATTCATAATAGGCGAAATCATCCGCGATCCAATGCATGCCCTGGTATATAGGATACTCACAGGATACCCCATAGCCTGCCCCCAGATCAAAAACTTTTGCTCCATACTCTTCTTCCAAACGTTGGCGCACCTCAGGAATTCCTGCCCCTGGCTCGGCACCACACATTAAAATTTTAATGCCTAAGTTTTTCACTGGTTCACCTAGAACCTCAGGAGCCTTTTCTATGAGATGCAGAGCTAAGGATGGTGTCCCGGTAAAAACATTAATTTTAAACAACTTCAAAAACTGCAATATTCTTTCTGTACCTGCCTCTGCACCAATAGGAACCATCATTATTCCTGGAAATTTGTTAAACCATAATATCTGGGGGGTGCCTGCTGCATGCATGGATAATCCAAAGCACAATCCAATGCGGTCCCCTGGTCGGATACCGATGCGCCACGCAGCCCGAGCGGTTATTTCCTGTGCATCTTTTAATGAAGCCTTAAAATTTGGATACGGGGTGGGAATACCCGTAGTACCAGAGGTAGTGGTGAGCAAGTAGAGATCCTTCATGCGCTTTTCTCCGAAAAGGTGATTCATAAGCTTATACATGTCGAGGCCTACTTTGGTAATGACATCTCGTATCTCTGCCTGGCCAGCTATCGGGATTGCCTCAGCAAAATCATCAAAGCTTTTTATATCTTTTGGCTTTATCCCTGCAGCATCAAAGCGTTCCCGATTAAATGGACTATTCTCATACTGCCACTTGAGTGCTCGCTTGAGCCTTTTCCATTGCAATTCACGCATCTCAGGCGTATTTAGTTTTGGCTCCATTTCCATATTCCAGTATTTTCTGTCGCTTTGTTGTTTCATAACAAACCCTCCCATTTTCCTTAACAACCATAATTAACATAAAACCACTTTACATTTTTCTTACAACCGTTTTTACAGGATGTTCCCTGATGTTCATTATCGTATTAACGTCTTCTGGATAGCAAAAATGTGGGGGAATATAGAAATCCCAATGGGCAGTAAAATGTCCTGCCTTGACATTCGCACAGTCGTAGAGATCCGATGATTAACGCAACTTTTTTTATCATTATTAAGCCTCCCCTTTTTCCAGATAATTCTTATCAATTTCCCAGATACATGGATGTTCTTTTGTCTCTGGGAGATGGATCTTTAGAAAATTATCGCCTAGTTTATTCTGTAGAGTTCCACACTGACAGCAGTAGTAAGGGACATCTTTTTTCCCAAAAGACCATGGATATTCTTTTTTTGTTTTCCCTTGGGCATAGGCCTTTCTCCCCAGGATGTTACCTCCAGCTACCCTAAAACCCCATAACAAAAGAGAATCAGATAATGGAAAGAGTTTACAAAGGGCTATTGTTAAAGAGTCTTCTAAGTTTTCCCTCCACCTCTTCCACCTGCTCATAGTGTCATAGGCGCCACCTCTTAAAAGGCATCCACCACTCCCACACGGATCCAAGGTGAATACGATCGCTTTATCAGTTTCCGTGATAGCAAATTTTCCCTTAGGAACTCCTGTCTGGTTACATGTGTCTGTGCCAAAGATCTTTGTGGCAAGAAATAGTATTTTCTCTCTGGGAGGCATAGACTTTATTCGATTAAAGAGTTGCTCCTTAATACATTTTTCAAACTGGAGATCCAGAACTTCGCCAAGGGTCGCCTCTCTAGCCTTGTCTGAGATAAAGGTCAATACTGAAACCAGTATATTAACATAAATCTGATGCAAGCCTAAAGGCTCACTCTTGACCTCGGCACACAAACCTAAAGCACCTTCAAGGTCTTTTTTCTGGATCTTCTCTATGATGCGATCTGGAATAGGCCTGGTGAGTTCTCTCAGTTCCTCTTCAGTAAGATACCGCCTCATCCATCGTTTGGGGCGTATCTTTGGCACCTGCTTTTTTTTAAGTCCTAGTCTCTCATAGTATTTATCAGGTATCTGGTTGGGATCTTTATAAAAGTGCCATGTGCACACATCCTCAGGTCCCTGGGGCTCATCTGTAGGCCATAAACAATACCCGAACCTTTCGTATGGAATGGCCTCATTCACGAATGAACAGTGGGTACAGTAATAGGGGAAATTTTTACGATTCCTTGTATACCAGCATGCCTTTTCTTTAAGCTTCCCACCACGGGATGGTTCATACATTCCCTTTATCCAACAACGTTGACCACTCGCACAAGGCTGCATATGAAAAGAAAACTTCTCATCATCCTCGGTAATGGTAAATTTGCCAGGATATTCTCCTGCCCCAAAACATGAATGCGATCTCCAAGCAAGTGCCATGAGCAAACCAGCAAAGCGCTGGTAGATACTGAGTATGGGCATTAAACCTAAGAGTTGTCTATGGAAGTCTTGTTCCATAAGATAACGCATCATTTCCTCATAACGCTCTTCTCCCAGATTTTCCCCTACCCAGCTCCACCACACAGTGCAGGTCTCTGCAAAAAAATCATGCAGGGTCACTTGCGATTCTTTCATCTCCTTACAAAGGGATACTGCTTCCTCAAGCCTGTTCTCACGAATACAACTCTTGATTCGATCCGGATATGGAGTTGCCAATTCTCTTAACTCATCCTGGGTGAAAAGACGCCTTGTCATCTTCCCTTTTACCATTACTCGTCCTCCTTCTTTTCTTAGGGTTATATTTTAAGTTATCCAGTGGATTCTCGGTTGTTCTCTTGCGACAATATTATCAATTTCCCCGCGCGGATAACCAAGAACTAAAGACGTAACGATCTTGTAGGGATTCGTAATTCCATAGTTCCTCCTATATGAGGAAGGATAGAAATTCAAACCCGTGATCAACCCTATATAACAGGTGGCAAGGCCCAACGAATGAGCGGCTAACACCATGTTTTGTGCGCAAAGGCCTACATCTAAGTTGACTTCGCCAATCCCTCTTTTATCGCCAAGTAGAATTACAAGGGTCTGAGCTCCCATGAAGATGTCATACTCTAGGTCGCTTGTCACTGTGTTAACCCCCCCTCGAACACGTGGGTCTAGGCTGTTTGGCATTAGGTGTACTAGGATTGGTAAGAGAAGTTTTTGCCAACAAGATAGCCGCGCATCTTTTTCTCCGGGAGTTTTTTTCACCAACCATGCATGGGGGAAACCTAGATAGGGGGCAAGTTTGATTGTTTTTTTACACAGATGGTTAATTTCGTCGATGATTTTTCGGTTCTGAATCACGATGAATTTCCATGGCTGACAATTCCCTGCAGAAGGAGCAAAGCGTCCTGCCTCAATGACCCTTTTGATTAATTCTGAAGGCACTTGTTTTTTACTGTAGAGCCGTACACTGCGACGTTTATAAATGACCCGTTCTGTTTCTGTTAGTTTATTTTCAAAATTTTCAAAGTTTTGACCATCGGCTCTTTCAAGTGGCTGAGGATAAGTTTTACCAGAAGGGTAATCATTATTTTTCCAATATCCTTTTAGAACCCTATATTCACCTTTGATTGTAATTGCATTCGTAGGGCATACCGCTTTACAATTCTGACAAGCGATACATCGAAAACAGTCATACCGATCATTCGATTTTGGGATTTTTTCTGCTAGCTCTAAAAGTTGCATAGGACAGGATTGAACACATCGTCCACACCCAGTGCATTTTCCCTCATCAATAAAAAATTGAGGGAAAACGGATGGAGCCCACGCGGTAAAAAGATGTTTCTCTAAAAACATACTATTTCTCTCCTTTCGCCATTAAATTAACTCAATGTTCTTTCCCCAAAAAGTATTTTTAAATAGCCAACCTCCTTTTGCAGAGAAAATACAAGCAACTGATTCATGATCGTTTAATTTCAAGATGATTGTTATTTTTACTACAATCCGACAGTATAGTCAATAAAAATTTTAATTATCTTATTCTGCCTACCATATTATTTGTCTGCTTTTAAAACACACTGTATGATGGTAATTTCTCTTTTTAAAGAAAGTTATCTTCTCATGTATATCTCAAAAATAAACCTACTTTAGTGAATAGTTGATGAATAGTTACTCTTATATTTTGTCTTCTGGCTTTTCCTCCTAATATACTTCTGTAAGACTGCTATTGTTTCTTGCTTGCAATTTGGATAAATATATATTTGCATTAATACTAATAAATTGTACCATACATGATAGGGGTTCTAAAAAATGGCAAAGGAAATAAAATTTTTTCGAATCGGAGATCTCGAGCGACTAACAAAAATGCCCCGACGAACCATCCATTTTTATATTTACTTCGGTCTTCTTCATCAACCGGTAAGAACTGGGAAAACCATGGCTTACTACGATGAGGCTCATCTTCGTAAGCTCCTTTATATTCAAAAAGCAAAGCATCAAGGCCTACCTCTAGTTATTATCCGACAGATGATTCAGCGGGAGGAAAAAAATAGAAAGGGTTTTGGGCTCAAAGGAATCAATAGTGTAATTGTAAAAAAAAATCATCGGGACAAAAAGATTTCTCCCCAAAAGGATCGAGGAAGAAAAACACGCGAGAGAATTCTACAGGCAGGTTCCAATCTCTTCGAACAGAAAGGCTATAAAAATACAGCGGTAAGCGACATCACGTGGCTTCTTGGTATTGGAAGAGGTTCTTTTTATTCATATTTTTCTGATAAGAAAGAATTATTTTTAGAATGCGCCCCTATGATTTTTGAAGAACTCTTTTCAAAAGGGTGGAACCTGGTTCGTAAAGAAAAAGATCCTTACAGGCGGCTTCTCTTGAGAATAGAAATAAGTTGGCCTGTTATCAGGAAGCTCAGTACCATGTTACAGCTTAGCAAAGAAGCTCTGCAAGATGTTGATCCAAAAATTAGAGAACTCGGTGCAATGGTTTTTCTATCCTTCTTTAAACCTATTGAATCCGACATCAAAGAAGGTATAAACAAGGGTATTTTTCGAAAGCTAGATCCTGGGATGTTAAGTTGTATCCTAATAGGATTCATTGAGAGTTTGGAATATTTTCTTGCTTTTGATCCTAAGTTCTCTTTGATGTCCCTCCGGGATACTGTTATAGATTTGCTTGCAACAGTTCTCCGAAAAGGGTACCAGAATTCGGCATAGATTGTACTAAATGCCCAAAGAAGTCCATCTAGAGAGATGCCTGACTGGATATGAATATTTTTTTATCTTGTGTTCTAATAATTTAACATTTGCTATAAAATAACATGACATAATATTTCCCTTAAGCAGGATAAATGCAGGTGTGTATATTTTGTTACCACATAACAACAGAATTATACAGTCTGTATAATTCTGTAAACACAGACAGTTGCTTTCTGTATAAATCGTTTTTCTATGTTTGGAACATTACCAGTATTATAAAATGAAATCAAATTTTTAAACCTTAATTCATATTTTTTATCTTCCTATTTATACAGACTGTATAAATCAGTTATTACACGTATCAATAAAACATTAAATTAAGAAAGATAGTTTAACAATTACTGATTGTAATCTAGACCTTATGTTAAAAAAATACAAAGGCAAGTCT
>Ga0182021_10008953_pt1 | contig 11846 bp, 6 predicted proteins | sample 612E3MmetaG_FD_120493 | JGI IMG/M metagenome (GOLD analysis project Ga0182021, IMG submission 120493) | Permafrost microbial communities from Stordalen Mire, Sweden - 612E3M metaG (Illumina Assembly) | ecosystem: Environmental > Terrestrial > Soil > Wetlands > Permafrost | place: Sweden...
CGCAACCCGGATAGCTGGGAAGGCTGGTACTGGGGCTCCAAGCACGTGTGGGGCAAGGGCTACATCGGGATGATGGCCCCCAACGACAACATCGTGAACGACATCTGCCAGAACAGCGACATGGTGGTCGTGTGGGGCGGCGACCCCGAGACCACCACCTGGGGCTTCCGCGGCCAGTTCGCCAGCCGCCTGCTCTACTTCTGGACCGAGATCGGCCTCAAGCAGGTCTACATCAACCCTGACCTGAACTACGCGGCCGCCATCCACGCCGACAAGTGGATCCCGGTGCTCCCGAACACCGACGCCGCCCTCCAGTTGGCCATCATGCACGTCTGGATCACCGAGGGCACGTACGACAAGGAATACGTCGAGACCCACACCGTGGGCTTCGACAAGATGAAGGCGTACGTCCTGGGTGAGGACGACGGCACTCCGAAGACGCCGGCCTGGGCTTCGGCCAAGTGCGGCATCCCGACTTGGACGATCAAAGCCCTGGCGCGCGACTGGGCCAAGAAGGTCGTCACCATCGGCCACTACTTCGGTGGCGGCATGGCCCGCGGTCCGTACTCCACCGAGCCGGCCCGCCTCGAGTGCGTGCTACTGGGCATGCAGGGCCTGGGCAAACCGGGCGTGCATCAAGCGCAGGTCTGCTACACCGGCATGCCGAAGAACATCATCACCGGCGGCGCCGACCACATGGGCCCGTTCGCCAACCTCATGGACAAGCCCTACGGTGAGCGCCTGCTCAAACCCCACCGCGGCACTCCGACCGCCTGGGGCAAGCAGATGATCCCCAAGGTCCTCATCGAAGAGGCCATCCGCGACGGCAAGTGCGAGTTCTGGGGCACCGGCGGTCATGAAGAGCCGACCTCCAACCAGTTCCGGCGGTATGAGTACCCCATCGCGAAGGAAGACGGGGGCACCGAGATCCACATGATGTGGACCGACACGCCATGCCGGGTCACCTGCTGGGGCGGTGGCGGCGAGGTAATGGAAGCCTTCCGCAACCCGAAGATCGAGTGCGTCGTCGCCCAGCATCCGTGGCTGGAGAACGACACCCTTTGCGCGGACATCATCTTCCCCGTGACCACCACGCTCGAGTGCGACGACATCTCGCCGTGCATCCGGGAGGGCGACAGCTTCCAGAGCGTCATCCTCATGAACCGCGCTATTAACCCGGTGGGCGAGGCCCGCACCGACTACCACGTGGTCTGTGCCATCGCTGAGAAGATGGGCAAGCTCGACCTGGTCACCGACGGCTTCAGCGATGAAGAACTGGTCCGAGGCACTTACGAAGGCATGAAGTTCGACACCGTGACGCCGTGGGAGGAGTTCAAGGACAAGCAGTACACGGTCCTCCCCGTGGCCCCCGACTGGGAGAAATGGCCGGCCGGTCTGTACGAGTTCTGGAAAGATCCGGTCAACAACCCCATCCCCACTCCCACCGGCAAGCTCGAGTTCTGGTCGGAGAGCCTGGAGAAGGCCTTCCCCACCGACGAAGAGCGCCCGGGCATCCCGAAGTGGATCGAGAAGGGCATCACTCACGACGAGCGCATCTCCAGCTACCGCGCCCGCAAGTACCCGCTGCTGGTCATGTCCAACCACGGCCGCTGGCGTACCCACGCGCAGGGCGACGACATCCCCTGGACCAAGGAAGCTGTCACCGGCAAGATCAGGGGCTGGGACGGCTACTGGTACGAGCCGTGCTGGATCAACACCAAAGACGCAGCCGAGCGGGGCATCAAGAACGGCGACATCGTCAAGGTCTTCAATGAGCGCGGTACGGTGCTCTGCGGCGCCCTCGTGTGGGAACGCATCATCCCGGGCTGCATCTCGGTGGACCACGGCGCCCGCGCCGACTTCATCGACGACGACTTCACCCTGGAGCGCGGCGGCGCCATTAACGTCGTGTCGCCCAAGGGTCTCACCTCCAAGCATGCCGGCGGCCAGGCGACAAGCGGCTACCTGGCCGAGGTCGCGAAGGTTTCCATGGCTGAGATGGAAGGGTGGAGAGAGAAGTACCCGAAAGCGTTCGAGCGCCCGTACGATCCCGCTTCCGGCCTCCGCTACGATAGCTGGATCAAGGAGGGGAGGTAACTATGGGCAAGAAGGTATTCGTCATCGACACCGCTCGGTGCAATGGCTGCTACAACTGCCAGATCGTCTGCAAGGACGAGCACGTCGGTAACGACTGGTCGCCCATCGCCAAACCGCAGCCGGAGATCGGCCAGTTCTGGCTGCACCTTCAGGAGAAGGTCCGCGGCACCGTGCCGAAGGTGAAGGTGGCTTACCGCCCGCACCTGTGCCAGCACTGTGACGATGCTCCGTGCATCGAAGCGTGCCCCATCCCGGGCGCGGCCTACAAGCGCGATGACGGCTTGGTCATCCTCGATACCGAGAAGTGCACCGGCTGCCGCCTCTGCGTGGCCGCCTGCCCGTACGATGTGATCTTCTTCAACGAAGACCTCAACCTGGCGCAGAAGTGCACCGGTTGCGCGCATCTGATCGACGACGGCTGGCACGAACCCCGCTGCGCGGACGCCTGCCCCACCGAGGCCATCAAGTTCATGGACGAGGATGAGGCCAAAGACCTCATCGCCAAGGGCCAGGCCATCGCCGGCAAGTTCGAGAGCAGCGCCAAACCGCGGGTCTACTACTCGGGCCTGCCTAAGAAGTTCATCGCCGGCACCTTGTACGAGCCGGTGGAAGAGGAAGTCGTCATCGGCGCGACCGCGACATTGAAGGCCGCGGACGGCAAGGTCCTCACCACCGAGACCGACGCCTACGGCGACTTCTGGTTCGAGGGCATCGACGACGGGGTCTACTCGCTGGAACTGAAGTACGGCGGCAAGGTCAAATCGTTCGCCGGCCTCGACACCAATGTCGCAGACATCAACCTCGGAGATATCCCGCTGGGGTAAACTTCTATCAGCGGGCAGTTCCAATGCGCCGCGGGGCGGTTTTTCGCCGCCCCGCGGCGTACCCGTTAAGTGAGTAAGTGAGACATTGGCAACGTTCATGGGGGACGTGATGGCACAAGACTTCGAGCACCTGTTTTCGCCGTTCAAAATGGGCAAAGTGCAGATGAAGAACCGCATGGCTAAGACCGCGGCTCAGACCTACCTCTTCGACTCCGGCGACCAGCGCTTCGGCCCCTATGCCAAGGCCTTCTACGGCAACGTGGCCAAGGGCGGCGTGGGCCTCATCATCGTCGAGACCCCGGCCATGGAATGGCCCCTCGAGGAAGAGGGCGACCGCCGCCTGCGGGTGGACAACGACAAGTACAAGAAAGACATCGCGGCGCTGGCCGACACGATCCACGCCGGTGGCATCCCCTGCTTCATGCAGTTCTACCACCGCGGCCCGTGGGGCGGCATCTATCACACCATCGCCCGCCGCATCGCGGCTTCGCCGGTGACATTCCCCTCCATCTTCGACGTGCACGAGGACGAGCCGCCGGAGCAGATGAGCCTGGAAGACATCCAGTGGTACACCGAACACTACGCCGACTGCGCCGGCCGGATCGCCGACTGTGGCTTCGACGGAGTGGAGATCCACACCGGCGCCGACCACCTGTTCGACAGCTTCCTGTCCCGCTTCTGGAACCGCCGAGACGACCAGTACGGCGCGCAGAACTGGGAGAACCGCACCCGGTTCGTCCGCGAAGTGCTCGCCGCCGTGCGCAAGCGCTGCGGCGACGCCTTCCACATCCAGGTCTTCATGAACGGCCTGGAGTTCGGCGTGGGCGACCTCGGCCTCAGCCTGGAAGAGAACAAGCACCTGGCTCAGATGTGGCAGGAGTGCGGCGTCGACTCCCTGCACGTGCGCTCGCACTGGGTGGGCATGCACCAGGGCTCGTACCTCTCCGACACCCTCTTCTACCCGGAGCCGCACATCCCGGTGAGCGAGTTCCCGAAGGAGATGGACTGGACCCACTACGGCCAGCGCTGCAACCTCCCCCTGGCCGCTGAGATCAAGAAAGTGGTCACCATCCCGGTGATGACCGTGTGCGGCTTCGATGCCGCCTCCGCCGACGAAGCCATCTCCGACGGCAAGGTCGACTTCGTGGGCTTCAACCGCCGGCTCTTTTCCGACGCGCAGTATGCCGACAAGATGCGCACCGGCAGGTCCCTGGAAGTGCAGCCCTGCACCAAGTGCGGCCACTGCTCCAGCACCTACAACGTGCCCCGGCACTGCCGCATCAACGCCTGCTTCGGCACCGAGTCCTACGACCTCACCCCGCTCACCGAGAAGAAGAAGGTCCTGGTCATCGGCGGCGGTCCGGCCGGCATGCAGGCGGCCCGCGTGGCGGCCTGGCGCGGCCACGACGTGGCCCTTTGGGAGAAGGGCAAGTACCTCGGCGGCTCCATGTCCCTCGCGGCCATGGTGAAAGGCTCCAAGATCGAGGACGTGCGTGAGGTCATCTGGTTCCTGCGCCGTCAGGTCAAGAAGTATGGCGTGGACGTGCAACTCGGCAAAGAGATCGACGCGGCCGCCATCGAAGCCTACAAGCCCGACGTGGTGTTGCTCGCCTCGGGCGGCAAACCCCAGCTTCCGGACGTGCCGGGCGTCATGGGCAAGAACGTGGTGCGGAGCAGCGACCTCTACGGCACGTTGCAGTTCTACCTGCGCTTGGTCGGTCCCAAGATGCTGCGCGACCTTACCAAGTACTGGATGCCGGTGGGCAAGAACGTCGTCATCATCGGCGGCGCCATCCAGGGCTGCCAGTTGGGCGAGTTCATGACCAAGCGCGGCCGCAAGGTCACCATCGTGGACACCGAGGAAGAGCTCGGTCGGATGATGTATCCCGAGCGCAAGACGCGCCTCTTCTACTGGTTCGACCAGAAGGGTGTGGAGCGGCTTGCCGGCGTGAAGCTGCTCGCGATCAACGACAAGGGCCTCTCGCTCGAGACCAAACTCGGCGAGAAGCGCTTCCTCGAAGCCGACAGCGTGGTCATCGCCCTGCCCTTCAAAGGCGACCATTCGCTGGAAGAGGCACTCCAGGGCAAGATCCCTGAGGTGTACTCCATCGGTGACTGCGAAGAGCCGGGGCTCATCCCCGACGCGACAGCGGCGGGCTGGAAGATCGGTAACGCGATCTAGCGACTGGCGCCATCGAGGGCGCTGTGGGCGGGCTGTTCGGCAAGAAGTAGCGCCGCGCTCGGCCCGGATCTCGTCCCGGCTGGCGGAAAAACGGTCTATGAGCCGGGCGGAAGTCTCTTCCGCCCGGCTTTTTTATCGCCCCAAAGGTCGCCTCACCAGAGGGTTTGAGCTAACATTCCCCTATGCTGGATAACCCGAGGAGCAGACCGTCCGCACGAAATCAGACCGCGTCCAGGAAACGACGTCGTAAGCGCAAGCGCCTGTTCGTCGCAGCCGGTATTGCCGCGGTCGTCTTTCTGTTCCTGCTCGCCATGCTCATCGACGCGACCATCTACCACGGCAGGATCCACGCCGGGGTAGTGGTCTCTGGAGTGCAGATCGGAGGCATGAAGCCCGACCAGGCCAAGGCCGCGCTGGACGCCCGGATGAAGGACGCCGCCCAGAACCAGGTGACCCTCACCGGCGGCGGCAAGACCTGGACCGTCTCTCCCGATGACGTGGGCTTCAGGGTCGACAGCGCCGCCACCGTGAGTCTGGCCATGGGCGCCTCCCGCAAGGGCAACTTCCTGGGCAATCGCTTCCGCGGCTTCCTCATGTACTTCAAGGATAGGCAGGTGGCGCTCCAGGGCACGGTGGACACCGCCAAGTTCAACGCCCTGGTGACCCAGGTGGCGCAGGCGGTGGACGTGCCTCCGCTCAACGCCGGGCTCGCGTTCGACGGCGTCAAGATCAAGACCGTCCAGGGCCAGAAGGGCCGCGTAGTGGACCAGAAGGCGCTCGCCACACAGCTCACCGCGGCGCTGCTGTCCCTGAAAGCCGCGCTTCTGCCGCTCCCCATGACCGTCAAAGACCCCACGGTCGTCGCCGACGACTACGATCAGGCGCTCCAACAGGCCGAGACCATGACTGATTCGCCGGTGACGCTCACCAACGGGGGCGACTCCTGGACGCTGGCCACCGCGGACATCATCGCCTACATGGACTTCAAGGCCGTGAGCCAGGGCGGCAAGTCGGTGTTGGTGCCCTTCCTCTCCGCCGAAAAGATGGCGCTCTTCCTGGACGACGTGGCTGCCAAGGTCAAGACCGACCCGGTGAGCGCAACCTTCAAGGGCGACGGCACCCGAGCGTGGGTCGTGGCCGGAGTACCGGGCAAGAAGCTCGATCCGGAGAAGACCGTGGAGGCGCTGAACGCGGCCGCCCTCGACGCAAACGACCGCAGCGCGAAAGTGGCGCTGGTCCTGAAAGACCCCAGCCTCACCACTGACGAGGCCAAGGCCATGGGCATCAAGGACGTCCTCGGCTCGTACCAGACGCAGTGGGTGGGCACGACTGACCGGCAAGTGAACGTGAAGATCGCCACTCAGTACACCAGCAACACGCTGATGGCACCCGGAGACGTGTTCGACTTCGATGCGGAGGTCGGTCCCCGCACCGCCGACCGGGGCTTCAGGCTGGCTCCCGGCATCACCCATCCGGGCCAACTGGAGGACGTTCTGGGGGGAGGTATCTGCCAGGTGGCCACCACACTCTTCAATGCGGCGTTCGTCGCGGGGCTGGACATCGTGGAGCGCAAGAACCATTCCATGTTCGTCCCCCACTATCCCAAGGGCCGGGACGCGACGGTCAGCGCCGGCGGTCCCAACCTGCGGTTCCGGAACGACACCAAGCATTACATCCTCGTCCGGGGGGCATCCGACGGCATAACCACCAAGTTCGTGATCTACGGCACCGACGACGGTCGGACGGTATCGAGCGACACGAGCGACTTCTACGACATCGTCGTACGCGACACCGAGTCGACCACCGACAAGTCGCTGGGCAAAGGCACCACGAGCATCGTGGACGCCGGCCAGGATGGCAAGAAGATCAAGGTGGTCCGGACAGTGAAAGCGGCGGACGGTACGGTCATCCACAAGGACGTGTTCGTGAGCATATGGCCGATGCTTCCAGAACAGATCGTGGTCGGCGCCGGGACCAGCACCGGCACGACGTCGAAGTCCACCTCCACGACCTCGAAGTCCACCAGCACCACCAAGTCGACGACGACCACGGTCAAATCGACGACGACCTCCAAGTCGACGACCACCACCACCGCGGCCTGAAGACAAGCCTGAGCGGAGCGGTCCGTCCGTCGGTCGACGAACGAAGCCGCAGCGCCGAGACGGCGGCGCCTGCCGCGCGGGCCTTAGGCCGCAGCCTCCGGCGACCCCTCCGCCGCCTGTGGTCGGAACTGCGTGTTGTACAGCTCGGCGTACAGCCCGCCCGCGTCGACCAACTCCTCGTGCCGCCCACGCTCCACGATGCGACCGTCGTCCAGCACCAGTATCTGGTCGGCGTTCCGGACTGTGGAGAGACGGTGCGCGATCACCAGCGACGTCCGGCCTCCCAGCGCGACGTCGAGCGCCTGCTGGACCGCCCGCTCCGACTCGGAGTCAAGGTGCGCCGTGGCTTCATCCAGGATGACGATGTCCGGGGCCTTGAGCAGCAGGCGGGCGATGGCCATACGCTGTTTCTCCCCACCGGAGAGGCGGTAGCCGCGGTCGCCCACCACGGTGTCCAGACCTTGGGGCAAGTCGTGCACGAAATCAATGATCTGGGCGGCTTCGAGAGCCGTGTCCATCTCGGCCGCGGTGGCATCCGGCTTGGCGTAGAGCAGGTTCGCCCTGATGGTATCGTGGAAGAGGTGCGCGTCCTGCGTGACGACTCCCACCATAGCCGCGATGGAATCGAGCGTGGCGTTGCGCACGTCGACGCCGCTCAGCCGCACCGCCCCCTCCCGCACATCGTACAGGCGGGGGACCAAGTGGCTGATGGTGGTCTTGCCGGCGCCGGAAGGCCCGACGAGGGCCACGAGTTCTCCGGGCTCGGCCCGGAACGACACGTCCACGAGCACGTCCTCACCGGCGGCGGAGGGGCCCGCGCTGATGGTCTCCAAAGACGCCAAAGAGGTGTCGTCAGTAGCCGGGTAGCCGAAGGTGACGTGCTCGAACTCGATGGAGGCCGGTCCCCGCGGGATGGCGGTAGCGCCCGGCTTCTCGGAGACCGATGGCTTCAGGTCGAGGATCTCGAACACCCTCTCGAACGAGACCAGGGTGGTGGTCACATCCACCCGGATGTTGGAGAGGGCCGTGAGCGGTCCGTACAACCGGCCGAGATACGCGGTGAGGGCGACCAGCGTCCCCACGTCGAGGGCGGCATGGATGGCGAGGACGCCGCCCCAGCCGTATACCAGGGCGCTCGCCAGAGCGGCGGTGAGCATGAGCGACACGAAGAACACCCGGGCGTACATCGCCTGTCGGACGCCGATATCGCGGACCCTGCCGGCCATGTCCTGGAACTTGCGGTCCTCGTCGGCGCGGCGGCCGAACAGCTTCACCAGCATGGCGCCGGAGACGTTGAAACGCTCGACCATGATGTTGTTCATATCGGCGCTCAGATCGTATTTCTCCCGCATGGCGTTCTGCAGGCGCCGGCCGAGCCAGCGGGCCGGAAGGGCGAACGCCGGGAGCAATATCAGCGACACCAGGGTCAGTTGCCAGGACAGCACGAACATGGCTGCGAGCACGAGTACCACGCCGATCAGGTTGCCCACTACGGTGGACAGCACGTCGGTGAAGGCCTCCTGCGCGCCGAGCACATCGTTGTTCAGCCGGCTCACCAGCGCGCCGGTCTGTGTGTGGGTGAAGAAGGCAAGCGGCATCTGCTGGATGTGCGAGAAGATCTGCGTCCGCATCCGGTACACCAGGCCTTCCCCGACGCGCGCCGATACGGCGCGCTCGCCCATGGACAGGCCGGCGTTGCCCAGGGCCAGGGCGGCCACTACGATGGCATACTTCACGACGAGCGCAGCGTCCTTGCCCACGATGCCCCGGTTGATGATCTGCCTCAGGAAGAGTGGGCTCACCGCCGACATCGCGGCTTCCACGATCACCACGCCGAGGAACAGCAGGAGCAGCCCCCGGTAGGGAGCGGCGAAGCGCAGGATCCGCATGGTGGTGCCGCGCGTCACTTTCTTGTTTCGCGCCGCGTCGCCTCGGCGCATGGACCGAACGACCTGCGGTCCTGCTGGCCTCATGAGAGGTCCTCTCTCGTGGCCTGTAGCAGGCGAAGCAGCTCTTCGCTCTCCTGCGGCGAAAGCGGGGCGAAGAGCCGCTCGGCGCTGGTCCTTTGCTCCTCCGCCAACCGGTCGAGGAGGGTCTGACCCTCGGACGTGGAGATGACGAGCACCGAGCGCCGGTCCGCAGGGTCGGGCCTGCGGCTGACGAGACCGGCGTTCTCCAGATTGTCGACCATGGTCGTGGCCGAACGGGGGACTATCTCGAGCATGCCGGCCAGTTCGCCGATCCGCACGCCCCCCGGGCTGGAGGCGATCATGCGGAGACCGCGGGCCTGACCGAAAGTGAGTCCGAAGGGAGCTAGTTCTTTCCGCTGCCCGCGGCGCAGCCGCCGAAAAGCGCGGGTGAGTTCGTCGGCCAGTTGGTCGATGAGATCGGGCGTTGCATTCATGCGACTCGCTATCAGCCGCCCGGTGGGCCTGGGCAATTTATAGAGCGTTGCTCATTATAGCTGATAGCCTGTAATTCGCGAGGGATCCCAGAGGCGGATAGCCGGCGCCATGCGAAAGCAGCGGGGTAGCCCGCGGCCGCGGTCTTGACGGTGTAGGCGGCGCCCTTCGGCAGGCCCTCCGACTCGAAGTCACCGAAGCCATCGGTGGTCGCCGTAGCGACGGTGCTGCCGCCGGCCTCGAGCAAACCCAGGCAGATGGAAATCGGCGCGGGGTCAGGCGCTACCGCCGCCACGACCACATCGACGATCATCACCAAGTCGCCTACGACCGACACCTCGGAAGCCACAACGGCCGCCGCCGCCGGAGGCTAGGGGTGCCCCGCATCCACGGGTCCTTACAAGTCCCGGGCTACGGCGAACCCCATGCGAGTGGCCTCGAAGACGTTACGAGCCATGAAGCAGTCGCCGATCTGCTGGAACTCGGGGGCGCAGAAGCGCAGCGCGTCGGCCTCGGCCTGGAGCGGCTGCCGGCCGGTCGCGTAGATGACGGTATCGGCGGGGAAGTGCGTCCGACTGCCCATCTCGGCGTCCCCGCGGATGGAGCGGCTGAAGCTGCTGGAGTTGAGTACCGCCGCCTGAACGGTCGGGATGACCGGCAACGTGAAGGCGCCGCTCACGTACTCGCCCACCACGCCCCGTTCGTCGATCTCCGCGGCCAGCGTGGCCGTGACCACCCCGATGCCGTACCGCTTGATCTCGTTTGCCAGCGCCAGCCCGTGGACCGGGTTCCCACCGTCGCTCAAGGCCTCCATCATCTCGAGGATGGTGACCTTCCGCCCTAGGCCTGCAAGGAAGATGGCCAGTTCGATGCCGGCCAGGCCACCGCCCAGGATCACCGCCGTTGCGCCGACCCTGTCCGGCTCCATGTAGGCTTCCTCGGCCCCCATGACGTTCCCCCCGTCTATCCCCGGGATCCGGGGCACACACGGCCGCCCACCCAGCGCCGCGAGGATGACGTCGGCCTGAGCCGCCTCGGCCAGTTCCGGCGTGACAGTGGTGGCCAGACGCAGGTCGATGGGAGCTCGCCGCACCGCGCGCTCCTGGGAGTCCAGGTACCGCTCCAGTAGCCGCTTGAACGGCACCCGCTGCTCACAGCGCAGTACTCCGCCCAGTCTGTCGGCCTGCTCGCAGAGGATCACCTCGTGCCCGCGCTCGGCGGCGGTCAGCGCCGCCTGCATACCGGCCACACCCCCCCCGGCGACCAGCACCCGCCTGCGGCTGGTGGCCGGTAGTGCGTGCCGCGAGTCCTGCTCGAACCCGATCTCCGGGTTGACCGCACAGCGATACTGCCGTTTGGTGGTGATGCCGGCGAAGCACTCGAAGCAGCGGATGCAGGGGGTGATCTCGTCGGCCTTGCCCGCTCGCGCCTTCTTGGGCAGGTCGGGATCGGCAAGCATGGCCCGAGCGGCGAACACCACGTCGGCCTTGCCGGACGCGATGATCTCCTCCATGTGCGCGGGGTCGTTGAGAGCGCCCACAGTCCCCACGGGGGTGTTCACGTGCTTCTTGATCTCGGCGGCGAACTGCACGTTCGCCCCGTCGGGCAGGAACATGCTGGGGTGCGTCACGGTGAAGACCTCGGGGACCTCGTGGCTGCCGGCCGAAACGTGGATGAGGTCGACTCGGCCGTCGAGTTGTTTGGCGATGGCCACGCCCTCGTCGATGCCGTAGCCGCCTTCGTAGCACGTGGCGGCACTGATGCGGACGTCCACCGGATAGCCCCGCCCGCACTTCTGCTTGATGCGATCGAGGACGGCCAGCACGAAGCGGCAACGGTTCTCCAGGCTCCCACCCCAGCGGTCCTTCCTGTTGTTCAGGTTGGGGTCGAGGAACTGGTTGAGCAGCCAGCCGTGTCCTGCGTGCACGGTCACCATGCCAAACCCGCAGAACTTGGCGAAGGCGGCGGCATTGCCGAAGGCCTCGATGGTCTCCTCGATGACCTCGTCAGGCATGGCCGGGACGAACTGGCCCAGCGGGTTGACCCCGTCGACGGCGCCGTAGATCTGCTGGCCACGCGCAGCGCAGATGTAGGAGTTGGGACCGCAATGCTGCAGCTCGATGGCCGCCACCGCGCCGTGTCGGTTTATGGCCGACGCGACCCGATACAGCGCGGGCAGGGCGGTGGGGTCATCCAAGTAGGGGTTGCTGAGGCCGATGACTCCGCGCCTGCTGTCGAC
>Ga0182021_10008955_pt1 | contig 11846 bp, 10 predicted proteins | sample 612E3MmetaG_FD_120493 | JGI IMG/M metagenome (GOLD analysis project Ga0182021, IMG submission 120493) | Permafrost microbial communities from Stordalen Mire, Sweden - 612E3M metaG (Illumina Assembly) | ecosystem: Environmental > Terrestrial > Soil > Wetlands > Permafrost | place: Sweden...
CGGTGGGGCCGGCGAACGCCCGGAACTGGTAGACCGGATGGGCCGCTTCACGGGTCTTGGGGGAGTGGTCTGCGCTGGCCAGGACGCGCAGCCGCTTGCCAGGCACGACGGAGCGTGCGAAGCGCGCGCCGTCGTGCGCAGGCAGCGACACCTGCACCACGTGACCCTTGACCGTGATCAGAGCGCCTTCGATCGCGCCCTTGGGGCTGAAGAGCAGTTGCCGGCAGATGCCGCTGAGCAATACGCTGGGATGGGACATGACGGATCCTGAGGATGGCGGTGGCGGTGGCGGGAGCCGGGTCCGGGCGCCGGACACGGCGTCGTCGCATGCTGGGTCATGGCGTGGCGCCGCGCCGTAGGACAGCGCCGCGTTCAGCGAGGGCATGACGGCGCGCCGGCGCCCGGGCGGCTCCGCTCGCCCAGGACGTCGGCGGCGCCCGAACGATCCGTCGTCGCGTGGCCTGGGGCACCCCCGGGTCGCGGCGCTGCGTCGGGCGTGCCATGCGCCCCGCGGGCCACACGTCGACCCGCTCGGGCGCCGTTCGAGACCTGCGTCAGCCCGGCGCACGTCCCGAATCGGCCAGTTCGTTCGGAGCGCACGACCCCGCACGATTCGTTCGGGTACCTCAGGCCGCCAGCAACTGCGCCAGCACCGTGCCGGCATGTTCGCATTGCGCCCGGGTCACGTCCAGGTGCGTCACGGCGCGCACCGTGCGTGGCCCGAACGCGCTGACCAGCACGCCGCGCTCGCGCGCCCGCGCACTCAGCGTGGGCGCATCGATCGCCTGTGCGGGCGGCAGATGGAATACCACGATGTTGGTCTGCACGGTGTCCAGGTCGAGCTGCACAGCGCCGCAGGCGGCCAGTCGCTGGGCGAGCAGCCGCGCATTGGCGTGATCCTCGGGCAGACGGGCCAGGTGGTGGTCCAGTGCGTGCAGCGCGGCGGCCGTGAAGATGCCGTTCTGGCGCATTGCGCCACCCATGCGCCGGCGGTGCCGGTCGGCCGCGGCGATCAAGGCCTTGGAGCCGGCCAGCAGCGACCCGCCAGGCGCGCCCAGCCCTTTGCTGAAGGCCACGGCCACCAGGTCGAACGGCGCGGCCAGTTCGCCCACCGACAGACCGCTGGCCGCGCTCGCGTTCCACAGTCGCGCACCGTCCAAGAAGCTCGCCAGGCCCAGCTCACGGGCCACCTGGCAAACGAGCAGCACCTCGGACTGGGGGACTACCACGCCACCGGCGCGGTTGTGGGTGTTTTCTACCTCGACCAGCGTCGTGGTGGGGAAGATCGCGAAGTTGCTCGGCTTGACCGCCGCGCGCAGTGCCTCGGCACTGAAACGGCCGCCTTGCCCGATCTCGTGGATCTGCACGCCGGCGTTGGCCGCCGCGCCGCCCGCCTCGTGCCAGGCGGCATGCGATTCACGGCAGGCGACGACCTCGTCGCCCGGGCGCGTCAACGTGCGCAGGGCCACCTGGTTGGCCATCGTGCCGGTGGGCAGCCAGACCGCGGCCTCCTTGCCCAGCAATTCGGCGCAGCGCGACTGCAGCCGGTTGGTCGTGGGGTCCTCGCCGTACTGGTCGTCGCCGACTGGGGCGGCGGCCATCGCGGCGCGCATGGCGTGGGTGGGCTGGGTGACGGTGTCGGAGCGTAGGTCGATGCGGTCGGTCATGGGGCGACATAGTCTGCGGTTCGAACTGCACGACGATACGCTGGCGGCCGTGGCAGCACAAGAAATGCCCAAGGCCCTCGCGCCGGCGCGTCAACAACCGGCCACGCAGGCGCCGCTGGCGTCGAACTCCATCGTGCGGCCACCCAATGGCAGATAGACAGGCGCATGGGTGGCCATGCGAAACGCCTCGGTCTTCATGCCGGCGCGCAGCTTGCCGTCCTGTGTGGCGGCCTCGTTGGCGTGCGAGGCGATCACTGCGCGGGGCCTGACCAGCTCGTTGGCGACGAATGCGGCTTCGGTCGGCCCGGCGGTGAAGGTGCCGCCGATATTGAGCACCATCAGGCTCGCGTTGTCCAGGCGCCGCACCACCAGGTGCTGGTCGGCGATCACGCCCGTGTCGCCAGACAGATAGGCCACCAGCCCGTGGCTGAACTGCAGGACATAGCCGCCCGCAGGGCCCACACAGGCCGTCAGGCCATTGGATTCCAGCGCTTCCGCCTGGTCCTTGTGCAGGAACATCGGTTCGAGCCCGTTCGTATGCGCCGCCGTGACGCCAGAGATCGTGACGTCGCCCACCGTGGTCTGTGCGCCGAAACGCAGCAGTTGTACCTGGACGGCTTGGCCGCCGGCCTCCTTCACCTTCAGCGCGAAGTACTCGGTCATCTCCGCCCCGACGATCAGCCTGGACTTCTTGCCCACAACGATGTTGACGGTGTTCGAGCCGGGCGTCAGCTTCCGCGAGAACACGGGACTTGCGCACGTACCGGCGTTTTCGGAGGGCTGGATCGCGTCGCCCAGATGATCGGCATGTACATGGGTCAGCAACACCGCGTCGATTCTTCCCAGCCGGGGATCATCGGGACCCCGAACCGTGCGCCCGGCGTCGTACAGGATGGGGGTGCCGTCGGGATCCTCGAACACCAGGGCGCGATCGAGTGTCCGGACGCCCATCGCGCAGGCGCATTCGGCTCGCCGAGCCGCCTGCATCCTGGGTCGCGACCCGACCGTTGCCCGCGCGCGCCGTTGCGGCTCGAACGCGCCCGCACGCCCGTCCAACGAATCCCGTACAGTCCACCGCTCACGCGCGCTCCGTGCGCAGGCCGGCGATCCCCGGCATCAGGAACTCTAGCCATGAACGACACGCCCGAGTACACGCCACCCAAGGTCTGGACCTGGAACAAGGCAAACGGGGGCCAGTTCGCCAACATCAACCGGCCGGTCGCCGGGGCTACCCACGAGCACGATCTGCCGGTGGGGCGACACCCCCTGCAGCTATATTCGATGGCCACGCCCAACGGCGTGAAGGTCACGGTCATGCTGGAGGAGTTGCTGGCGCTGGGCCACCGCGGCGCGGAATACGACGCATGGATGATTCGAATCAGTCAGGGCGACCAGTTCGGCAGTGGCTTCGTGGCGGTGAACCCGAATTCCAAGATCCCGGCGTTGATGGACCGCAGTGGGCCCACGCCGATCCGGGTGTTCGAATCCGGCGCCATCTTGCTGCACCTGGCCGAAAAGTTCGGCGCGTTCTTGCCCGCGGGCGGGCCCGCGCGGTCCGAATGCCTGTCGTGGCTGTTCTGGCAGATGGGCAGTGCGCCGTACGTCGGTGGGGGCTTGGGCCACTTCTATGCCTACGCGCCCACGAAGATCGAATATGCGATCGATCGGTTCGCGATGGAAGCCAAGAGGCAACTCGACGTGCTCGATCGGCGCCTGGCGCAAAGTCCCTACCTGGCCGGCGACGACTACACCATCGCCGACATCGCGGTGTGGCCCTGGTACGGTGCTCTGGCGCAGGGGCTGATGTACGGCGTCGGCGAATTCCTGCAGGTGCAGGACTACGCCAACGTTCAGCGCTGGACCGCGCAGATCGGAGCGCGCCCCGCCGTGCAGCGCGGTCGCATGGTCAACCGCGCCTGGGGCGAGCCGTCCAGCCAGCTGCACGAGCGCCACGACGCCAGCGACTTTGACGCCCGGACGCAGGACAAACTCGCCTCGACAGGTTGACGGCGCACGCAGCGACCGGCAGCTGACTGGCCCGGTGGGCGGGGTCAGTCCTCCTCGACCGCGAACGTCAGCCCCGCGTGTGCCTGGAGCCGGCGGATCAGGGCCAGGCCCATGGCCGCACCGGCGGTCCACACGCCGCCGGGCGTGGCCGACCGGTCGACGTCGCCGAGCAGGCACAGCGCGCTCTGGGCGATCATCTTCGAGGTCGATCCGTAGCCCGGGTCGCGGTCGCCTTCGACGCGGGCCCGGAGTCGGCGTCCATCGGCGGTCTGGCCGATGAAGACCACCTCGTAGCGGCCGGCCGCGCGCTGGCGCTCACCCGGACCGGTGCCCGGCTGGGGCAGCACGAACCGGCGCAGCAGTTCGCGAGCCGGGGCCAGGCCGAGCAACGCGGCCTGCGCGCGCATGCTCTGCGCCAGCGCCTGGGCCCGCCACCAGCCCGGCATGCCGTCCCCGGTCAGCATCCGCTCGTCGTAGACGAAGTCCGTGCCCCAGGGATGGCCGCGTAGCGCGTTGGTGCGGTGCACGTTCTTCGTGTTGATGGGTGCCATGATGAACGGGCCGGTCCATGACTGCGCCCACCCGTCGTAGGTGGCCGACAGGTCGTCGGGCTGACCCGGCCCACGAAAGCCCGGCGTCAGCGCAAACGGATCGGCCAGCGTGCGTGCCAGCCTGGGGTCTTGCCGTACTTGCTCGAGCGTCGCCAGCAGGCTGGCCACCGTGCCGCCCGATGCGCCGCCCTTGAGCACCCGCACGCGGCCATGAACGCGGCTCAGCGGGACGCCGTAGCGCTGCAGCGCATGCGTTTGCAGGTACACCACGCCCAGATCGAAGGGGATCGAATCGAAGCCGCAGGAGAACACGATGCGCGCCCCACTGGCGTGTGCGCGGGTCTGGTACGCCGTGATCATCTGCGCCATCCAGGCGGGTTCGCCGCATAAGTCGACATAGTCGGTGCCGGCCTGGGCACAGGCCGCGACCAACGGCTCGCCATGCAGCTGGTAGGGCCCCACCGTGCTGATGACGACCCGCGCCTGCGCGACCAGGCGCGCCAGTGACTCGGTGTCCGAGGCGTCGGCGAGCATGAGCGGCAGCGACGCCGGTGCGCCGATGAGATCTCTCACCTGCACGAGCTTCTCCCGGTCGCGCCCGGCGATCCCCCAGGTCCGGCGACGAGCCGCACCGCTGCAGGTCTGCAGATACTGGGCGACCAGGCGCCCGGTGAAGCCGGTGGCACCGAATACGATCACGTCCAGATCTCTGCGCATGCGCCATCCTCGCACGATTTGCGCGCGGCAGCGCCTGGGTGTGCGGCGGCCCGCCCTGTGCGGTGTGGACCGGTGGACACACGCATGCGGGCCGCTCAAAGCCAGGCCGGCGGCACTGCGTCCAGGCGTGCGCGACGCCAGCGCATCAGCGACGACGTCGGCGACGACCCGCGCCCAAGGTCTGCACGACGTCGTCGGCGTCCGCACGCACCTGGCTACACAGACCCAGCGACAGTGCCAGGCGGCGCAGCGCCCACGGGCTGAGATCATCGGGGGCCTGGTCCGGGCGCCACGCCGGCTCCGGCACACCGGCGTCTGAGGGCTGCGGATGCTTGGGTGGCGCCGGCACGGTCAGCAGCGACGCCTCGATCTCACGGGCCGTTCGCATCAGCGGCGGGCGCAGCCGCTCGAGGTCGAGTTGGCCGCGCCGCAGCAGCAACAGCGTCTTGACCGCCGTGAGCTGAGCGAGCAACTGGTAGCTGTGCGCCAGCAGTCGCTCCAGCGCGTCCAGCGGAGGGCGCACCGCGCGTGGCTCGGACAGCGAGCGCTGGGTAGCCTGCACGAGGGCCGACAGACTGTCATGGGCTTCGCGCCGCGCCAGCCGCCAAGCCAGCTCGGGCTCGCTGTCCACCGCCTGCAACTGGCCCAGCCCGAGCGCCACGCCGGCGTGCCGCGCCTGAGCGGCCAGCGTGCGCTGCACGAGCGACGGAATCTGGCCCCGTTCCCAGGACGGCAGGACGTAACTGAAGACCCAGGCGATGCCCGCGCCGATCAACGTGTCGGCCATGCGCTCCAGGATGTCGAACGTCGGGCTCGTGCCCGCGCCCAGCAAGTGGGACTGCAGCAGACCCAGCACGGTGGCGGCGACGGCCGTCACGAGATAGTTGCGCACCGCAAACGCATGGGCCACGCCCTGCGCCATCGTCACAGTCAGCACCAGCGCCCACGCCGGCACGTGCCCGCCCCACAGCAGTGCGGCGGCCAGCCCGCAACCCAGTAGGGTCCCCGCCACGCGGCTGTTGCGCCGCTCCAGCGTCTGGGCCAGGCTGCCGCGCAGCACGACCACGATGGTGAGCAGGATCCAGTAGTCGTGCGTGCGCCACGGCATCGCGAAGGACAGCGCGTAGCCCGTGCCAATGGCCAGCGCAGCGCGCAGCGCGTGGCGCATGGGCGGCGCCTCCCACTTCCAGGCCGCGGCCAAGGGCTGCCACGACCAGACGGTCGGGCTGACGAACAACTGCCAGGCCGTGCGCACGACCGCCAGATCCGCCGGCGCGTCGCCGCGCGCGAGCCCGACGATGCCCAGGGTTGCGTCGTTGAGGTGGACGATGCGGTTGGCCAGGCTGCCGGTGAGCGCCGCGGCCGTGGGCTCGTCGGGCCGTGGCGCGCTGTTCAGCACGTCGGCACGGTCCGTGCCCGGCGCCGCGGTGCCCCGCCGCAGCAGGGTGTCGACGACGTTGTCGATGTCGTCGGCCAGTGCGTTCAGGACGTCGCGCAGCACCGACAGCGCGGGTAGCTCACCGGCCCGCGAGCGCAGCGTGTCCAGGTCCAGTTCGCAGGCGAGCAGGTGATCGCGCATCTCCAGGATCTGCATCAGCATGCCGGCCCACTGCTGGCGCTGCACGGTCCTGGGCGACTCGAGCAGGATATTTCGCGCCGCTTGCAGCTGATCGGCCAGCGCCGCCTGCTGGCGCAGCAGCTGACCCATCAAGGGGTGACGCCCCTGGGGCGCCTCGACCGCGGGCCCGAACCGGCTGGCCTGGGTGCGCATCAGTGCCACCAGCGACGCCAGCGTATCCGCCAGGACTTGCGCCCGGTAGCGCGCGTTGAGCACGGCGTTCGACGCGGTCGACCAGACCAGGTACAGGCCGGCGCCGAGCGCGAAATACAGGCCGCTGGACAGCACGCCACTGGTGGGATTCGGGGCCACCGCCATCGAGAAGATCATCGAAAACATGATCGACACGACGATGGGCAACCCGCGATTGCCCCATGCCCCGGCCAGGAAAGCGAGGAACGTGGCCGGCACGAGCAGCAGGCCGAGCAGCACGGGCCGCGCGTGCAGGGCCTGCACCGTCATGAACAGCGGCAGCCCGATCCAGGCGGCGGGCAGCAGTTGCCACAGCTTGCCCCGGCGCGGCGCGGCCCGATCCGGCGCAATGCAGACGATCACGCCCACCGAGGCGACCGACGCGGCGAAGGCCCCGAGCGTCGCGTGGACCAGGCTGGCGATCAGCAGCAAGCCCAGCGCCGCCGACGCGCCGCACAGCACGTGGTGACTCAGCGCCACGCGCTGCGCGGCGCGCACGCGCGGCGCGACTTGGGGGGAGGGCGTCATCAAGAAGTTCACGGAGGTCGGGCGTAGGATCGCGGGCCGCGTCGTGTTGCCGGGCGGCGTGCGCGCGCCGTCGGCGGCTGGCGTGCATTGTTTCAGAAGCGCGGTGGCTTCCGCAGGACGCGCCGCGCCGCGTGCCGGCCGTTGTTGGCGCGTCACCGGGCATGCCGGGAGGCGCCCGAGGGTTCGCACAACGTCCACGCCGCCGCTGCGCGCCGAGTGCCACAGGCCCGAATGGCCCGATGCCCAGGCTCAGGCCGCGCCGGTTCAGGGCTGAAGTTGCTCCACAGAAAAACCCCGGCGCGCCAGCAAGGCGGGCAGGCCGCCCGCGCCGATCATGTGCAGGCTGCCGACCGCGGCGAAGACTTGGTGGCCGCCGGCATGCAGCGACTCGATCGCACGCGCCAGACCCGGGTTGCGATCGTCCAGCAGGCGCTTCATATCGGCGCGGTCGCTGTCGGTGCGCAGGCAGTCGCACCACGACGCGTAGTCGTCGAGCGTGGGCAAGTCCGAGTCCGCCCAGACCTGTGCCAGGCGCAGCAGCGCGCGCCGTGTCGTGCCCGATTCGAGCTCGAGCAAGGCGGACTGGACATAGTTCGCCGTCTCGGCCGGGCTGCCCATGTGCAGAGTCTGCAACTGCAACTCGGGTGTCTCCAGCGACACCACGGACTTGCGAGCGGCGTGTGCCCAGCCGGCCAGATAGGCGTCGATACCGTAGGCCGGGTCGAGTCCGTCCCGGCGCCCCGCCAGGGCGGTCAGCAGGTCGATCTGAAGTTCGGGGTCGGCACCGGCGAGCGACTGCTCCGGCAGGCATTCCTGGCGAGCACGCTCCTGCAGCCGCTGGGCCAGGGCCGGGGGCAGCGGATCGCTCGATGCCCTCATGCCGCGCTGCAGCTGGCTTTGCACGTCGGGGTCGAGCAGGTCGAGTTCCAGTGCCACGGTGTCCACGGCCTGCAGCGCGCTCAGCACCGAGGCGCCTGGAAACATCCACTCGAAGCGAGCGACGTGCAGCGTCCCGTACAGGTAAGAGCTGTGCCCATCGCGGCGCACGCGCCACAGAAATCCGCGATTGGTGGCGCCCTCCATCGCCGCGTTCATCTGCTGCGCACCGGGCAGCGTCGCCACCGGCGGGCAGGACCCGCCGGTCGCGTCCGCGGCCGCCGCCGCCGGGGCGAGCAGCGCGGCCGCGATCAGCCACGCGCGCCAACCGAGGGGGGCGGTCGTCGAGCAAGTCATCGGGTGATTGTGGCGCCGTGACATCGACACGTCGATTCGCCGACGAGCGGCGGATCCGGCACCGGGGTCGGCGAGTCGTCCCGCGGGCGACGCGCTCAGCGGCCGGACCCGGTGGCCGGGCGCGCCGATGTGGGGCTGGTACCGAAGGCGCTGATGGGAAACTGCTGTGACGGCAAGGTGCTGGCGAAGCCGTCGCGCGGCAGCGTGCGGCGCTGCGCGTCGTCGTCCAGGATGTTGAGCAGGCCATCACGCGACCGTGCGCGTGCCTCGTCGCGGCGCGTCGTCTCGGCGCGACCCGCCGCGGCGCTCGCCGGCCGCGGCGCGAGCTGGCGCAGCACAGCGAGTTCTTGCTGGATCTGGGCGTATTGGCGACGGGCCTGTTGCAGCATCGTATCGGCCGCCTGCTGGGAGGCCTGGAACCGCGCGCGCGCGGCCGCCAGGTCACGCCGGTATACCGTGCGCATCGCCCACCACTGCACCACGGCGATCGTGATCGCGGTGGTGGCTACGACGGCCCAGACTTCGGTCATGCGCATGGATCGGTCCTGTTCTTGTTCGGTGGGACCTCAGGCATGAAGGCCGACCCACGGTTTGTGATATCTACTGTAGCGAGGCGCCGCGGCGCGGTCGAAGGACCTTTGTCACGCCGTGTGACAACTTGAGCCCGCCAAACGAGAACTATCTACGCGGACGCGCAGATTCTTTGCACGGCCGTCCCGTGACCGGGCCGATGCAGGCGGCCCGCCACCTCGTCCGATCGCCCGTGCCGTGTGGTGCGACCGCGTCGCGTGGCGTCGGCGGGGGCCTTCGCGCGTGGCGGCGCGCGGCCTCGAGGGGCCGGCGCTGTCGCACGCCCGCGGCGCATGGGCGGTCGACGTGAGGAGGCCACCAAGCAGGTGACGTGCGTGCGGCGTGCGGACCCCGTGCGTGGCGGGCAGGGTACGAATCGCTGCACGGGTTGTCGGCGGCGGCGCTCTGCGGGTGGAGCCTGTCGCGGCATGGCGTCTGTGCGTGGCTTGCGTTGGATCAATGGATGAATCGATCGCAACGCCGCGCGAGGATGCAGGCAAAATGGTCGTCGTGGCTGGTGCGCAACGGGGCCGGGGCGCCGTGCCACGGCTTGGCGAAGGGAGCGACGCATGAAGGCAATGTTCGGTGTGGTGTCGATGCTGGTGGCGCTGGCCGTCGTCGGCCTGCTCATGGTCAAGCAGTTGCGTGCCGTGGGCCACGCGGAGCCGGTCGACGCCACGGCCGCGGCGGTGGCGGTGCCGGCGCTGTCGGGCAGCGGTGCGCTGCGCGACCAGGCCATGCAGCTGGAGAACAAGGTCGCGGCCGATGCCGCCAAGGCGATGGCGCAGGGCGAGCACAATCGCGACCAAGCGATCGACAAGGCGCAAGGTCAGTGAGCGCATGACAGCCGCCAGCCCCGCCGACGAACACGCGATGCGCCTGGCGCTCGACCAAGCCCACAACGCGCTGCTGGTGGGCGAAGTGCCGGTGGGTGCGGTCATCATTCGCGCCGGCCAGGTCGTGGCCACGGGCTACAACCGACCGATCACCGAACACGACCCGACCGCGCACGCCGAGATCGTGGCGCTGCGCCATGCCGCCCGGCTGCTGTCGAACTACCGGCTGCCCGAATGCGAGTTGTACGTGACGCTGGAGCCGTGCGCCATGTGTGCGATGGCGCTGCTGCATGCCCGGTTTCGGCGTGTCGTGTTCGGTGCCTCCGATCCCAAGACCGGTGCGGCCGGGTCGGTGCTGAACCTGTTCGAGCAACCGGCGCTGAACCACCACACGGCCTGGCTGGGTGGGGTCCTGGCCGACGACAGTGCGCAGCTGCTGCGCGAATTCTTCGCCCAGCGCCGCGCGCAGTACCGCCAGCGCCGCCAGGCCGCGGCCCTGACCGCCCCGGGCATCGCGGACGCGCCCGCGCCCGCGATCCCCGCCGGTGAGGCGACCGAAATCGGCGAACTTCGCGAGCCGCACTGAACCGCATGCGCCCATTCGCCACCGCTGAACTTGCCCCATGGAGCCGACCGTGACCCGCTTGACGCTGTATTCACCTGCCGGGGTGGTGGCCCGGGCGCCCGCCCTGCGCCGCGCCGCGCGGCGACTGCGCGCACTGGACTTCGACGTCGACATCGACGCGGCGGCGCTGGCGCGCCACCAGCGCTTTGCCGGCGACGACGACACCCGGCTGGACGCGCTGCACCGGGTGGCCGACCGGGCGCCGGGCATCGCGCTGGCCAGTCGCGGCGGCTACGGACTAACCCGATTGCTCGACCGCATCGACTGGACCCGGTTTGGCCGCAGCATCGAGCGCGGCACGCGCTGGGTCGGCCACAGTGATCTCACCGTGCTGCAACTGGCCTGGCTGGCCCACGCGAAGTCGGCCGCCGGCGTGACCTGGGCCGGCCCGCTGGCGTGCGAGGATTTTGGCCGCCCGGACGAAGACGGGGGTGTGGACGAGGTGACGCGCGACTGCTTCCTCGAGGCGATGAGCGGCGCGCTGGAGGCGGTGGGGTTTCGCACCGAGGCGGGATTCGACGGCTTGCAGCTGCGCGGCACCCTCTGGGGAGGCAACCTGTGCATGGTCGCGTCGCTGTTGGGAACGCGCCACTTTCCGCGCGTGCGCGGTGGCGTGCTGTTCCTGGAGGATGTCAACGAGCACCCCTACCGCATCGAACGCAGCCTGCTGCAGCTGCATCAGGCGGGCGTGCTGGATGCGCAGCACGCGGTCGTGCTGGGCCAGTTCAGCGCTTGGCGCGCTTCGCCGCTGGACCGGGGCTACACGCTCAAGTCGGTGGTGGCGCACCTGCGTACGGTCACCCGCACGCCGATCCTGAGCGGGTTGCCGTTCGGTCACACACCCGTCAAGGTGTCGTTGCCGGTGGGTGCGCGCGTGAGCGTGCTGGTGCAGGGGCGCGACGCACTGATCGGCTGGGAACATCGGCACACCCTGCCGGGCGGCGCCTGAGGCCGGCGCGCGACGCGCCGTACAATCCGCCGCTGTCCCGCGACGACCCGGCCACGAGCCCAGGGCCAGCGCGGGCAACTTGTTTCTGGGACCGGCGCGACAAGCCTGCGCCGGCGCCGTGACGAAGGGGCGACGGACATGGGCAGTGGTGTGGAGGGTGCATCGGCGCGTGCACGCCGGTGTGCGGCCGGCGTCGTGATCGCGCTGGGCATGGCGCTCGTGGGTTGCGACAACAGCCCCAACCCCAAGGGCAGCGAGGCGACCAACACGCTGTTTGTCGCCTTCCAGGAGCGCTCACCCCACCACCTGGACCCCACGGCCTCGTACGCGTTGAACGAGACGCCGTATATGTA
>Ga0182021_10008959_pt1 | contig 11844 bp, 9 predicted proteins | sample 612E3MmetaG_FD_120493 | JGI IMG/M metagenome (GOLD analysis project Ga0182021, IMG submission 120493) | Permafrost microbial communities from Stordalen Mire, Sweden - 612E3M metaG (Illumina Assembly) | ecosystem: Environmental > Terrestrial > Soil > Wetlands > Permafrost | place: Sweden...
GTACTCGTCGAGCGCGCGGCCGACTTTCAGCGCCTCGGGGTAGTTGTAGCGCTGGACGGCGTCGTAGAGCAGGGTGAAACCATCGCCTACCGCCTTGCGAACCTCTTTGATCTCGTCGATGTGCCCCAGGTAGGAGGGGATTTGCGAGCCGCCCTTATGCTGGCCATTACCGGGGTGGATCTTGTAGGCTTTGAATCCCGCCGCCTTGGCCTTGAGGGCGTCCGGACCGAAGTCCTCGACCGTGGCCAGATGCTGCGAGCTGGCATAGGCCAGCACCTTGTCCTTGGTGCCGCCCAGGATCTTGTAGATGGGACGGTTCACGGCCTTGCCGAGGATGTCCCACAGGATGAAGTCGCAGGCCGCGGCGTGCACATTGGGCGCAGTTCCACGCGGGTGGCTGAGAAAGCCGGGGTTGAAGCCGCCGATAAACGCTCCTCTGCCGCCGCCACCTCCAGCTCTGCCCCCGGCTGGCGGCGCGCCCGGCGCCGCGGCTCCACCGCGTCCGCCTCTGCCGCCGGCAGCCCCACCGGGCCCGGCCCCGCCGCCGCCCGGCCGCGTCTGATTGGGCATGTAAGAAATGGTGGGAAGAATATCGTATACGTTCTTGCCGACACAGTTGGCCTTGGCGAAATCAATCCACCCCGGAGGGTTTCCCCGGTTACCAAGGGTGTAGTTGCCCTCAATCCCGCTGTTGGTCACCAGGGAGGCGATTTCCGCTCCGCCGCTCAGGCCTGCCCCTGAGTTCCGCCAACCGCTAGGATCGGTGACGTAGATTTTCGCCTCTTTGATGGTGAGGTCCGGCAGGTCACCGGCCTTGACTCCGGCCGACTGCGCGGCCAGGTTGACCGGGTGGGCGATGGCCGCCGCGCCCGCCGCGGCCGTGGCACTAAAGAAACCGCGTCGCGATACTTCGGGTCTTGACATGAAACTCCCTTCTGGCCTTGCGGCCCGCATCAGGATAACACAACCGCGATGCCGGCTACCGCGCGATGCCGGATTCGCCGATCCGCAGCTAGAGGTCCTCCGCGCGTTATCGTAAGATTGTCACATGAACCGGCTTCTCGGGGTATGCGCCCTGGCGCTCACGCTGCTGTGCCCGCGCGCGCACGCTCAAGCGATCGAATACGAGTCGAACGGTCTGAGATATCAGACGCTCACAAAATCCGGCGTGACCGTCATGTTCGCCGCTCTGCCGTCTCATCTGCACGAGTACACCATTATCCAGGTAGCCGTTTCGAATGGATCCACGGCGCCGTACGTGATCCGGCCGGAAGATTTCACCTACGTTCGCGAGAGCAGTGTCACCATTCGCGCGGCGGCGGCGCGCACGGTGATTGCCATGTTGCAGAAAAAGGGCAGCGGCGGCGATGTGATCAAGCTGGTGGGCAGCTACGAGGCCGGGGTGTACGGAAACGTGCATCTGAGATCGATGACCAACGGATACGAGCAGCGCCGGCTGGCGGCCCTCTCCATGGGATCCACCAGGCTGAAAGCTGCCGCGGCCGCCAGCGCCATAGCCCTGGTGCAGACCAAACTGGAGCCCGGCGAATCCACCGATGGCGCGGTCTTCTTCCCCACCGAGGGCAAGCCCCTGGGGCCCGGCCGCGTGGTAGTCCGCACCAACACCGACGTTTTCGAGTTCAACCCGGAACAACCCAACCCGGAACGGTGAAGCGTCACTCGCCATCCAGCAGCTTTAGGCGCAGAACTGCTGGCGTGAGACCGCTCTCGAAGGATAAACCCTCCTCGATCTCCCCTGCCTCTCTGGCTTTCCCGAGACGCGCCTGGTTCCAGAACCAGGCCGCCGCCATCGCGGCGGGAATCGCCAGAAAGCGCACTGGTTCAACCAGCATCCAACGCTCCATGCCGGCACCCAAGCGTGCGAACCCAACCAGGCCGAAAAGCAGAAGGAAGCATCGCAGCGGCAGGTTCTCACGGAATCCGGGCGTCGGTGAGGTACAAGGGATCTTGCGGTAACCAGCCAGCAAGAACTCGATCAGACAGAGGGAAAGAACCAGCACGTAGACGGTTTGGAGGAAAGCCACCGGAAACCTTTGCCGCCATGCGAGGAAGGCCAGAGACGGCAGCAGCACCAGGAGCGTGACGAAGGCCACCATCACTCGCCGCGCGACGCCGAGACTTTCATGCTCCCGACAGTTCAAAGTACTCCGAAAGACCCAGTTGGCCGGCAGCGCCGCCGGGATCTCGAATGCCAGGCGCAAGCCGAGGATGAGGAGATACGCCGCCACCAGCGGCGCGGCTATCGAATCGAGCTGAAACGCCAGGAAACACCCCAGCGCCAGCGAAACCGAAATCCAGAAGCGCTGCGCCTCATTCCGCAACAGCGCACGAATGACAAAGCGATAGCTCGCCCGCCCGAATCCGGAAGCGCGATACGCGAAACAGTCGAGGAATGCGAGCGCCCATCGAAGGCCGCGCCAGCCTGGCGCCGGGCGCCCTCCTTCCAGGACCCCGGCGAACCTGCGCCCATAGCTCAACCCGTATGCCAGAACCATCAGGCCGAATGCCACCGCCAGACTCAAGCCAGCCATGGGCGCCAGTTTGGCCATGGCCGTAGACGCTCGATGCTGGAGGCTTTGGTACAAGCTCAGGTACCACAGCGGTGGAAGCAGACGTACCAGCGAATCGGGAGCCGTTTCCAAACGGCGGATTACCGCCGGGGCGGCAAACCCGGTCGGCAGCAGGGCCATGAACGCCACCAGCAGAATCCCACGCAACCACGATGAGCCGGCGCGGAACAGGTCGCGCGGCAGCGTGGCCGCCAGCGTGCCCAGGATCGCGAATACCGCGCAGAAGGCGAACAGGCTCGCCAGCATCACGCACAGGGCATGGGCCGCCATGAAGCCAATGGCGTTTGTGGCGGATGGCATCGCGGCGGTAACGAACAGCGGAAAGAGCACCACGGAAAGGCCGCTCACATCCAGGGCCAGGACCACCACGGCAATGCCTATCGCGGTGGCATTGGCGAAAAGGATGTCGCGAGGGCGGAGCGGCAGCGGCGCCAGATTCAGATAATCCTGCGAGTCCGGCAGGGTTCGGTCCCACTTGAGAACCGTCACGATGCCGGTAATGCCCATGGCGATCGAAAGGAACAGGTATTTGTCGGGCGCCGAGGCGACCAGAAGGTCCTCGCGCAGGCGTCCGCGAAACCAGTTCAGAAGCGAGGAGTAGTTATTGAGCATCAGGAAACACAGGCAGGCGCCCGGCGCCGCCAACAGACCCAACAATGGTCCAACGCCCAATTGGAACTCGGTGGAGTCGGTATGGCCTTCGCGGACCATTCGAACGAGGAAATGCCGCACCAGGCGCGCGAATGGCGTCCGGTTGAGGCGTCTATTCAGCCGTCGTAGCCGCGATAATATCTTCCGCGAGATGGTCGGCATCCACTTGTTCCGTGAGTTGCATAAAACCAGCTTCCAGATCCAAACCGGCGAAGCCTTCGTGCAGCTCGTCGATGGATCCTGAAGCCACAACGGAGCCTCGTTTGAGCATCGCCAGATGCGTGCACAGCCTGTCCGCCTGCTCTAAAACCGGCGATGAAAACAAAACGGCCTTGCCGCGCTCCGCCAGCAGCCCCACAACGCGGCGGAGCACCAGCGCGCTGGCCGCATCCAGGCCTGAAAACGGCTCATCCAGAATGAGTATCTCGGGGTTGTGCAATAGCGCTGCGATCGCCACCACTCGCTGCCGCATGCCCTTGGAGTAGGATCCGATGGGCAGGTCGCGGCTCTGGTATAGCGTGAGGCCTTCCAGCATGGCGGACGCCTTCTTTCGGAACAGGCGCCGATCCATGCCGCGCAGCGTGGCCACCATTTCCAGGTACTCCCAGCCGGTCATAAAACCGTAAAGGTCCGGCTGCTCGGGAACATAACCGAGCAACCGTTTGTACTCCGTCAAACCATCGCCTATGCTTCTTCCCCGGAACAGGACGACGCCATGGGAAGGTTCCAAAAGGCCCGTCGCGATCTTCACGATAGTGCTCTTCCCCGAGCCATTGGGACCAAGAACCCCCAGAATCTGCCCGGGGCGAATTGCAAAACCGACATCGCGCACCGCGGTGAACGCGCCGTACCGTTTGGTAAGCCCGCGCGCTTCGAGCGTGGGCGGCTGTCCGTCGTCAATCATGGCGCAGCGCCTCTACCGGGTCGACGCGGGCGGCGCGCCGCGCGGGTCGCCAGGCGGCGGCAAAGCCCGTCGCCGCCAGTACGGCGGCAGCCAGCGTCCAGGCTGCCGGATCGTAGGCCGTCATGCCGTAGAGCATGGATGTCAGCGCCCGAGCCAGAGCCAGCGAGAGCGCCCCACCAAGAACCAGCCCGGCGGCAACCCACCGCATGGCGTTGCCGAGCACCATGACGGCCATGGCATGCGGCGTCGCGCCAAGGGCGATTCGTATGCCGATTTCACGGGTACGCTGGGCCACCAGAATCCCCAGTACGCCGTACGTCCCGAGTGCCGACAGTAGAAGGCCGAGCCCGGCGAACACGCCCAGGAGCAGTGCATTGAATCGGGGCCGTACGGAAAGACGGCCGGCGCTTTCGCTCAACGCCTCGACTTCGACTGGCAGCGAGGCGTCCATCCGCGCCACGGTACTCCGAATCGCGCGCGCGGCGTATTCCGGCCCGAGCGGTGTCCGGACAATCGCTACCACCCGCCGCAGTTCGTCCGCGGCGCTGTAGATCGGGGCATCGGCCGCGTGGTTGCGAGGCACATAGTATTCCGGATCGTCGCGCGCCGTTCCGCCGCTGTTGCGCACATCTGCGGCGGTGCCCACGATTTGCGCCCCGCCGATAAAATGCCCCACCGGATCCCCGTCGTGAAACAGGCGCCGCGCCAGCGACTGGCTCACAATGATGACGTTGCGGCCCCGATCGCGATCTTGCTCCGTGAATCCGCGTCCTTTCAGTATGGGAACGCCCAGCGCGCGGAAATACCCGGGAGTCACGGCGCGCCAGACCATGGTCCCCTGAGCCGGGGAATCCTGGGGCCTTCCATCGATCTGCTGCACCGCCAACGGCTTCGACCGCAACGGCACATCGGGCGGCCGCGAGTCGCCGATGGCGACTGCTGCAAACATGCCTTCGGAGCGAAGGCGCTCTTCCAGCGCTTCGGAGAATGCCAGCCGCCGCTCTGCCGATGGATACCTCTGCGGTGAAAGCGAGAGCGAGGCCGTCAACACCTGTTGTGTCTCCATGCCCAACGGTATGTGCTGGTATCGCCACAGCGCGCGCAAGAGCAGTCCGGCCGCACTTAGCAGAGCCAGCGAGAATGCCAACTGAATCACAATCGACGCTTGTCTGAATCGGCCCCGTACCCCCAAGCCGAATATCAGCCCGCTCGCGACGGAACACACCAATGTGAACGCCAGCACACGCGCGTCCAGCGTCGCCTGGGACAACTGCGGAATTCCCGCCGGCGCCGCGTTCACCAACACCTTCAACAGCACGCCAGCCAATGCCAGGCCGCACAACCCGCCCAGGGCGGCCAACACCAGGCTCTCCGTTACCGCCTGGCGGATCAGCCGCATTCTCCCCGCACCCAAAGCCGCGCGCATCGCCAGTTCCCGCCGACGCGCCTCGGTGCGGGCCATCTGCAAGTTGGCCACATTCGCGCAGGCCAGCAGCAATACCGCCAGCACCGCGCCGAACAAGATCCACGCGACTGCCTTGGCATCGCCGACCCGGAGATCCCGCAGAGTCCCGACATGCGGCTTCACCTCGCGAGCCAGCGCCCCGGCAGGCATGCCGGCGAGCGCCCGCGCCACCATCGAATCGGCTGCGGCCTGCGCCGCCGCGATGCTCATCCCCGGACGCAATCGGGCGATCGCGCGTAGGGGCCTGCCCGTGACGGCACGCTGCAGAGTCGCATCGTCCAGCCGCTGCGGGACCACCAGATCGGCGTGGGCCAGCGTCGGCGTTTCGAAATCGGGCGGCAATACACCAACCACGCGGCTGGGTTCTCCGTCCACCGAAATCGTGCGCCCCAGCGTGTCCGCATGGCCTCCGAACCGCGATTGCCAGATCCCGTAGGAGAGCAGAACGGTCCTCGGCTGGTTGGGCGCGTCCTCCTCGGCCGTAAAGCTCCTTCCCAATGCCGGAACTACCCCCAGCGTCGAGAGAAAGGAAGATTCCACGGACGCGCACAGAAGCCGGGTAGGTTCGCCGGAAGTCAGATCGCAATCGTTGACGCCGCTCCAGGATGTCACCGCCGGGAAGACCGTCTGGTGCCTGCGGAATTCCAAATAACTGGCGCCGAACATGAAATCGTAGGGCAGCATGGGGGCGCCCACCCCGATCGAAACCAGCCGGTCCGCCTCGCCATACGGCAGACCGCGGAACAGTATCCGGTCCACCACACTGAAGACCGACGTGGTGGCCCCTATGCCAAGCGCCAGCGAGAGGATCGCCACCGCGCTGAAGGTCCGATTCCGCGCCAGCAGCCTCCCCGCATATCGAATGTCCTGGAGCGCTTGTTCCAGCCAGACAAGTGGACGCTGATCCCGGCACTCCTCTTTCGCGAGGTCCATGCCGCCGAATTCCCTATACGCCTTCCGTTGCGCCTCTTCGCGGCTCATGCCTCTTGCCTCGTAGTCCCGCACCTGCTGTTCCAGATGAAAGCGCAATTCGGCCGCCAGGCTGCGCTCCCAGCGGCTTCTTCGAAACAGAGCGTCCCAGAGCATGCAGTGCCTCTACTCCGCGGCTTGCAGGACCAGCGAAATGGCTGAGCACAATCGATTCCAGCTCTCGGTCTCGGCCTTCAAACGCTGGTGTCCCACTCTCGTAAGCGAGTAGAACTTCGCTTCCCGCCCGCCCTCCGTGGTCTTCCACTCCGCCTTCAGCCAGCCGTGGCTCTCCAGGCGGTAGAGCGCCGGATACAGCGAGCCCTGACGAATCTGCAAGGCCTCATTGGAGATCTGCTGGATCCGCTGCACCATTCCATAGCCGTGAATAGGCCCCAAGGCCACCACTTTGAGGATCAACAAGTCGAGCGTGCCTTGCAGAAGCTCCGCCTCTTCCGTCTTGGCGTTCGTATGCCTAGACATCCGAGATATACGTTATCCAATGCAGTGTGGAATGTCAAGCGCCGGCTATCGCGGCGCCGGCTACCGCAGCGGGTAGCCGCGGATCAGCTTGAAGGTCCGCGACCAGCGCGTCTTGGTGAAGAAGTGCGCGACCACGTCGATAATGTGATCGACGCCGATGTTGCCGTTGGTCAGGTCCTGTGTAGGGGCCTCGAACGACCAGTAGACGATCAGCGGCGTGCCCTCGATGTTCTCGCGCGGCACCAGGCCCCAGTAGCGGCTGTCGTCGGAGTCGTCGCGATTGTCGCCCATGGCGAAGACGAACCCCGGCGGCACCACCAGCTCGCCCGCCACCACGTGGTTCTCGAGCATTTCCGCGGCTCGCGGCCGGAACGGCATATTGGGCGGCGCCACCGGGAAATTATCGCGGTACAGATCCGGGTAACTCGAGGAGTGAATGGTGTACGGCTCCTTCACGGGCTTACCGTTCAGGATGAGTTGCTGGCTGACGAAGTGGATGTGGTCGCCGGGCACGCCGATGGCGCGTTTCACGTAATCTTCTTTGATATCCAGCGGGTAGCGGAACACGATGATGTCGCCCCGCCGCACATCGCGATACGGCAGCAGGTGGCTGGAAAGCGCCCCCGGAGGCGCGTAGACCATTTTGTCCACCAGCACGTGATCGCCAATCAGCAGCGTTCCCACCATGGAAGCGCTCGGAATGACGAAGGCCTGAACCAGGGTCGTCGTGGCGAACAGCAACAAAACGATGGTGACCGTCCACTCCGCTATGAAGCCGCGGTTCACCTCGTGCGTCAGTTCCGAAAAGTCGTCCCACCGACGGCGCCACTGCTTCGGTTTCTCTGTATCCACAGCAGTCATTGTAACCAATGAGCCGCATGGGCCGTTCGGGCCAGCGGAGATTGCGGCTATAATTCTGGTTTGGCACCCACAATCGCATTTCTCTTCCCCGGCCAGGGCTCGCAATTCGCGGGCATGGGCAAGGCGCTGGCGGATTCCTACCCCGCCGCGCGCCGTGTTTTCGAGGAGGCCGACGACGCGCTCGGTTTTCCCCTTTCCCGACTCTGTTTCGAAGGACCGGAGGATCGGCTCAAGCTCACCGAGAACACCCAGCCGGCGCTGCTCACCGTCTCGGTTGCCGCGTTCTCCGTGCTTCACGAACGCGGCTTTGCGCCCGACTATGTCGCCGGCCATAGCCTCGGCGAGTATTCGGCCCTGGTGGCCGCGGGAAGTCTGCGGTTCGCCGACGCCCTCCGGCTGGTCCGCAAGCGCGGCCAGTACATGCAGGAGGCCGTGCCGCCCGGCGTGGGCGCCATGGCCGCGCTGCTCAAGCTGCCCGAGGGAAAGCTGGGCGGCGTGCTGGAGCAGGCCGCCCAGGGCCAGGTGGTGAGCGCCGCCAACCTGAATTCGCCGGACCAGATCGCGATCGCGGGCCATGCGGCCGCGGTCGCCCGCGCCATGGATCTGGCCAAGGCCGCGGGCGCGCGTCGCGCCGTGCTCTTGCCCGTCAGCGCGCCCTTCCACTGCGCCCTCATGCAGCCCGCCCAGGAGCGCCTGCGAGCCGATCTCGACGCGACCGATTTCCGCGACCTCTCCCTGCCCCTGGTGAACAACTGGCAGGCGCGCGAGATTCGAACCGGCGCCGAAGCCCGCGAGGGTCTCTACCAGCAGGTGCCCAACCTGGTACGCTGGCTGGAATCCGTCCGCCATCTGGCTGGACTGGGCATCGGGCGCTTCATCGAGGTGGGGGCCGGCGGCGTACTTACCGGTATGCTGCGCGCCATCGACCCTTCCCTCGCCGGGCTGAAGTTCGGCGAGCCGCCGGACCTCGACGCGCTCGGCGCTTCCGGGTGGTTCCCCACGAACTAGTACCGTTTGGCCGTGACAGAGCGCGTAGCGTTCTGGTAAGCTCACCATAACGAGCACCCGCACTATGGGTTTCGAGGACAACGTTCGATGTCCGCGCTGCGGCGGCCGGGACGTACGCCGTTCCAGGTCCCGCGGAATCGCCGACCGGGTTTTGGCGATGCTGGGGAGGCATCCCATACGGTGTCGCGCGTGCAAGTGCCGCTTTCATGGGAGAGTCCCGCGAAGGTCCGCCCCGCCTCCGGCAGACTACCCCGCTGGCCCCGACGATTCCGGAAACTCTTAGACCCGGCGCACGCGGACCCGGGCCTCTCGGAAGAGCACCTCAACCATGCCGAAGTGCTGGTCGTAGTACTCGCTGGAATATTGCGCCATGCGCTCCGCCGAAACCACCACCTCCATGATGCCGGCCTGTACGATGGCGCGGGCGCAATCCATGCACGGCATGATCTCGACGTAGATGGTGCATCCTTCGGTGGCCGTCCCGGCGCGTGCCGAGTTGCAGATGGCGTTGCGCTCGGCATGCTCGATCCAGAGGTACTTGGCGGGCCGCTCCAGCCGTTCCGGGACGTCGTCCCGAATTCCACGCGGGAACGAGTTGTAGCCGGTGGACCGGATTTCATGGTTCGGCCCAACCACCACGCAGCCGATTTGCGTGTGGGGGTCTTTGCTGCGGCCGGAAACAACCTTGCAAATATCAAGGTAATACTGGTCCCAGCCGGGAATGGTTCGCATACTTTCCCCATAAATGTATCAGAGTTCGCAGCGCCGGCGGTGGGGCGGGCAATCTTGCCCGCAGCCGCCTTTGAGGCGGCCTTTTCGCGCCTTGCGCGAGTCTTCGGAGCCGCGGTCGCCGGCTAAATGCCGGCTGCAAGCCACGATTCGTGCCGAACGGCCGCACTGGAGCGGCCGACCACGGAGGTCACTGATACCGATACAGCTTGACGCGCAGGATACCATGCTCGCTGTGCGTGTCGCGGCGCTTGTAGGCGCCCGGCAGCAGCAAGGCCGGGGCGCACCACGAGCAGTCCTTGTCGAGAGTGGTGACGCGGTGGTCTATGTGGCGCCCGGCAACCCAACGGCCCTCCACAAAACTGCCTTCCTCAACCGTGCCCACTCCCACCAGCGCCGGCCCCGGTGTGTTGGGAGTGAACGTCACGGCCATCTCGTACTCGTTGCTGGCGATGACGTACATCTCGTCGGGGGCAGTCAAAACAAAGAGCGCTCCCGCCAAAGGCGGGCCGGGCGGCGGCGGGGTGGTGCCGCCGGGTCGCGTATGGTTGGCGTTGACCGCTACAGTCAAGGTGTAGTCGCCCAAGCGGACCTTCTCGCTCTGGCCGCTCTCCCCCAGCAGCACGCCCGCCGTCTCGCCCTTCTTGCCCTGGTGTTCCGCGATCGCGGGCATGAGCTGCTCAATGGTCTTGTAGACCCTGCCCAACTCATTCTCACGATCGTGCCGCAGCAGGTTGTACTCGACCCCATACACGGAGAAGCCCATGGCGTCGTGTCCCACGGCCCAAAGCACCTCGGCGGCCCCTGCCGCCCCGCCCGACGCCTCGCCCACGAACATGGGGTTCCAGGACTGGTGGTAGTTCATGCAGGTTTCCGCGAAGTCCCTCTCGTTGTAGACGTCCGGCGCCAGGAAGTCGATTTGCGGCGCGCCGGCGTGCCACACGTCCATCAGGTCGAACATAGGGTCGCCGCTGTGGGTATAGCCCTTCGTCTGGGCCTCCGCTCCTTTGGCTGCTACCGCCGCGATGGAGGACCTCCTGGTCACCCATCCGTTGGTGTACATCGGAATCGGGTATTCCGCCTTGCCCGCCTCGGTCACCCGGCCGACGTACTGCGCATAGTTCCAGACCATGAAGATCTCATCCGTCGCCGCGCCCTTGCCGAAGACCTCTTCCCAGGTCCCGGACGTTCTGAAACCGGCCCTCTCCCACACCTGGCGAAACTCGGGAATCAGCGTGTCCTTGTGCTGTTGCAGGTAGTCCATCAGCTTCTTCGGCACCGGCCCCGCAAAGGCTTTGTTGGCGCCCGGCGAGCGGTCGCGCGAGTCCCCCGACATGCCGACTTCGTTCTCCACGTGCGCGAAGATGACCGTGTGCTGCTGGCCATCCACTTCCTTGATGTGGCGCATCAGGGCGGCAAAGGCGCGCGCATCCGCATCCCGCGTGGCGTCGCCGTAGCCTTCGACAACGGAGAAATACTCGATGCTCGTGCCACCCCCGACCTGGGCGCGCGGAAATCGCTTGAAATCCTTCTTCACCCACAGGGGAGCCCAACTCACCAGACCGTTCTTGAAGCTGGCGAACCACACCAGACAGACGCGCAGATGGTTGCGCCGGGCCTCCTGGATAATCCCGTCCACCAGGGTGAAGTCGAACTTGCCCTCCTCGGGCTCGAGCATCTCCCAGTAGGCGACCGGAAGCAGGGTGTTGAGGTTCATCTTGACGAACTCGGGCCACATCCACTTCATGTTGTCGAGACTGGTGGCGCCCTCGTTCTCGATTTCTCCCGTCAGGGCGATGAACGGCTTGCCCTCGACGATGAACTGCGTGGCCGTTCCCTGTTTTCGCAGATGCGGGATTCCCGGGTCCGTCTGAGCGCCACACGGAGCCGCCAGCAACCCGAGCCAGCAGACGGAAATGCAGCCGAAGCTATTCTGAATCTTCATATCACGCCTATTCTAGTGGTCTGCGGCAAGCAGAGTAACGAGTATGCACTTGGCTGTGGGGCAGCCAATCGTGGCTGCAGCCGGCTTTCAGCCGGCGACTCCGGCTTTGAAGAGTTGAGCACGACGCGAAAAAGCCGCCTAAAAGCAAATCTCTCGCGTGCCGCGGGTCCATACGGGAGAGGAACTTGGCGTTGATGAGGCGTCGTGGCAGAGAAGAAAAGCCTGCCGCGTAAGCACCTGA
>Ga0182021_10008960_pt1 | contig 11842 bp, 13 predicted proteins | sample 612E3MmetaG_FD_120493 | JGI IMG/M metagenome (GOLD analysis project Ga0182021, IMG submission 120493) | Permafrost microbial communities from Stordalen Mire, Sweden - 612E3M metaG (Illumina Assembly) | ecosystem: Environmental > Terrestrial > Soil > Wetlands > Permafrost | place: Sweden...
AAAAACAAGAAAGATCTGCATAACAAACGCAACATGCAAATCATTGAAGCAAGAATCCATAAACTCTCAAGATATTATAAGCGTGAAGGCGTTATAGAAAAGAACTGGAAGTATGTAGCTAAGATCGCTTCCGTTACCTAAACAATTTTTTCCTTTTTGTTTCACGGTTTCGTTTTGTCAGTTGATGCGCCAGCTTTAAATTCGATTATACCCTTAAGCCAAGAGTGAACTACCATGGCCGCACAGCAGGCATCTATTGAACGCTTCTTAGCTTCAGCGACAGGGGCATCGAAAGTAATTTTGGAGACGGTTCAGAAGGATGGTTTTATTCATGTTTTTTCGCATTTGGATGCTGATGGGATTGCAGCCGCTGGTGTAATGGGAAAGGCTCTGTATCGGCTTGATGCCAAGTTCAGAATCAGGATCACTCAACAGCTTGACGAGAAAATCATCGGCGAAATAGTTATTGACAAACCGCAACTTGTGATTTTAACTGATTTTGGTAGCGGCTATCTTGATTTGTTAAACGAAAAGATTCCAAATTTTAAAGTCTTAATTCTTGACCATCACCAAATAAACGGTAAATCAAGCAACCTAAATTTTGTTCAGGTGAACCCCCATAGTTTCGAGATTGATGGTGCGTCAGATGTCAGCGGTTCAGGGGTATCTTACTTTGTTGCTAAAGCGGTGAACTCTGCGAATGTTGATTTGGCAACCGTTGCTTTGGTTGGCGCTCTTGGAGATATGCAGGATAAATATGAACAGAGAAGCGTGGGTGGTCTAAATGATATAATAGTTAACGATGCAGTTGCTGCCGGCTTGCTTAAAGTTGTAAAAGACTTAACTTTCTTTGGCAGGGAAACCAGACCGATTCACAGGACTTTAGCTACTACGACTAACCCGTTTATTCCAGGGTTAAGTGGAGAAGAAGACAAAGCGTTAGCATTCCTTGCAAACCTTGACATTCCTATTAAGCAAGGTGAGAAATTTAGGGCACTCCGCGATTTAAATGAAGACGAAAAAAAGCGGCTTTGCTCTGCTTTAGCTGATCATTTGTTATCTAAGGGACTTCATCTGGAAGTTGAGAACTTAATAGGGTATATTTACGTTTTAACCAAAGAAGAACCCAACACGGCGCTTCGGGATGCGAGAGAATTCGCGGTTGTATTGAACTCGACTGGACGCATGGACAGGCCAAGCCTTGGCGTAGCCATATGCATGGGAGACAGAGGAGCAGCACTTGAAGAATCCAACAAGATACTGGAGGATTACCGCAAAAACATTAACAAGTACCTTGGTTGGGTAGCAGAAAAGCCTGAACGCATGCGAGAACTCCAAAATATCTATGTCATTTATGGCGAGAACTTCATTAACGAAAAAATCATTGGAACTGTCTCCTCAATAATCGTTTCAGGGCTCGCTAACAATGAAAAACCGCTCATAGCATTTGCAAACGTTGAAAAAGAGCAGGCAGCAAAGTTCTCGGCAAGAACAACAGATGCAGCGATCCGCAAAGGGGTCAATCTTGGCGAAGTTATGAGGTTAGCTTCTGAATCACAAGGCGGCAAAGGCGGAGGACACAACATAGCAGCAGGCGCCCAAGTGCCAATAACCAAGATTGAAGATTTCGTGAAAATCGTAGATGAATTAATTGGCAAACAATTGAAAGGCGAAAAGATTGGAAGCAACAGTCAAACTTAAGTACCCTGACGAAAAAACGGCCGAGGCAGTTACCAACGCGATTTCGCCTGATAACTTCAAAACTCCAATCGGATTGCGCGTTAAAACAGTGAGGGAAGATACAAAAGTTATTACCCAGATTCGATGTGAAGGCAAACTCATCACTCTCACTGCAACCATTGATGATTTGCTTTTCAGTGCATCAACCGCAGAAAAGACATTGCGAACCATCAAGAAAATTTAAAAACGGGGTCCTGTAGCCCACTTTCTACTGACAGGTTTGTCTGACTAAAATGACTTAATTTACCAAGAAGTTTATTTCTCAAAAGTATTACCCGTTACATATCGTCGAGGTTTTCGCTTACCACCTTTACCAAACCCAGCGAATGGCACAATTACATCGAGGCAACGTACCGAGGCGAAATCGTGATTGAAGATCATTATGGTCTAGAGTGGATTATGGGCTTGTTGGAAAACGAAATTTCAATTTGAAAATCAAACAAATAAGCTATATACGAATGCAACGCCAAAACTCTAAATAGGGTTGACCTTTTTTCTAAGGTTTCTTCTTCAAAGTTTCTTCGATATCCACTCTCAAATTAACATCTTCAACATTGAGCAAAAGCAGCAAAAGCCGACCTCGAGTACTGGTCTCTTCTCTTCCACTAAGAGTAACCCAATAACGCCCCTCTTTTAGCCAAGCAAGCATAATTCGAGCTTCAGCCTCAACATTTTCAGTTTTAACAGCAGCCGGAAACACTAGCCCATGGTCAATAGCTAAATTCATGAATTTTTCCAAGGCAGCTGTCGCAGTATAACCATTCTTTAAGGCTAATTTTCTAAAGTTATCGAAAACCTGAGGGTCGAACCTGAAAGATTTGTGAGGTTTAGCCAAATTTTCACCAACGCGTATATACAAATACATGAGCAAAACGTAAATACGTTGTCCCTGCACGCGTGTTAAGAGAGAGATAGAAAAGCTCTAACCCAAAAAACCAAAAATGGTATACAAAAGCATCATCAAAACAAACAAAAAAAGCAAGGTGTGAAAAAGAATAAGGCTTTGGTGTTGGTGACCACGTTAAGAAAACATCTAAAATACTTTGCCGCTAATTTCTGGTTTTGTAAATAACAGTTTTCAGCCAACGTAATGTATTTAGCGTGAAGGCTTTTGCTCTCTCTCTCTCTCGACTACAGCTCTTTAGGTCAGAAGTTATACATTATGATATTCAGTTTGATATATAGTTTCAAGAAAGGCGTGGGAATTCAAGGTTACTGCATTTTCATGATGCACAGGAATCGTTGCTGATCCACTTGAAGGCTATGATATGCTTGCGTCAAGCTACGAAGCTTCTATGCAAGGGCTTGTTGAAGTTGTGGGCACTTCAATACTTGCTTGAAGCATGCAGGTTTTGCCTACTTTGCCACTTGAGTCTCAAAACATACTCGACTTACTGTAAAGTAAATAAACAGGCGGACATTACATTAAAGAAACTTTGAATTGGTGAATTCAGTGAAACGAGTCCACGCAATCTTCACAATTACGGTTTTCTTCTTGCTAGTTTTCCTTCCAATTGTTCAACCTTTAGGAACTGTTTCTGCTCAAACCTCAAGTTATAGCATCAGTCAGGTAGATCACGAGGTTGAAATCATGTATTCTGGGCAAGTGGTTATTCGAGATACAATTCATATTTCGGGGCAAGTATCAGATGGCTTCAAGATTGGCTTTCCGTCTAAGTACAGCGCTGACGTCCTTAAAGCGGTAGCCTACGATGACAACAACTCTTACCCAGTAAGTTTAGGTGTACAATTAGGTGACCAAACTGGATTTTACGGCGTATCAGTAAACTTCAATGGAAACTCTCCTAGCGTTTTCACAGTCGCTTTTATTCTTTCAAGCAATGTGCTCAGTTATGATTTATCAACAAACTATTTCACGCTTGATTTTCCAGCTTATCCAAGTCTGACACAAAATGCCGCTAGTTGTAACGTAACCGTGACTCTTCCAAGTACACCTGGAACTATGAACATTACAAAAAGCGATGGATTTGTAAACGGAAACAATTATGGAATACAAAACTTGGCAGCGTATACAAATTCTGGGGGGTCGGCACTTTTTGATGTATCATTTGGAACTCTTCTACCAATAGACATAAGCCAGCTTAACCGTGACATAAACATTGACCCGAGCGGAAAATTAACTATCTCAGATAGTTACCAAATAATTAACAACTTTACATACGCAATGACATCTTTCATTTTGGATGTCCCCACTACAGCCTCAAACATTGTTGTTAGAGATGAATTTGGAAGAGCATTAACAACCGAAGTAGCTGGAACAATTACTTACGGTAGCAGCGACGCAAGCCATGACGCTGAACTAATCAATGCCACTTTGGTAAACTTCTTGACAACAGGTCAAACCACCACTATCATAGCCGACTATAATTTGCCCGGCGCGACTCTTCAAGGCTCTCAATACGTGCTCAGTAATTTCAAACTTTTCCCAGATTTCTACTATTATGTTGAGCATGCAACGTTCACTTTTACACCACCTGAAGGAGCAACAATTGTGACACCAAAGGTATCATCTCTTGATTCCTCAGCAACTTTAACGAGAGGCTCTCTGCAAGATACTCTTATACTTACAAGAGACGGAATAAGCTACCTTGATTACAACATCCCTGAAAGCAACAATTTACAAATGTCGTATAACTATAATCCGATTTGGGTTTCATTTAGGCCTACTTTCTGGCTTTCTTTCTTAGCCCTCATCGGATGTGTGGCTGCCGTTGTCTATAAAAAACGCAAACCAAGCGAAAAAGAAAAGACAGCAACTAAAATAGAAAAGCTGGCTACTCCAAACCTAACCTCGTCAACATCTCAGCAGATACAGAATGCTGAAGAAATAAGCAGCAGCAAACACATTACTACAGATGAAATAAAGGCATTTACTGATTCCTATGAAGAGAAAAAACAGTTGAACACCGAATTAAGATCGCTGGATTCAAAAGCGCAAAAAGGAAAGATTCCAAGACGTCAATATAAGGTTCAACGCCGAACGATTGAAACGCGTATAGAAGCGATCACAAGAAATACAAACGCATTAAAAGATGCATTCCGAAGATCAGGAAGCTCTTATGCAGATATAGTTAAGCAACTTGATTCTGCTGAAGCAGACTTAACTAAAGTTGATGAAGACATAAAGAATCTTGAATCACGTCAAAGCAGCGGCGAAATTTCGCTGGAAACTTACAAGAAAACCATTGGAGAATACCAGAAAAACAGAGACAAAGCTGAATCAACAATGAACGGAATCCTGCTAAGACTACGTGAAAAAGGTCGTTAAAAAACCTAAACCCTTTTATTTTACACCATAGCTTTTCAATAAAAATCAGAGGTAAACAAAATGGTAAAAATAGTTGTTGATCCTAAATGCACCGGATGCGAAACATGCGTAAACACTTGCCCCGTAGGCGTCTATGAAATCAAAAATGGCAAATCTACTCCAAGCAAAGTCAGCGAGTGTTTAGTCTGCAGAGCATGTGAAGCTCAATGTCCTGAAGGTGCAATTCAAGTAATCGAGTAAATCTAAGTTTATAATTGAATTGCCCATGAATCTCTCGGGGGATAAGTGAGAGATTATTTCCTTCTTTATTATTTAACGTTATTAATTTAACCGCTTGAAAAATTTAGCAGATGCCAATTGTCATCTCTTTATGGCAGCTGTAAAAAAAAGCTAGTCTTCTATATTCCTTAAAAATCTGATTATTTTTGCAATTTGAGCAACTGTTGCACGGTCGAATTTTTGGTCTTCTTCTATATTTTTGAGCGGAATAGAGGTTGCCATAACACACGGTATTGGTTGCTTTTGTTATAACAATTATGTTTGGCAGTTACTTCGAAGTTCGAAGTAGAGGAAAAAAAGCACAAAAATATTTTAACATTTTAGTGTTTTTTTAAAGTGTTACCTGAACCAGAATTATACGTTTTGCTTTCACGATTTTACAACTATTAGTCTTTCAATCGTGTACAGGTAGGATATTTTAAAAAGCTTTTTTACCGAATGGTGAAGTAAAGGATATATCCCAAAGATTACGTTTAACTGTTTATGCCAGACAAAGTTCATTGTGCGCATATACTTGTCAAAACAGAAACAGAAGCAAAAAACATTAAAGCGCGACTCGACAAAGGCGAAAAATTCGGCGCCATCGCCAAAAACGTTTCCCTTTGCCCTTCCGCTAAAAACAGCGGAGACTTAGGCACTTTTACTAGAGGCAAGATGGTTAAGGAATTTGAGAAAGCCGCTTTTACGCTTGAGAAGGGTCAGATTTCTGAGCCGGTTAAGACGCAGTTTGGGTACCACATAATCAAACGAGTAGAGTAGCAACCAAATAGACCAAAATCATGTAAATGATTATCCGCAACTCTCGCGTGGACACATCAATAAAGATAACGTTAAAGATTGGCTTTTCAGAAAATGAGCAAGCAAAAATTATCCCTAAACAAACAATTGCAAACGATTATAATCGCAGTGTTTCTTTCCGCCTTTCTGTTTGGAGCATTTTTTAGAGGGAGTTTTCACTCAATTGACGTTGGAATCAGCGTTTGGATTCCTTCAATTCAATCAGGCGTAATCACGGTGATATCGAAGGGGTTTGCGATCGTTTTTGATACCCAAAGCCTTGCTTTACTTTCTCTTGGAGTTACAGCATATCTCTTCATCAAAAATCGCAGAGCAGAAGGCTTGCTGCTGCTTGGTGCAATGGGAGGAGAAGCATTACTTGTTGGATGCATTAAAGATTTAGTTCAGTCGCCTAGACCTTTGAATGGATTAGTTGTTGACACTGGGTTTTCTTTTCCAAGCGGGCATACTGCGGGAAGCATAGTTTTTTGTGGGGCTCTTGCTTTTTTGGCATGGCATCATTGGGAACGAACAAGAGCACATGTATCGATCGGTATAGGAGTTGCTGCTGTTTCGTCTGTTGTAGGATTTAGCCGGATTTATTTGAACGTTCATTGGTTCAGTGATGTTCTTGGCGGGGGTATGCTTGGAGTTTTTTGGCTGTTTTTTGTAATTTTGGTGTTTCAACTTTTGCACTATAGGGTGGACTTTGAATCGGAAAGGTTTCGTTTAATTTCTTTGTTGTTTTTTATTTTGGCTATTGTTGTTATTGCTTTTATTGTGGGCTTTGGTTTGATTGATTGATTGTTTTTTGCGGTTAGACCGACTGAAAAGATATATCTTATTCAGACACATTTATATCTGCAACAACACAAAATAACAAAACAGACCAAATCAAGGCAAAATCAATGAGCCAAGAAAAAACCAAAAAAATCACACTCAACATCGGCGACATGAGTTGCGTGAATTGCGCCCGCACAATAGAGAAACAACTCTCCAATCTAAACGGCGTAATACATGCAACAGTCAACCTCGCCGCTGAAAAAGCAATCATAGACTACAACCCAAACCTAGTAAATCAAAAAGCAATAGAAGACACTATCGTTGACGCAGGATACCGAGTCATACACGAAAAAATTGTGCTCCAAATAGGCGGCATGAGCTGCATAAACTGCGCCCAAAGCATAGAAAAAGCTCTAAAGAACCGAGAAGGAATTTACATTGCCACCGTCAATTTCGCAACAGAAAAAGTTTCCGTTGAATATAATCCCGAACAAATAAGCATATAGCCGGCATCAAAAAAACTATACAAGAAGTCGGTTACGAAGTTATCGAGCCCGAAAAAACATTAGAGGATACAGAAGGCAGAGAGCGACAAAGTCACATTCGACGCCTAAAGTACTTGTTGGCAGCTAGCATTGCGTTAACCATCCCAGCCGTTTTCTTCACATGGTTCCCTATCCTGCCCACATTGCAAAACAACATCCTGCTCCTGTTCCTTGTAACGCCCGTGCAGTTTGTCGTAGGATGGACTTTCTACGTTGGCGCATACAAGGGCTTACGAAACAAAACCACCAACATGGATACTTTAATCGCCATGGGAACATCCACCGCATGGATCTACAGCGCTGTAGTTACCTTTGCACCAAGCACATTCCCAGGCGCAGGAGTATTTTTGACACAGCCGCAATGAGTATCACTTTCATCTTAACAGGCAAACTCTTAGACTCCATAGCCAAACGCAGAACCTCAGAAGCCATCAGAAAAATAATGGGGCTCCAAGCAAAAATCGCCAGAGTCATCAGAAACGGCGAAGAACAAGAAATTCCAATTGAAGATGTCCAAGCTGGAGATATCGTTGTGGTGAGACCTGGCGAAAAAATTCCCGTTGACGGCATTGTAATTGAAGGCTACTCATCGGTAGATGAAAAAGTCATCACAGGCGAGAGCATTCCAGTTGAAAAAAAACAGGGCGACCAAGTTGTGGGAGCGACCATGAATAAAACGGGCATGCTCAAATTCAAAGCCACGAAAGTTGGTAAAGACACCGTTCTTGCCCAAATAATAAACATGGTTGAAGATGCCTTAAGCTCTAAAGCTCCCGTTCAAAGATTGGCTGATGTCGCTTCAAGTTATTTTGTTCCAATAATCATAATCACTGCGACCCTTTCCGCTTTGGTGTGGTATTTCTTGGTTGCCGCAGGATTTATCTTTGCATTAACTGTGTTCATCGCGGTGCTAATTGTTGCTTGTCCCTGTGCTCTTGGACTTGCCACCCCGACTGCAATAATGGTCGGCGTAGGGAAAGGGGCAGAAAACGGAATTCTAATCAAAAGTGGAGAGGCATTGGAGACAGCTCATCATCTTCAAGCCGTTGTGTTTGACAAGACTGGAACCTTAACAAAAGGGGAACCCGAAGTCACAGATATAAGCCCAACCAAACCGTTTAGTGAAGACCAATTTTTGCAGTTTGCCGCCGTAGCGGAGAAAAACTCGGAGCATCCTCTCGGAGAAGCTATAGTAAAAAGGGCAAAAGAGAGTGGCATCCAAGTTGACGAGCCTGAATTCTTTGACTCTATACCGGGTTACGGCGTAGAGGTTAAGCATAATGCTGCAAAGATTTTGCTTGGCAACCGGAAACTCATGGAAACAAAAGGAGTAAACATCGATCAGCTTGAAGGCAAAATGGTGGAGCTTGAGGAAGAGGGAAAAACAGCTATGCTTATGGCAATAGATAACAAAGCTGCCGGCTTAATAGCTGTGGCCGACACCTTAAAGGAACACTCTACCGAAGCAGTAAAGACTCTCCAGCAGATGGGACTGGAAGTAATCATGATTACTGGAGATAATGAAAGAACAGCTCAAGCTATTGCGCTGCAAGTTGGCGTTAACCGTGTTCTTGCCGAGGTTCTTCCAAGCGAAAAAGCCATTGAAATAAAGAGGCTGCAGGCAGATGACAAAGTCGTGGCCATGGTTGGCGATGGAATAAATGACACCCCAGCTTTGGCGCAGGCAAACATTGGAATTGCTGTTGGCAACGGGACAGACGTGGCTATTGAAACAGGAGACATTGTGTTAATTAAGAACGATTTAAGAGATGTTGTAGTAGCCATCCAGTTAAGCAGAGCCACCATGAAGAAAATTAGGCAAAACCTGTTCTGGGCATTTTTCTACAACATTGCGTTGATTCCGCTGGCAGCAGGCGCCTTCTTCCCTATTGTACATGTGCTGTTTAATCCAGTGTACGCATCAATTGCTATGGCAAGCAGCTCCGTAACAGTGGTTTCAAACGCATCTCTTCTGAGAAGGTTCCGACCAAAAATATAGTTATGAAAATCAGGATGTTTGTTGGAGGTGAAAATTTATGGCTAAAGATTTAGTTTGTGATATGGAAGTTGATGAGAAAACCGCGAAGTGGAAGACAACGTATCAGGGAAAAAACTATTACTTCTGTGCACCAGGATGCAAAAAAGCGTTTGATGTGAATCCACAAAAGTACGTTGGTGGTCACTCGTCTGGACGTGCTGAACATGGCTGCGGATGCGACGGCCACTGCTAAACCGTCAGGTTTAGCTTTTAACTTCTTTTTCGTTTTGGTTAATCTCTTTTTTAGAATGCGCCTAACAGTACATGTTCAGCGAATAAGTCTTCATTGAATGCTCCGACAAACTCTACTTTCTCATTAATCACTATTTTTGGCACGCCGATCACGTTGTATTTCATGGCTAAGTCTGGGAATTCGCTGGTTTCTATAATGTCAGCTTTGACCATATCGCTTTCGATTGCCAGCTTGTGGGCCACTGCGGCGGCTGCTGGACAATGGGGGCATGTCAAAGTCACAAAAACCTTGATGTGTACTGGAGACTTAACCTCTTTTAGAATCGATTTGGTTTTTTCTGAAAGATCGGTCTGTCCTTTGGAAACGTTAATTACTGCTTCGATTAATGTTTGAAGCTCATACCCATAGGGGATTCCATAGATTCTTACGCCATAGTCTTTCTTGCCAATGATTGCAATGGCGGGAATTTTGTCGATACCTAATTCTTTGGCCTTGTCACCGTCTTTTACGAAATCATAAATTTCTGCTTTAATCTTGTCGTTTAGAGTTGCCAAATCCTGAACTAGTTGCCGTGTATCTGAGCAGAACCGGCACTCAAGCTCTTGAGTAAACATAACAATTCTAATTGGATCAACTAGTTTATCGTTAAAATCGTTTTTTAATAGTTCTTTTTTGTCATCAGGAATTAAACTCATAAAAAATCATTCTCCATAAACAGTTTTGCCTTTTTGCCTTGGCAAATACAATAGTAAACAGATAATTCAGGCATATATTGATTTTTAATTTTTCCCTTCTTAACCGAAAATTCGCGGCCAAGGCGGTAACTGATTTTTGGCTCAAACTTTGTTAAAAATATATTTTCCCGCAATTAGCAATGAACTCCCTTTCGATTGATAGCCCTTACTTCCCTTACCCTCTAGCTCAACTTTAACATTGATGAAAAACATTATTATTTTAAAAACTGAAAAACACAATCAATATAAATGCTCTTAAACATTAAAAATCTGATTTTTGCAACATTAAATTGGAGTGGGGAATACTTGACTACAAAAATTTATGCAAACGCCAAGTTAATTGAGGGTTTTCAAATTCTCCTTGACGATAATGAATCTCATGGCTATGTTGTCGATCTTGCGCCCGATCTTGGCACTGGTCTTGGAGCTTCATCCCTTGAACTTTGCGTCATGAGCCATGCAGGTTGTTATGCTACAATCTTCCTTTTGACAGCAAAGAAAATGCGCTTAACAATCAAAGGGCTGAAAGTTAAACTGGAAGCGGTAAAATCAGATGAAACAGGCACGATTCGAGAGGAAAACTTTGATGTTAGCATAAAGGCGGATGCGCCACAAGATAGAATTGACTGCGCTCACAAGTTAACGGTTGAAACCTGCCCCGTCGGAATACTGTTTGAAAAAGCAGGGGTAAAAGCAACGTATAAAATTACCACAAGCAAGGAGTAAAAAAAATGGTCAAAGTTGTTTTAAAAGAAGATGTAAACTGGGTTGGAGCAATCGATTGGAACATACGTGACTTTCACGGATACAACACAAACAGAGGAAGCACCTACAATGCTTACCTGATAATTGATGAGAAAACAGCACTCGTAGATACCGTCAAAAGCCAGTTCTGCAACGACTTAATAGCACATGTTACCGAATGGACCAGTTTTGAAAAAATCGACTACATAATAGTTAACCACGTAGAAATGGATCATTCAAGCAGTTTACCCGTGATCGCAAAGCTTGCAAAAAACGCCAAGATAATTGCTTCAGTAAGGGGCAAAGATGAGCTAATCAAACACTACGGCCACGACTTTGACGTAGTTGAAACCGTGAAAACTGGCGATGAGCTAAAGCTCGGAAAGAAAACGCTGCGGTTTTTAGAGGCACCTATGCTTCATTGGCCTGACAGTATGTTCACCTATGACGTTGAGGACAAAATATTGTTGCCTAATGACGCTTTTGGTCAGCACCTCGCCAGTTCAGGGCACTTCGATGATGAGGTTGACGAAAATGTCCTGATGGAGGAGGCAGCAATGTACTATGCTAACATCTTGATGCCGTTTGCCCCTCTTATAACGCGCAAGATTCAGGAGGTCGTTGGCATGAAACTTGAAATTGACATGATTGCGCCAAGCCACGGTATAATTTGGCGAAAGGACCCAATGAAAATAGTCAATGCCTACCTCAAATGGAGTG
>Ga0182021_10008961_pt1 | contig 11841 bp, 12 predicted proteins | sample 612E3MmetaG_FD_120493 | JGI IMG/M metagenome (GOLD analysis project Ga0182021, IMG submission 120493) | Permafrost microbial communities from Stordalen Mire, Sweden - 612E3M metaG (Illumina Assembly) | ecosystem: Environmental > Terrestrial > Soil > Wetlands > Permafrost | place: Sweden...
CGCGTCTTTGAAGTTTTCGACGCCGACGGGAAATCGCTGACCCTGTTCTATGCCGATTATTTCGCGCGGCCGAACAAGACCGGCGGGGCGTGGTGCAACTATCTGAACCAGCCGAGCGGCCTGCTGGGACGCGCGCCGGTCATCATCAACGTGGCGAATTTCACCAAGCCCGCCCCCGGCGAACCGGCATTGCTGAGCTTCGACGACGTGACCACCATGTTCCATGAGTTCGGCCACGCGCTGCACGCCATGTTCTCGGTCAACAAATACCCGAGCCAGAACGGCTTCAACCTACCGACCGACGTGATCGAGTTCCCGTCCCAGTTCAACGAGCACTGGGCGACCGAACCCACAGTGCTGGCGAGCTACGCCAAACACTACAAGACCGGCGCCAACATCCCGCAGGCGCTGGTCGACAAGATCATGAAATCGCGGACCTATGGCCAGGGTTATGCCACCACCGAGCTGGTCGCGGCGGCATTGCTCGATATCGACTGGCACAGCCTGCCGGCGACTGCCCCCAGGCAGGACCCGGACGCGTTCGAAGCGGCCTCCTTGAAGAAAAACGGCGTCGACTTGGCCGAGGTGCCGCCGCGCTATCGCAGCCCCTATTTCCTGCATATCTGGGGCAACGGTTACGAGGCGAATTACTATTCCTATCTGTGGGGCGAGATCCTGGACGACGACGCCTTCGAATGGTTCACCGAAAATGGCGGCATGACCCGGGCCAACGGCCAGCGCTTCCGCGACATGATGCTGGGGCCGGGCAACGTCGCCAACCCGATGGACCAGTACCGCGCCTTCCGCGGCCGCGATCCCTCGGCCGACGCACTGAAACGCCAGCGCGGTTTGGAGTAAACCTTGGGGGCGTCACTGCCCCCGCCTACCCTTTCCCTCTTTCATAAAGAAGTTTTGATGAGCAATGCTGCTGCGCCGCGCGCGTCCGACGCCCTGTTCCAGCCGGTCCGAATTGGGGAGATCGACCTCGCCAACCGGATCGTGATGTCGCCGATGACCAGGGCCCGCGCCGGCGACGGGCTGGCGCCGGTCGCGATCAATGTCGAATATTACGCCCAGCGCGCCACCGCCGGGCTGATCATCACCGAGGCGACGCAGGTCTCGCCCGAGGCGCAAGGCTATATCGACACGCCGGGCCTGTTCACGCCGGAACAGGTCGCCGGCTGGCGCGCGGTGACGAACGCGGTCCATGCCAAGGGCGGCAAGATCGTGGTGCAACTGTGGCACACCGGCCGGATGTCGGACAATGAATTCCAGCCCGGCGGACGTCCGCCCGGCGCCCCCTCGCCGATCCAGGCCAAGGCCATGATCTTCACGGCGGCGAATGGCTATACCAACGCCGCGATGCCCCGCGCGCTGACGGTCGAAGAAATCGCTCAGGTGGTCGACGATTTCCGCCAGACCTGCCGCCGCGCCATCGAGGCCGGGTTCGACGGCGTCGAGATTCACGGCGCGCATGGCTATCTGCTCGATTCCTTCCTGCGCGACGGCCCGAACCACCGCACCGACCGCTATGGCGGATCGATCGAGAACCGCGCCCGCTTTCTGATCGAGGTGATGCAGGCCTGTGCCCACGAAATCGGCGGCGGCCGGCTGGGCGTGCGCCTGGCTCCGGTATCACCGGCCGGCGATTCCTTCGACAGCAACCCGCAGCCTCTTTTCGAATATGTCGTCGAGCAGTTGAATCCGCTCGGGCTGGCGTTCCTGGATATCGTCGAAGGCGCGACCGGCGGGCCGCGCGACTACGCCCCGTTCGACTATGAGGCGCTGCGCCGCCGGTTCGATGGGGCCTGGATGGTGAATAACGGCTATGACCGCGCCATGGCGCTGGAGGCCGTCGCCAGCGGCAAAGCCGACCTGGTCGCATTTGGCCGCCTGTTCATCGCCAACCCCGATCTGGTGCGGCGCCTGAAGGAAGGCCTGCCGCTGGCCGAACTGGACCCGGCCACCACCTACGGCAAGGGTGAGCAGGGATATATCAACTATCCAGCCCTGGCGTGACGCCCGGGGATTGGGTAACAGGAAACGCAATCACAACGGGAGGATATGATGAACGCTGAGACCGGCAAGAAGACTGTGCGCGATTTCCTGGAGCTGCTGCATACCGGGCAGACCGAGCCGGCCATGGCGCTGACCACCGGCAACCCGGATTTCATCATCTTCAACAACCCGTTCCCGGGTGGCGCGCGCGCCTTCAGCGGGCTGGCCGGGTCCCTGTTCAGCGACGGCCCCAACCGCGAATACACCGCCCAGTTCGTGGACGGGAACACCGTGATCTCGCAGATCACCATCCGCGGCACGACGCTCAAGGGCGGTCAGTACGAGAATTTCTACCTCGTCATCTGCACCTTCGTCGGCGACAAGATCGACCGCGTCCAGGAATACATGGACAGCGGCTACGCCAACAAAATGTTCGGGATGGGGTGAGACGAAGGGCAATGGCTTCAGTGAGGCGCATATTCATGCGCCTCACTGCGAAATCCAACCAACCCTATGATGACGCCCGAATCTGTGCAGATGTTCGCTCCAACCTGCCAGTGGGATCAAGCTGGCCCGACTGTCTGAAGACCACGCCCCGCCCCAACCTCACCCATCTAAAGCCGACGACGCTGTTGAGGCGTAACACCACCCTTACGAAGGATACCAGCCTTCACGCGAAATATGTCAGGAACGTTAATTTTCCCATTCCCACGCTCTTCGAAAACGCCAATCTCACGCAGTAACTTTGCAAGAACAGCGGGTTCTTCCGTGAGACTATCACCGAATAGATTCGCGAGCACCAGATCAATTGGCGCACTTGTTCCACTATATTTTGCCGTAATTCCGTCGGTAGTCTTCGCCGTTATCCAGCGTTCTGCAATTTCAGATGCTAAGCACGGCACTAAAATCCCGCGCAGTGGTTCAAGCGCCATTGACACCCAGGGGTAATCTTCTTCAAGTTCTGCGAGACGTGCACTCGAGGCTTTCCTAACCCCTTCCTGGATTCCCTGAAAATCTATGGCGGTACCTTGAGGTAAAGGATCGTCAAACTCTGCTGCCGTCTTCATCACCAGAAGGAATGTCCTAGGTGAGATCTCGCCGCGCCCGTCCGCTAAGTGGGTTGGAATCCACGTAAACGGCCTGCCACGCTTCGACCCGCGCCCCATAAGTTGACCAGCAATCAGGTCAAACACTGTTCCTTGTGTATCAGTGTTCCCAACAAATTGTTTGGGAATACCCAATCGCGGGTGCAATTCATTTGGATCCACATTCGCCTCGCGACACAGCCCTTCAAACGCACTTCTGGCTTGCATATTTCTAAGTATTTCGAAATACAAAAGTCCATATAAGTCCGTAACACGCCAGCTCAACAAACGAGCACCATTTCGAATTTTAGAAGCATCGGGAAATTGAAATAATTGTTTATTATCCGCCTGGTCCGGCCTGATAAACAACTTTATTTTTATTGAACGGTAGCTTTTCATGGCCAGGGCTACCTTTAGCAAACCTTGCGTTAACTCTTGGATGCGCTCCCAGTCCGTCGCAAGTTGATCTAGCTGATCGAATAAGACGAGAAAGCGCTTTTTAGTCCGCGTTAGCACATCGTCGGCGTCCCGAAAAATTGAAAGTTGCTCGGCGGGATTTTCCTTAATCCAACTGACAAGCTGCTTAAAACCAATTGGAAGCGATCGCTGCACCATGGGCGCAAGATGCCGCAACAACACTGCTCGCCATATTAACTCAGTTGGAATTTTTTTTGAGACGCTTTGAATATCCAACCGCGAAATAGTGCCTCTCGCTCCTTCTGCATCAGCAAAACCCAAGGTTACATCTACGTCATCGAGCGTGAGTCTAGATCCGAGATAGCGTCGTGAAATTTCCGGCCGGAGGTCCTTGTCAGAAAGTGCGAGCGTCCAGAATGTCTTTCCCATCCCTCGATTGCCGATTACAAGCGAAACCTCAGGATCTAAAACTTCTGCGTGGCTTTCAGGAAAGAAAATTTCTTCCAATGCTGGAGGACGACCAGTGGAAGTCACAGCAAGACTGGGCAAGGTACGCATTGCTTCACGAATATCGGGGGCGGAAATCAATCTCGGTTCTCCCTATCAAAAGCGAGGATTTGCCATGCTCGCTCTAAGAAAGCGCCGAACGGCCCACGATACACCTCTGGATCCAGCTGAGTCGTATCTCCGATCGGGTCAAATGCCTCATAATCGGGGTGAAATTGAATGTGCAGAGCATCGTGGGGTACGCCCGGCCCTATCTCTTCGGGTGACGGTGCAAAATTTGCCTCCACCAACTCCCCTGCCGCATCAAGTCGCTCAGTTTCATAGAGTTGACTTGCACACAGGTCATATAGGTGTTCACGAAACGGCGCTCGCTTGCTAGACGCAGCTGGAGCTTTTGCCTGAACGAAGGACAGCCGTTGCCGCCAATCCGTCTCTGCGGTCAGCGTAGAAAAGTCGGAAACACTAACAAGGTGTGATAAAATATAAGCATAACCACGAAAGGTTTGAGGCTGATCGGTCCCGAATAGGAGAACCTCTGCGCCAAGGCCGAGCAAGGGGGCGGCCGTAATTTCAGCCATGCCGGCACGCGCATCGATCAACACTGCGTCGTAGTTCGATCTCGATACAAAACGCTCGATCATTTGACGCACTTGTTCAGCAACGGAAACGACGCGGCCCCCCTCTCGGTCTTCTATAAGCGCGCGAGAGAGCTTTGCGATCATAGTCGCGGGGCGCTCGTCAGTTTCTCGCCCAACTGCGGGAATTACGTCTATCGATCCGTCGATGAAAGGGCTAACACCAATAAAGTCATACAGATCCTGGTCAACAATTCCGCCGAGCCCCTGCTCCAAAAGGTAGTCGATAACCCCATAACGAGGACGCCGGTCAAGCCCGATATCACTCGACCCGGGCAATAGCATAAAGCCAATTCCGGGTGCCTCAAGATCCATATCGACAGCAAGAACGCGTTTCCCGTGCTGAGCGAGGTCAGCCGCAAGGACCGCCAACGCCGTCGAACGCCCAACTCCCCCCTTCAAAGATCCGAAAACCAAGCGTTTCGGACCCACCCCAGGAGCCAAGGGTTGTGACAACCAGTCCATCCCTATGACCCTGCGATCCGCATACCTTACGGTGTGAGTTGTCCCTGTCCCGGCATCGATTTCAACCTGCGTAAGGCTGGGATCAGCCAATAAGCGCCGAACGGAAGAGCCCGTAATCAGGGCAATGGAACCAGCGTAGCCGTTCAGCTCTGCTCGCAGAGCCTCTTCTAGCCGTCGAGGGTTTGGCACTTTTTCACGCGCAAGAATCAGACGTCCTGCCCCATCGCGTACAATTACGGTATCTAGGTCAAGTGGAATTTGGTTCTCGACCGCAACGCGGGCAATTGCAGGTAGGCTTTCATGAAAACGCAACCGGGTGCCTCCTTTTAAACTACTAGAGCCAGAACGAAGTCGTCCGCGTCACGCTGCCATTCAGCGCACTTTGCCTTACTTACAGGTGTGCTATTCTGATCCGCATAGCGGATATTAATATCCCAACCTGAGAACCTTTTAGAAAACTCCGGATCAAGAACTAAAGAGGTGATTGTCGGAGAATAACGCCCCCTTGCATACATCGCGATTTCGCCTTGAACATTAACAACAAGTTTTTTCAACGTCGGGAAGTGCTTCCGCATCGGAGTTTTATTCAATGCCTCTGTTACGGTTTTCCCGGTGGCCGCACCAATTGCAATCCATGCTGCCTCCACGCCTGATGCCAAAAGTAAATGTTTCACAGCCGTTTCGCCGCATACCCCGAAATGATAGCCCGCGTCATCAAGCTCTCCTGCCGCGACGAGCAGTTCGCCGACACGGTGATGCCTCCACGCCGCGACCTCATATTGTTCCGCCAAACAACCTTCTCCCAATGCAGCTGCGAACGACACACATACCATGCCCGGGCACCAAGATTGCAAATTTCACGCGCTTTGATGGCCCTCGACGCACAAGATGTACCGAGGAATAGCGCCCCAAAATCGCGCCCCTCACCAAGCTCCTGTCAGAGATCATTCCCACTGAGGGCCGTTTTCTTTGAGGCGTAGGTCGGTTTTATCCAGAGCCGTTATCGATCCCCTCAATCGCCTCGGAGATTGCCCGAAGCGCCGGACGAACCAGCCGCGCCGTCAAAAGATTCGGTCCGCCGAAGCCTCGATGCGGTCGCGCAGCAGCGGGTCCAAACTGTCGCGCGTCGTCAGATCGACGGGAACGCCAAGACGACGCTCCAGGAGTTGCTTGATTCCGACCAGTTCGATGAGGGAGAAGCTGCCGCCGAGATCAAAATCGACGAATAGGTCGAGGTCGCTGAACGCGGACGCCGCGTCGCGCGCCGTCGACCCGAACAGATACAACGACGTCGCCCCGAGCGCCCGTACGGCGTCAGTTTGTTTTTTCAGGGCGGAGATGGCTTCGTCTTTTTGCATCGTTTGAGTATAAGCGAAAAATTCACGGTCGGCAGCCCCCTCACTTTCCGCCCTCACTTTCCCGTCGCTCCGAAAGCCTCGAACGCCGATCAGCTTGACATATGATGGCTGTGTCACAATTGTCAGCTTACTGTTCTCGGCGCGGAGATGTCATGGCTATCCCGGAACAGCGGACATTCGGTCTGCCGGCTGATCAAGCCAGCTATATCGATTCCCTCATGAAATCGGGCAATTACGCCTCAGAAAGTGAGGTCGTGCAGGCCGGGTTGATTGCGCTCCGGAAATGGGACGCAACGATCGAAACCTGGCTGCGCGACGATGTTGCTCCGGTGTACGATGCGATGAAGGCCGATCCGGGTCGGGCAATCCCTGCCGATGACGTGTTCGCGACCGTACGTGACATTCACACCCAACGGCTGAAAACCGCCAAACGTGCGTTATCGCGTTCTGTTTTCACCCGAAGCGCGGCAATTCCTGATCGCGATCAAAGGTCCGCCCTACTGACGAATGTCACACCAGCGCCGGCCGCCTTGCCACCACCACCGGAAGCGTCTGATCCAGCCGGCCCCCGACCCTGACCGGCGCAATCCGTTTCGCCAACCCCGTCAGATCGTCCGTCTCCACGAAGGCGCCACAGATCGTGGCCGGTCCTTCGGCGGGGGTCAGGCGTTCGCCCGGCATCTTGCGGGTGAACTTGGCGACGGCAGGGCCCTTTTGCATGCCGATGACGCTGTCATAGTCGCCGCACATGCCTGCGTCGGTCATATAGGCGGTGCCGCCGGAAAAAATCTGATAGTCGGCGGTGGGCACATGAGTGTGGGTGCCGATCACCAGCGAGGCGCGGCCGTCGCAGAAATGGCCGAACGCCATCTTCTCGCTGTTGGCCTCGCCATGGACGTCGACGATGACCGCCTGGGCGGCGCGGCCCATCGGGTTCTGCTTCAGGATCTTGTCGAGGCCGGAGAACGGGTTGTCGAGCGCATCCATGAACAGCCGGCACATCAGATTGACCACCAGCACCCGCCGGCCGTCGCGGGCCTGCAGGATGATCGCGCCGCGGCCTGGCGTGCCCTCGGGATAGTTGATCGGGCGCAGCAGGCGCTGGTCGCGCTCGATATAGGGAATGATCTCTTTCTTGTCCCAGATGTGATTGCCGGTGGTGATGCAATCGACTCCGGCCTCATACAGGTCGCGGCAGATCGGCTCGCTGATGCCATAGCCGTGGGCGGCGTTCTCGGCATTGACCACCACGAAATCGAGGTCGAGCTGGCGGCGAAGTTCTGGCATGCGGGCGATCACCGCGTCGCGGCCAGTTTTGCCCATGATGTCGCCCAGGAACAATAATCTCATTGCCGATATCTCGGGCCGTTATCGGCGAGCGGGTTGCGCGGGGAGGAGGCGGAAGGCTCCGCACCGGTCGTTGGCTGTGCCATCCGCAGTGGCCCTGTTACCAGGGGGGCGCCATATGGCCGGACCACGATCCGGCCAGGGACAGCACCCAAGCGAATAGTCATTGGCCCCTGGGATCAAGCTAACCTGACGGGCCGAGCAGAAACCTTCCAGGAGTTAATCTAGGCGCGCTCAAGCCGATCCGCAATGACCGCGATGCGGTCAGTGAGGTGTTCCACCGCCGCCACCAGAATCTCGGGATCGTCGAATTCGACAAAGCCGTCGGTTGCCTTGAGCGCGGCAGCCTGCGCCTCGTCAAGCTCATCCGCCAGCATCAGCCCCGCCAGCACCAGGATATGGCTCTCGCCGATCGCGCCGGCGGGCGCGCCGCCGACCAGGGTGCGGACGCGGGTATCCACCATTCCCGCCAGTTCGCGAATACGGTCTTGCTGCCCGTCGTCGCAAGCGACGGTATAGAGACGCCCATTGATGCTGATATCGACGTTCGGCACGGGATTATTCCATTTTTCCGGTCAGCTTACTCGGCCAGCGCCAACTCGATGCGCTTGATGATGAGATCGAGACGCTCGGCGACCAGCGGGCTGACGGGCTTGGCCTGCGCCTCAGCCTGCTCAAGATGCTCGGTCAGACTCCCGTCCAGCCGATCGATCGTCTGATCCAACCGCTCTAGCGCGGCCTGAAGCCGGCCCGAAACATTTTTCGCCATGGCACGTTCCAAAGAAAAGCAAGCCGCGACAGTATGGTTCGGCCCGATCTCCGTCAATCAAAACCGCAGGTTACCGGGCAGGTATTACACAATATCATAAGAGAAGCCACGAAACGCGGGTTGACGGCGGTTCGCCGCGAAATGCATGGTGCCCAACTTTTTGAACTGGACCACAACCGATGGCTCACTCCACGACGCCTCATAGCGACGCCGACCATTCCAGGCTGGCGAACGCCATCCGATTCCTCGCCCTGGATGCAATAGAAAAGGCGAATTCGGGACACCCCGGCCTGCCGATGGGCATGGCCGATGTCGCGACCGTGCTTTATCGGCAGTTCCTGAAATTCGACCCGACCACCCCAGCTTGGCCGGATCGCGACCGCTTCGTGCTGTCGGCCGGCCATGGCTCGATGCTGCTTTACGCGGTCAATTACCTGACCGGCTATCTCGCCCTGCCGCTGGGCGAGCTCAAGCTGTTCCGGCAGCTGAACAGCCGCACGCCCGGGCATCCCGAGCATGACGTGGCCGCCGGCATCGAGACCACGACCGGGCCGCTGGGCCAGGGCATCGCCACCGCGGTCGGGATGGCGCTGGCCGAGGATCATCTGCGCGCGCGCTTCGCGGGGCTGGTCGACCACCACACCTATGTCATCGCAAGCGACGGCGACCTGATGGAGGGCGTCAGCCACGAGGCCTGTTCGCTGGCCGGACATCTGGGCCTCGGCCGCCTGATCGTCTTCTACGACGATAACGGCATCACCATCGACGGGCCGACCAGCCTCGCCTTCACCGACGATACGAATGCCCGCTTCGCCGCCTATGGCTGGCATGTCCAGACCATCGACGGGCACGATCCAGCTACGATCGCGGCGGCAGTCGAGGCGGCGCGGGCCGACCCCAGGCCATCGCTGATCAGTTGCAAGACGATCATCGGCTTTGGCTCGCCCCACCGGGCAGGCACGTCGGAGGCGCATTCCAACGCGTTCGGCGCGGAAGAACTGGCGGCGACCCGCGCGGCGCTCGACTGGCCCTATGGGCCGTTCGAGATTCCCGACGAGGTATTGACGACATGGCGCGGGTTCGGCGCGCGGGGCGGGCCGGCGCGGCACGCCTGGGAAGCCCGGTTCCACGCCGCCGATGCGTCCGTCCAGTCGGATTTCGTGCGCGCCACCGATGGCATTCTCCCCGAGGGCGTGGCCGAAACCTTCGCGAAACTGCGGCGCGAGGCTGCCGCGGCGAAACCGAAGCAAGCGACCCGTCAGTCGTCCGGAAAGGTGCTGGACGCGATCATGCCGCTGCTGCCGGAGCTGATCGGCGGGTCGGCCGACCTGACGCCGTCCAACAACACCAAGGTCAAGAATTTCGCCGAGATCCAGACGGGCTCGTTCGCCGGCCGCTACGTTCATTACGGGGTGCGCGAGCACGCCATGGCGGCGGCGATGAACGGGATGGCGCTGCATGGCGGCATCATTCCCTATGGCGGCACGTTCCTCAGCTTTTCCGATTACTGCCGGCCGGCGATACGCCTCGCCGCGCTGATGAAGCAGCGGGTCATCTTCGTGATGACCCATGATTCGATCGGGCTGGGCGAGGATGGGCCCACTCACCAGCCGGTCGAGCATGTGGCGGCGCTACGCGCCATTCCGGATCTGCTGGTGATGCGCCCGGCCGACATGGTCGAGACGGCGGAATGCTGGGAGATCGCGCTGTCGCAGCGGGACCGTCCCACCCTGCTGGCGCTCAGCCGACAGGCCGTGCCCGGGCTGCGCGACGACGGCGATGTCAATCGCTCGCTCAACGGGGCCTACGCTCTGCTGGATGCCGAGGGACCGGAGCAAGTGCGAATCTTCGCGACCGGTTCGGAAGTGTCCATCGCCGTCGAGGCGCGCAAGCTGCTGTCCGGCCAGGGCATCGACGCCGCGGTCGTCTCGATCCCCTGCTTCGAACTATTCGAAGAAGCCGATCCGGCCTATCGCAAAGCCATCATCGGCCCGTCCGATCTGCTGAAGGTCGGCATCGAAGCTGGAGTGCGGCATGGCTGGGACAGCGTCATCGGCCCGGACGGAATCTTCGTCGGCATGAGCGGCTTCGGCGCATCAGCGCCGGCGCCGGACCTCTATAAGCATTTCAACATCACCCCAGAAGCCGTCGCCGGAGCGGTTCTGGATCGTCTCGAGAAATCCGGAAACGATAAATAAAGGAGAATCAACAAGTGACCGCACGCGTAGCGATCAACGGCTTTGGGCGTATTGGACGATTGGTGTTGCGGGCCGCCTGCGAAGCAGGCCGGGACGACATCGAGTTCGCCGCGATCAACGATCTGGCGGACGTGGCGACCAACGCGCACCTGCTGAAATATGACAGCGTCCACGGGCGCTTCCCGGGCACGGTCGAAGTCGACGGCAACACGCTCATCGTCAACGGCAAGCGCATCGCCTGCACCCAGATCGGCGACCCGACCAAGCTCCCCTGGGGCGAGCACGGCATCGATATCGCGATGGAATGTTCCGGGCGCTTCACGTCGCGCACCGACGCCTCCAAGCATCTGACCGCCGGGGCGAAGAAGGTGCTGATCTCCGCGCCCGCGACCGACGAGGACCTGACCGTCGTCTATGGCGTCAACGACGACAAGCTGAAGGCCGAGTACACGATCGTCTCCAACGCGTCATGCACCACCAACTGCCTGGCCCCCGTCGCCTTCGTGCTGCACAACGCGATCGGCATCGACAAGGGCTTCATGACCACGATCCACTCCTATACCGGCGACCAAAGGACGGTGGACACGATGCACAGCGACCTGCATCGCGCCCGCGCCGCCGCGCTCAACATGATCCCGACCTCGACCGGCGCAGCCAAGGCGGTGGGCAAGGTTCTGCCCGACCTCAAGGGCCGGCTGGACGGCGTCTCGGTGCGGGTGCCGACGCCGAACGTCTCGCTGGTCGACTTCAAGTTCCTGGCCAAGCGCGCGACGACGGTTCAGGAAATCAGCGACGCGATCACGGCCGCCGCGAACGGCCCGCTGAAGGGCATTCTCGGAACCTACACGGAGCCGCTGGTGTCGACCGACTTCAACCATGACCCCCACTCCTCGATCTTCGCTCTCACGGAAACCAAGGTGATCGACGGCAATTTCGTAAGGGTGATGAGCTGGTACGACAATGAGTGGGGCTTCTCCTGCCGCATGAGCGACACCGCGGCGAAGATGGCCGCGCTCGGGTAAAGAAAGCCGAGGGTTCCGTTTGGAGATATTCGAGGCAACC